>WNFR01005049.1_pt1 | contig 18458 bp, 18 predicted proteins | sample 5400221 | NCBI WGS metagenome assembly WNFR01 (sample SAMN13153357, study PRJNA577476) | soil metagenome | isolation source: 40 cm soil under Madrone tree | place: USA:California | collected 2016-06-14 | reverse complement strand
TAATGGTCCGCAGTGATGTGCCGGACGTTTACGCGCTCATCACGGGCGTAGATCAGAGAGAGCACACCGTTGTCGGGCGCGACAAAGTTGTGCCTGTCTGAAGTTGCCACAATCGGACGGCGCGCGCTGCCCACGCCCGGGTCAACCACCACCAGATGAACCGTCCGCGAAGAAAAATACGAGTACGACTGGGCCAGCGCTAACGCGCCCTCGAGGATGTCGAACGCCTGGACCGAGTGGCAGATGTCCACGATCTGGGCTTCGGGCTCAATCCCCAGAATGACGCCTTTAATGGTTCCCACGAAGTGGTCATTCAGGCCGAAGTCGGTGGTCAGGGTAACGATCGGGCGATCGGGCAAGTCAGCCTCACAGAATCAAAGATTTACACGGGCTGACTCGAAAGTAAAACTTCCATACATGCGCGTCAAGGTACAGAGGTCATGGGGCCTGGACACCCACGCAGAGGTGATGGTCGATTACGTGCCCTACCTACTACTCAATCAGAATATTTCCCGATCCGGTCTCCACCTCCACAGGGACGCCGCCGCCGCCCACTTTGCCGCGTATTTCTTTCCGTCCAATTTGGCCCTGAACAGTGACCGGATGAGACAAATTGATGGACCCGGATCCGGTGTGCGCGTTCAGATCAAAGGAGGCATTCTGGGGTAAACGAAGCTCGACACTGCCAGAACCAGTGTGGACCACCCATTCGCCGCTGGCTTCTCCTTCGGCCTTAATGTTTCCGCTGCCAGCCTGAGCTTGCAGCGATCCGTGGACGTTGTGGAGTTCCAGGCCGCCGGAGCCGGTCTCCGCCCGGACCGATCCGGGAGCGCTTTGCTCTAGCACCAGATGGCCGCTGCCAGTCTCGCCGTCGAACCCTCCCGCAACGCTGGTGGCGTGAATGGATCCGCTGCCGGTGCGGGCGTAAACCGCGCCCTTGGAGCCGTCGATAACAATGTTTCCGGAGCCGGTGTGGGCGCGAACACTTGAACCAATGCTTGAGATCTTCAAGCTGCCGGAACCGGTGCTGGCCTCGACCGGACCGGCTACGTCCGAAATTGTCTCACTGCCTGAGCCAGACGACGCACGGAGCTGCGTGGTAGAGGGAACAACGACTTCATAGCTGATCGAAATGTTCCGCTTCAGTTCGGGATCGTCAATGTGGCCTATGCGGACATCGTTACCGCTCTGTTGAATGGGAGGATTGCCTTCCAGCCTCTTTATCTTCTCTTCCGCGTTGCCGCCGAACCACTCGCTGGCTCGGATGTGGCCAGTGATGAGGATTTCATTCGAGCTGCCGGTACGAACGTCGATTGAGCCGGAGCCGGTTTCGATTTGGACGTTCGCAGTCCCGCTGACCTGGAGCGTGCGCTCGAAATGTCCCTCGTTGGAGGCAAAGGCCGGCAGAGTGGCGAGCGCGATGGCGCCAATGAAAACAGGAAGTCTGAAAATACGGTTAGGGATAGAGCGCATAGTTGCTCCTCACTTTCAGCTTGTCGAGTGAAGCGAAAAACAAACGGGCACGGAAAATCGCGGTTCCCGTGCCCAAAAAGTCCGGCGAATCAAACCGGACCGCATGAATCCCTACTGCAGTATGACCTGGTCGCCTTCCTTCAGCCCATTCAGGACCTCAGTTTTGGCGCCGTTAGAAATTCCGATATTGATCGCGACCTTGCGCTGTCCGTCTTTACCCTTCGCGTCGGGAACCTCAACCGAAGCTTTACGATCTTTGTCGTAGATGATTGCGCCTTCGGCCACCTGGAGCACGCTCTTGTGCTCCTCAAGAATGATCTCCGCGTTCGCAGTCATCTCTGCTCGCAGTTCACCGCCGGGATTATTGATGGAGACGCGCACTTCAAAAGTAGTGACGTTGTCCTTCTCCACGCCCATCGGCGAAATCTTGGTGACAACGCCGTTGAAGGTTTTGTCTTTGAATGACTCGACTTTAATCCGAGCTGGCTGGCCCAAATAGACGCGACCAATGTCGCTCTCGTCCACCTTGCCCTTGACGTAAACCTCTCTGGTGTCGCCGATGGTCATCACTAAGGTTGCGCTTGAGCCCAACACGAGGATGGAGCTGACTGCGTCGCCCATTTCCACGTCACGCGACAGAATGATGCCGTCAATGGGAGAAACAATGTCGGTGTAGTTCAACTGCTCATCGAGCTGTTTCAGGTTGGCCTGATCGTGTGCGACTTCGGCCTGGGACTGCGCGATCTTGGCCTGAAGCACCATCATTTGCGCCCTGGCTACATTCTGCTTATTGACCGCGAGTTTGTACGCTCTTTCTGCGTCGTCCAGCGCGGACTCGGAAACTACGCCATCTTTGGCCATCTGCACGGCGCGGTCGTAAGCACGCTTGAGAAGGGGAACGTCGGGACTTTCAGCGCGAGAAGCTGTCCCTTTTTTACGCGGTCGCCGTACTCAACCATGAGCTTTTTGACGATGCCGCTGGCTTTCGACTTTACCTCGACCTTGGTAATTGGCTCGACTTTGCCGGTCGCAACAACGCTCTTTGCGAGATCGCCCTTTTCAACCTTGGCGAGCTTCGAGGGGTCGATTTTCGAACTGCCGCGGGAGAACGCGACGGCGACACCGACGATCAGAACAAGTACGACTACGATGGCTGAAATGATGATGATCCGTTTGCGCCGCTTCTTTCGTCCATTAATATTGCCGTTCACATTGCCTCCTGCAGAATCTTACCTGGTCTCCAACTCTCGCCTTGTGGTACGAGCGGGTCGGCGCTTTTGTTCCCGGATCTTATAAGTAGAGGAGCCAGAAAAATGCGCGGCTCCGGCGTCATCCAGTTAGACCGGCCAGAGCGAAAAATGGAAGCAACAAACGACTGGGAAATTTTTTACGGCAGAACGCAAGTACCTGCCCATTTGCGAAGGTCATCAGCTTCCAGGTTCTTCTTTCTATTGTAACTTCCAGACGGGGTGGCCGGGGAAGCCTCCGTGCCTTTGGAATGTTAGAATTAGCGGAAAATGATAGCTTTTGTGCTGCTGCGGGCACTTCTCATCCTGCTCCTGGTGGCGGCGAATGCCTTTTTTGCCGCGGCGGAGTTTGCCCTGGTCAGCGTCCGCGAAACCCGTATCCAGCAACTCATCGATGCCAAGCGCATCGGCGCCAGGATCGTACAAAGACTGCACCGCAATCTGGACGAAGTCGTCAACGGCGTGCAACTGGGAGTCACCGTGGTAAGCCTGACACTTGGCTGGATCGGCGAGCCCATGGTTGCGCATTTTGTCGAGAGCTTTGCGTTTTTACAGAGAGTTCCTCACGCGATGGTTTATGCCCACACCATCGCCATCGTGATCGCGTTCGGGCTGATCACCTTCCTGCATGTGATTCTTGGAGAACTGGTGCCGAAGTCCCTGGCTTTGCAGAGAGCGGAGCAGGTGGCGCTGGCAGTCGCAGCTCCCATGGAAGTCTTTCTGACGCTTACCCGGCCGGTGATTTTCATTATGAGCAAATCGGCGGGGTGGGTGTTGAGGATTTTCCGCCTGCGCAAAATGCGCCAGGGGCCCGTCCATTCGGCAGATGAAGTGAAGCTGATTGTCAGCGCCAGCAGGGAACTGGGGCAGATTGCCGCGGCGCAGGAGGAGATGGTCCACCATGCACTGGAACTGGAAAACATCACGGCGCGCGAGGTGATGGTGCCGCGCCCGGACATCTTCTCGCTGCCAGGCGACCTCTCACTACCGGAAGCACTGGAGAAAGTTGTTGAAGAACAGCACTCGCGGGTCCCGGTTTACGATCCGAAAAGCGGTCCCGAGCACATCATAGGAGTGCTTTACTCGAAAGACCTCATGCGGTGGGCGCGACTACGGCTGACCGCCCCTCCCTTGCAGACCATTGCTCCACGTGTCTCCGAAACCAAGATCAGCCAGATCATGCACGACGCGTTGGTGATCCCGGAGACCAAGCCGCTCTCCGAACTGCTTGAAGAGTTCAGGGAACGCAAGCGGCATATGGCCATTGTGGTGGATGAGTTTGGATCCACGGCGGGTCTGATTACGGTTGAGGACATCCTGGAACAATTGGTAGGCGAAATCGAAGACGAGTTTGACGTGGCTTCCCCTGAAGCTGCGCGATTCGGGGAGACCAAGTCCCTAATTTTGGAAGGGACAGTGGGAATTCGCGATCTGGAATCCCAATTTCGTAGTCCCGACCGTCGCCAATGGTAAGGTGTATGTCGGCACGCGCAGCGAGGTTGATGTTTATGGCTTGCTGCCCTGAGCGCCTGCTCTGATTCTGTGAGAACCCTCCGCTACCTGCTGAATCGTGCGCTGTACACATTGCCCGTTCTGTGGCTGGTGGTGTCGGTCGTTTTCCTGCTGATCCATCTTGTTCCGGGCGATCCTATCCTGCAGATGCTCGGCGAAGGTGCGCCCTCCGCAGACATCAGTGCGGCGCGCCATGCATACGGGCTGGATGCTCCTTTGGGAGTCCAATATCTGCACTACTGGAAAGGAGTGCTGCACGGCGATCTGGGCCAGTCCGTGCGATTCAATCAAGGCGTCAGCCGGCTCATTGCACAGCGTTATCCTTATACGCTGGAGCTGACAGTCGCGGCCTTGCTGGTTGCGATTCTTATTTCAATTCCCGCGGGAGTGCGTTCTGCTCAACGGCGGGGCAAATGGGATGACAAGTTGCTGAGCGTCGTCAGCCTTTTCGGGCTGTCTTTTCCAAATTTCGCCCTCGGTCCGATTTTGATTTTGTTCTTTGCAATCGGGCTCGGACTCTTGCCGGTATCGGGATCAGGCACGGTGGCGCATCTGGTGCTCCCCGCTATTACCATGGGCAGCGCGCTGGCGGCGATTCTGACCCGGATGGTGCGCACGTCAATGCTCGAAGAGCTTGGGCAGGACTACATTCGCACCGCCCGCGCAAAGGGCCTTTCAGAGCGGACGGTTGTGTATCGTCATGCTCTTCGAAATGGGCAATCGCGATTATTACCTGGTGCAGGGGTGCATTCTGGCGATCGGACTAACGTACGTACTGGTTAACTTTCTGACCGATCTGTTGTATTCGGTGGCGAATCCGAGGATTCGGCAGTAGGAGGTTCGTCTTGGAAAGGGCGCGAGTTCTACTTGTGCCAATCGGCTTTGGTAAAAAATCGGCTTTAGCGCTGAGGGCCGGTCTGGAGCCCGGTTCAATAACGAACCTCAGCGGCAAAAAGCCGACTCTGTTTAAGAGATGACGCGGCACGACTGGAAGTCATGCCCTTCCCGGAGTGCTGAGCCTTATGCCAGCAGCGACAGGCTCTCTCCTTGCTGGCCTTCCCGCATCGGATCTGCGATTCTCTTGAGTTCCGGATAATGCTCCAGCAATGCTTCCGGCGCAATAACGCGGCCTCCAGTCAGCATGTTCTTGAGCTGCAGCGCGTTTACCCCCGCTTTGGCTTCGAAGTGATTGTTTGCGATAACGAACGTCACCTTCGTTTCCTTCGCAATTTCTTCGACGCGCTCTTTCCATCCCACAAGTTCAGAAGACTTGTAGAGATAGTTGTAACGGTCGGCGCATTTCTCCGCCTCGAACCATTGATCGTAATTGCGCCCGTGAAGCCGAACGTAGCCGATGCTGGAGGTGACGTGCGTTGTCGGCTCGAGTGAGCGGCCGATTTGTGGCTGATCGATGTTGACGAAGCTGACGTTTCGCTCCGAGAAGTAGGCGATCGTTTCTGGATTGTTCCAGGTGGAATGCCGGACTTCCACGGCGCGCGGATATTCAATGAACTGCCGCAACAAGGTTTCCAGATACTCGCGGTTCAGCGCTGTGTTCTTGAAGGAGACAGGGAATTGGATCAGTAAAGCACCGAACTTCCCGGTGCCAGCGAGCGCGTCCAGTCCTTGACGTGCCAGCCGCTCGTCTTCGTCGTTGGGCCGGATGGATGCTGCCGATGTGGGTTCCATTGCTGAGAGCGGCGAATGGGTGAAAGAACGGTGCAGCTTGGCGGTGAAGAGAAAACTGGGGTTGGCGTCAGAAACAATTCGCGCCCAAAGCTTGGCGATCTCAGGCTTGATGTGGCCGTAGAACGAAGTATTGATCTCAACGACGTCGAAGCAGCGGGCGACCAGTTCCAAGGGATGCTGCTTGCGGCGAGACATTCCAGGCGGATAGAAGATGCCTTCCCAGTCTTTGTAGGACCATCCGGCGGTGCCTACGCGGATCTGGCTGCCCGGGACCATCCCTTCATTTAAGCAGGTACGGCGGGTAGGAGCAATGAATTCGGAGTGAAGAATCGCATTTGGGCTGCTCCGGTAAGTTCGAAACTTAACCACAGAGGAAACAGAGGTTTCACAGAGGTCCACAGCCACAACCAGTGTCAACGATATGGAGCGTGGAGACTTCAGTAGAAGACGAGAACGACCCAATACGCGCCATTGGGATACTTCTGCGTTTGCGCGTAGCAGGTTCCTGCTGAGTAGGTGCGCAGGGCGCGCTGCGCGATGACCTTCGAAATATTGGAGGGGACGGCTTCGGGAGTCATGCTGGTGTAGCGAAGCATGTACGCTCCGGCGGAAGGAGCGGCGGCGCTGAGCGAATCGGCCTGGGCCATTGCGCAAGCGCTCGACTGCGCGCTGCGGCTGTCAACGTATTGCAGACGGGGCATTCTGGCCTGCGCGCGCAACTGCTCCACGCTGGCAGAGACCAGCTCCTGGGCCTGCTGCAAGGAATAAGACGGCAAGCTGGATCCGAAATCCTGCGCCACATAAAGCCTATTGCCGCTGCGAAACACGCCAAATCCTGCGACGTTGAAATTCCGGCTAAGCAGGTTGTCACGGTGGGGCGGCGACGACATCAGCGCGGCATGGGCCTGGTTGGCGGTCCCAGCCATGGCGACGTTTTCTCCCTCGCGGTTCAGGTGCAAGGCTGAATTCGCAGCCACCCGCTGCGCTAGAGGGGGCTCACCCGAAAATTGATGGGAAAGCTGGTTCTGGGAGGCCAATTCGGCGGCGTGGATCCGGGCTGCCTTCACTAGTCCGTCATCCATTTTGAGCGGAGGCAAACCGGCGTGGGCACGGTCGGCATTGGCCAAGTCCAAAAGCTGCTGTTCAGCCTGGCTGTCATACGAGGACGCTGACGAAGGCACCTCATAAGGCGAAACCTGCTGCCACGAGCTCTTGGGAGCCGTATCCGCCGGCGTGGCGGGCTTAGACGGAGGTACGCCCGCGGCCAGATGGAGCGAGATCGAAGTGATTAGGGCCCAGAACATGTTTCTTGCCTACGTTCCAGATGCCCCCAGGAGAAACTGCTTTGCTTGGGTAAGAATACCTTCTAGAATCCAGCCAAGCACCATTACACCGGAGATATAACCGATTGGCCATCCTCCCGTTATTTCTAGGGCTGCTTCTCGTTCTTAACGTAGTACTGATGCTATGGCTATTGCTGTACCAACGTTCAGGTGCATCGCAAGCTACTGGAATTAAAAGACTTGTTGAGCAGTCGGAGGGACTTCAGCAGGCCCTGACCCAGCAGTTTTCGACTGCCACTGCGGACATGGCCTCCCGGCTGGAACAGACTAAAGGCGACCTCCGGCAGCAGGTGGCGGACCGGCTGGCAGACGGCTTTTCCGGCATCCGGGGGACTGTGGAGGAGCAGATGAAGGCCGGGCGGCGGGAACAGTCCGAAAGGCTGGGCGAAACCCGCAGTGAGTTAGCCAGTTCGTTGGCCCTGACCACTTCCGCACTCAAGGTTGAATTCGACCGCCTGAACCAGCAGACCGCGGAAAGCCTGGAATCGATTCGTGAGCGGGTCGATGCCAAACTGCTGGCAATCACCGAGCAGGTGCAGGCCAAACTAGACCAGAACATCAAAGAAGGTTTCGCGCAGTTCGAAAAAGTCCAGCAGCACCTGCGGGCCGCCGAGGAGCAATTGCGTGAAGTGGGAGCGCTCGGGCACTCGATTAACGATCTGAATAATCTGTTGAAGCTGCCGCACCTCCGCGGGCAGTTTGGCGAAGCTAGCCTGGAACGACTGCTGTCCGACTTTCTCCCCGCAAACATGTTCGAGATGCAATGCGCGGTGAACGGCGGCGGGCGGGTGGACGCCATGATCAGCTTCCCCGATCGCCGGCTGCCGATTGATGCGAAGTTCCCACGCGAGCAGGTGCTGGCATTTTTTGAGAACAGCAGCGAACAAGAATTAGAAGAAGCGCGGCACGAGTTTGTGCGCGTTATGAAAGCCGAAGCCAAACGGATCAAAGCGTACATCCAACCCGAGCATGGAACGACCGAAATCGCGCTGATGTATCTGCCCAGTGAAACCCTCTACATGGAAGCCGTCCGCAACCGTGATTTGGCCGATTGGCTCAATCAGCAACACGTTTTCCCGGTTTCTCCGAATACGCTGCTGATGACGTTGCAGACAATCGCATTGGTGCACAAGTGGTATGAAGTTGCCAGCCGTTTCGAAAAGAGCCGGCAGGAATTGGCCAAAGCGCAAAAGTCATTCGATCATTTCCAAGGTCAATTTGAAAATGTCGGCAAGAGTCTGGGCAAAGCCCAGGAAGCGTTCGACAAAGCCTCCACTCATCTCAAGACCTATCGCGGCCGAGTCACTGCGCTTAGTGGACAGGAACAGTTGGAATTGGATGCAGAGAACGCCGGCACACTGCCGCTGTCCGATAAAGCCAGCGCTTGAACGTGGGCCGCCGACAAGCCTGAGAGGCTATGGTAAAAAGAAGAATTGAGAGAGCAATTTTTTGGGGAAGGTTGCTAATCGCGGCGTGGAGACTGCTGATTCACCTGATCCATCGCTTTAGATTCTCGAGCTTCAAATTCCATCCACCGCTGCTGGGTGGCTTGCTCGGGATCCATTCCTGGCGCTAGTTCGGTTTCTTCGAGGAAGTACCGCCAGCCGTTCTGGCGATCATCTGAAGCCTGGCCGTCTTCAAACTGCCGCATGGCCACCGCTGCGTTCTGTTGTCCCCGCACGACCTGAACGACCCCGGCCGAAATGTATGTCCGGATATTGTGTCGGATGATGGCGTAGGAGGTCTTGGCTTCTTGTCGGGTCAGATATGCTCCAAGTGACGCGCTTGACTGAATCAAGTTGGCGCGGCCTGAAGCCGCGCCACTTTTCGAATGTGATCGCTTCCAGTCGCCTTACAGCGGCCGGACGTTCTCAGCTTGCCAGCCCTTCGGCCCCTTGGTCACTTCGAACTCCACTCCCTGGCCCTCTTGCAGGCTCTTGAAGCCGCCCGCCTGGATAGCCGAGAAGTGCACAAAAACATCTTCGCCACTCTGCCGGCTGATAAAGCCGTAGCCCTTGGCGTCGTTAAACCACTTTACTGTTCCTTGTTCTGCCATGTTGTTATTCGTGTTCCTTTTCAATTAATTACGCTGGAAGGGATTCGGAGGTACTAAGGGCAGTGCTAGCTGGTTTGCGAGAAGCTGCTCAACAACCGATTCTTATCAAACGCACCTATATGGTAGCAGATGAGTGGCTGAATGTCTTGGAAAATCGGTAGTGCAGGCTGTCGTCGGGAACTGAGGTAACGGGGATTCGCTATGCCACCTGCTCCGTCCCGTCGGCTTTCATGGCAAATATCCCCTCGAAGGTGACGAAGAAGCACTCCACATTTATGTCCGGAAACCGGGAGTTGATCAGTTGCGAGGCACGCTGCAACTCTTGCTTGTGATGGTCGGCTTCCCGCGTGTGGTCCCCGCCGAAGGCTGCCAGGCCGCCGTAAGTCGCGCAATCGGAATGGCTCATCAGGAAAACGCGCTCGGTGCGATGCAGCAGGATCGACATCCGCACCTGCTCGAGAATGAAATCGCGCTCAAAATCATTTCGCGGGGACGCCAGCGTCTTTGCGCCGCCCGCAATAACCACCATGTCCGGACGCAGAATGCCCTTCCGATGCAAGAACTTGTGTACCGCCAGCCGGATGCGCTGGTCGAAGCAGCACAGCACGGCGGCATCGGCTACGTACTGGTCGGGTGGTGAGTCGAAGTGGAAGATCTTATCCATGACAGGAGTCGTTCAGGCAGCGTTTCATCCTACCAACCATCTCTTATCGATGTCATCCTGAGCGGGTCGAAGGATCCAGCGGTCGGGCAAGCGAAACATGAAAGGCAAATATCACAGACCCAGCACGGACGTGGGGCTTCGTTCCTCAGACTCGTCGTTAGGCTTTGCTTGTATGTCAGTAATGAGCCCAATGACAGAACCCACGATCATGGCCAATCCAATGACGATCGAAATCGGCGGCCCGATTGGCTTCGTATCAGCTTGATATTCCCAACCTGAATGCCTGCCGAAGATCTCGCGGATATTCATCGCCTGGCCATTGATGTGTAGGTACGTGACTTCCAGGGTGTCACCGTCCGAAATAATTGGATCACCGAAATAAAAGCCCTTGTCGAAATAGTCGGCGTGAACCATTGGAGTTGAGACTGCTCCCGCCACTCCAAATTCAAAGTAGTAAGAGCCGCGACCCGCGTGCACTCGGTGAAAGCCATGAACCTGTCCCGTTACCGTTAGTCGTGGGGAAAACAGAACTGGCGTTAGCTCCGCCGCCCCGAGGCAGATGAAAAATAGAGCGCCACACGGTCGCCCGACAAGCTTTGTGAGAGGCGGCGTACTGGCCCACACTTTCCTTGACAGCAGAAGATAACAGGCCGCAAGTCCGCCGAAGACGTATGTGGCCACATTCATCCACGAAAGATAGTTGGTTATAGTTCCCATCTACGCGTGCTTGGCCTTCATCTCCGCCAGCAATTGCTCAATCCGGTCCTCTTTCTCAAACGCGGTCAGGCGGTCTTCGATATCTTCATCGCCGAGTTCGGACTTGGCCTGGCTGACGGCTTCGTTGTGCGCGACTTTACGCTTCATGCGATCGAAGGCAGCGGCCTTTGACCCATCGCCTATGGCGGCGCGGGCGTCTTGCGCTTTGCCAACCGCACGGGCACGACGATGCTGCGCGATCAGGACATCGGACTTGGCCTGCGCTTCGGCAAGTTTCTGTTCCAGCTTGCGCAGGGCGCTTTTCAGATTTTCCACCTGCGCTTTTTGGTCGCCGACCTGCTGCGAGAAGCTGGCGGCCATCTCGCGATAGCTTTCAACGCGGTGGAGCGCGGCGCGGGCGAGGTCGTCTTCCTTCTTGCCGACAGCGAGCTCGGCCTTGCGCATCCATTCGGCTGTTTTCTCTTCGTTTTCCTTGTGCCGCTTTTCGAGCAGGTGCTGGTCGGCGATGGCGATCGCCACCTGCGTCTTCACCTGCAAGAGCTGGTTCTGCATGTCGAGGATGACCTGCTTGATCATTTTTTCCGGCTCTTCGGCCTTGTCGATGAGATCGTTGAGATTTGCCCGGACTAGAGTTGAAACGCGTTCCAGTAGTGCCATGGTGTACTCCTTTCGTAGCTTTCAGTCGTCAGCCATCAGCCGTCAGTTAGAACCTTGAGCTCCCGGCTGTGAGCTCATTACTTTGTTTCTGTCTCTTGTGCGTGACATCGCTGCTCCGATGGCGATGCCAATTGCGATTCCGATCCCGAGCCATGCGGCCCCCGTGCCGAGGGCTACGGCGACTGCCGCTCCTATTCCGGCGCCGAGTGCGACGCCGAGGCCGATTTGCATCGGTGGTTTTTTCATATCGAGCTCCGGATGTGTAGTGCCGTCCCTCGGGGACTCGGCGTTCACTTCGAGCCTACCCAGGGCTCACGCCCTGGGCTAAATCTATGTCGCCCCGTTTCGGGGCTGGATTGCGGTGACTCCATCTGCATCTCAGCCCCTCCCATCTCCTCTTCACGAGTTTTTATGTCGGCGCTTGTTCTTCTACTTTCCATGTCCTACGCTGCTCGGTTGGTCCACCTGATCTCGGCTTCTCACCCGAGTCTCATTTCAGCCATTTCTGGAGCCTACTTTCCATTTGCTCCGCCACTCGGCGGCAATACGTCCGGTTTTGGGCCCTTGTCGCCGATTCCGCGAACTTTTGAGAACAGTTCGTTCATGCTCATCCCCGAAAGAGTTTCGAACAGTGCGGGGACCTGCGCCGCCATCTTGGTGAGGTCGCCGGTGATCTTGTTCATGCCGGTTGCGTCGCCGTTGCCGGTGGAAACGATAGTGATCTTGTCCACGTTGGCGAGTGGGCCAGCCATGGCTTTGACAATCTCCGGCATGCCGGTGAACAACTTGTCGATGACCGCGGCCTGGTTGTACTCCTGATAGGCCTCGGCTTTCACATTCATAGCTTTTGCTTCGGCTTCACCTTTCTTGAAGATGATTTCCGCCTCGGCTTCTCCCTGAGCGCGAATCGAAGAAGCGTGACCTTCGGCCTCGGCAATCAGGCGTTGTTTTTCGGCGGCGGCAAGCGTTTCGATCCGCTGACGCTCGATCTCCGCACCTTTCAACACGGTCGCAATCAGTTCTTTTTCGCGGCGATTGATTTCCGCTTCCTGCACCTTCACCTGTTGTTCTTTCTCGATTTGCTGCACCTTCACCTGCTCTGCAACCACCTGCTGCTGCATGATGTTGGTCTGGATGTCGTAAGCCTTGTCGGCCTGCGCCTGCTGACGCTTGGTGACTTCGACGTATTGTGCTCGCTTAACTTCCAGATCACGTTGCGCCTCGGCTTGCTTTGCGAGAGACAGCGTTTCTGCAAGCACGCGTTCTTGATCAGCCTGGGCCTTCGCTACAGCAGCTTCTCGAGTGGCCAAGGCTCGCCGGATCGCGGTGTCGCGGTCAGCTTCAGCGGTGGCCACGTCGGCATCGCGCTTGATACGAGCGACGTCGGGCTTGCCCATGTTGATGATGTATTCGTTCTTGTCGCGGACTTCCTTGATGGTGAACGAGATGACCTCAAGCCCCATCTTGTTCATGTCGTCCGCGCAGGTGGAGCGCATGCGATCGCCGACCATCTCCGGCTGCTTGACGATTTCTTCCACCGTCAACTGGCCGATGATGCCGCGCAGGTGCCCTTCCATGACCAGTTTGATCAGGCCCTCGCGCTCCTGATCGGACTTGGTGAGGAACTGCTCAGCTGCGGTCCAGATGGACTCGGTGTCTGACTTGACTTTGATCTGAGCGACGGCCTCGACTGTGACTGCGACACCTTGTTTAGTGTAGAGGTCCTGCTGTGGCGCTACGTCGAACGACATCAGCTCAAGCGACAAGTCGTGACAGTTTTCGATCATGGGGAGAACGATTGTCCCGTGACCGGTGATGACGCGCTTTCCGCGAAAGCCGTACACGACGAGAGCTTCGTGAGGTCCCGCTTTACGATACAGCCGTGCGAGCGAGCTCATGAGAAATGCGAAAACCAGCAGGCCCAGCCCAATTAAAATCCAAATTTCTGTTGGCAATCCGAAAAACATAACGCCTCCTCTTTACACGCGAGAAAACCATCAACCACCAAGGACACGAAGTTTCACGAAGGAAACAGTTTCGGGTGCTTCGTGGTTGTGATCATTGCGGCCTACCGTCTTTTGCGGTCTGCTCGTTGATTTCTTTTCCAAGTTCGCTCTCCTCGCCTGCCATTTCCGACCACGGACGCACGTAGGCGATGCCGCGTTCATAACGCGTGACCACAACTTCAGTTCCTTTAAGAATCCCCGAGCCGTCTTCCGCGCGTGCGCCGCAAACGCGTCGCGTGCCGGCTTGCGAGTAGATCAATTCTCCCGTTCCATCTTCGCGAATCGGCATAGAAAGTCTGCCGAGAACACCGACCATCTCGAAATCAGCTGGATCGAGATGTTCGTCCGGCGAGCTGAGTACGCGGGTCAGGAACAAATAAATGATGGCTGCGCCGCCGGTGCCGCTCAGCAACGAGATGCCCAAAGCTGCCCAAAACCAAATTGCGGAATGGCGAGTGAGCAGATATCCCGTTCCTCCGAACCAAGCGAGGAATGCGGTTAAAGTGATCAGGTTGAAAGGCGAAATCTGCCCGTGGCCGTGAGTGGGTACGTGTCCCGCTCCGGTATGAATATGGACAGTCGGCGCGTGCGCCTGGAAATGCGGGATATGGATATGCAGGCCTCCGGCCAGAAACATCAGAAGGCTGAGGAAGAATCCCACAACAAAGCAGACCAGATAAAAATCAGCCCAGGTCAAAGTCGGCCTCCTTTTCTGCTGTGTCCGTTAGCGCCCGCGTGCGGCCGCAGTGCTTCCAGCAAACGATCCGCGAGGCCGGGCGTGTCGAGAATCGCGCCGAGCAGAAGGAAGCACTTGCGGGTGTCCTTCTCACGGGCCGCCTTGATTAAAACTTCGCTGACCTCCGGGTCTCCTGCGAATCGCTCCGAAGCCTGCAGTAGCCAGACGTCGAGCTTTCCTTCAATCGTGCGCAGGTCCGAGGTGAGTTCGGTGTGATAGCCCTCGGGATCGTCAACCAGAAATCCGGGGTGGACTTTGAAAAATCTCGCCAGCAGGGAACGCGATGCTTGCGTCATGTGACGCCGCGAGCCGCTTTCGATCTGCGAAATGTACGATTGGCTGATGCTCTTGCCCTGCTCTTTACGGACACCGCGCACCAGTTCTTGCTGGGTCATGGGGCGCTCCAGGCCACGCAGCGAACCTTCGACCTCGCGCAGGTAGCGAATTTTCTCGGCGAGTGTCATATCTCGTATCGCAATATATATATTGCAATTTGTAATGTATTGTCAAGAACTCGATTGCCTTGCAGGACAAGCACATACAGACAATCCGGCACGGCTGCAAGAGTTCGGTTCACGGGAATCGCGTTCCTGCTTCCCGGGATTTGAGATTGATTTCCACACAGGCGAGGACTAGCATTGAGCCGCCATTCCGCTCAGCAGTGAGCAGTTTTCTTTCAGCTCTGAATCACAGGAGGTTCTCATGGTTACCACCGTTTCAGCAGGACAAATCGATCCTCGTGTGGCGAGTTTTATCGCAAAGCCGCGCAAGATGCTTATTAATGGAAATTGGGTTGATGCCGTTTCCGGCAAGACATTTCCCAGCTACGATCCATCTACCGGAGAGGTTCTCGCTAACGTCGCGGAAGGTGATAGCGAGGACATTAATCTAGCCGTGAAGGCGGCCCGCAAGGCCTTCGAGACCGGGCCGTGGCGCAAGATGACCGCCTCAGAGCGCGGCCGATTGATCTGGAAGCTTGCCGACTTGATCGAAGCGCACCTTGAGGAGTTCGCCTATCTTGAATCGCTCGACAACGGCAAGCCGCTTACCATTGCGCGCGCAGCTGATGTGCCCTTGGCTGTCGATCTGTTCCGCTATATGGCGGGATGGGCCACCAAGATCGAAGGCAATACTATTCCGCTCTCGGTTCCATATACTCCTGGCGCAAAATATCTCAGCTACACATTGAGAGAGCCGATCGGGGTTGTTGGGCAAATCATTCCGTGGAACTTCCCGTTGTTGATGGCGGCGTGGAAGCTCGGTCCGGCGCTGGCGACTGGATGCACGGTGGTATTGAAGCCTGCCGAGCAGACGCCGCTTTCGGCGTTACGACTCGGGGAGTTGATTACCGAGGCAGGATTCCCTGAAGGGGTAGTGAACATTGTCCCCGGCTACGGCGAAACTGCCGGCGCCGCGCTAGCTGCGCATCTGGACGTGGACAAAATTGCCTTCACCGGATCAACGGAAGTTGGGAAGTTGATTGTTCATGCCGCCACCGGAAACTTGAAGAAAGTTTCTCTCGAACTCGGAGGGAAGTCGCCAAACGTGGTGTTCAAAGATGCCGATCTGGATACCGCGATTGCTGGCGCCGCGAGCGCGATTTTCTTCAACCATGGCCAGTGCTGTTGTGCGGGATCACGCCTCTACATCGAAGACTCGGTCTTCGACAGAGTCGTGGACGGCGTTTCGGAACAAGCCAAGAAAATCAAACTTGGTCCCGGACTCGATCCGGCTACAAATATGGGCCCGCTCGTTTCAGAAGAACAATTAAACAGGGTTTGTAGCTACCTGGAATCCGGCTTCTCGCAGGGCGCCAAGGCCACGGTAGGAGGTCACAAAGCCAAGGACCATGGCAAGGGCTACTTCGTCGAGCCGACTGTTTTGGTGAACACGAAGGAAGACATGAAAGTCGTGCAGGAAGAAATCTTCGGCCCGGTTGTGACGGCCATACCGTTCAACAACGCTGAAGAAGTGGTTCCTGTAGCCAACGACAACATTTATGGCTTGGCAGCTGGCGTCTGGACACGCGATGTCGGTAAAGCGCATCGCATGGCCGAGCACCTTCGCGCTGGAACCGTGTGGATCAATTGCTACAACATCTTCGACGCAGCTCTGCCTTTCGGCGGTTATAAGCAATCAGGCTGGGGGCGCGAGATGGGGCATGAGGTACTCAACAACTACACCCAGACCAAAGCGGTGTGCACGCGGATTGCGTAACGGACAAAGGAGGACGGGCAATCGTCCGTCCTTCTTTTTTCTCTTTAGATAAATAAAAAAGGGAACCCGAAGGTCCCCTTCATTAACGTTTTGTTCCCAGCCTAGAAAGGCAAACCAGGCAGCTTCACAGTTTTCTCCACTTGTACTGATTTCAGCGCGCCGGGATCGATTCCCAGAGATTGCAGAATTGTCACCGCGACCTGGGAGGTCGCGACCGGAGTCTTTAGGGTAGAGGCTTGCAACTCCGGGTTGGAGACAATCAGCCCGACATTGGTATCGCCAAAACTGAAACCGCCGTGCTCGGCGTTCTTCTTCTTTGAAGTTGTGTAGATGGTCCCATAAACGGGCTGCACGATGATGTCAGGAGTACGGCTATCGTGCGCGGGGTCGTTGAATTTCAGCTTGAGTTCTGCCCCGGCCATCACTTCGTCGATGAACAGTGCATTTGCATTAGCGTTCAGGTATGCCGCAACTTGCGCCGCGGTTACCGGCTGTCCTTGCAGCCAGATCAGAGCGATGTCATCGTCCTGGACCAGCCCGCACGGACCCGTCGGGCAATTGTTGCCGGCGTTATTGATAGCGATCGCGGTTGGATTGGTGCCTCCATCCGGCAAAGCGGCAACCAAATCAGCGAAATGCCCGGGCTTATTTACTTTCACAGGATTGATTGGTGACTGGCCATGCTTGGCGCTTACAACGAACAGGGTCGATTCGTAAATGCCCTGATCTTTCAGTGCCTGGATCATGCTCGCCAGGGCTTGATCGGTTTTCTCAAGTCCGTACCGCAGAACAGCGCTTGGTGTTCCGGCGCCGTCTAGATAGCCACCGGGTTTGCCATTTAGTGCCCCGGTATCGATAGTGCAGCTTCCGTCGGAATTATCCTTGGCAAGCTTTTGGCCGACGCTGACGGCCTGGAAATTCATTCCGAATACTGCTGGGACACCCGGTCCTGGAGTGCCATCGTGGTTCAGGCCGTGGATCTCATTCAGTATTGCCTGCACCTTCTTGTAGTCGTTCTGGACCGTACAAACTACACTGACGGTGTTATCGAGTCCGCCTACGTTGGTAACTTCCGGCGTATAGAGATCGTCGACGCCCTGGCCGGAGGGCCCGTTAACTAAATCGTAAGCCGGGTGTTTGTCCGCCCATGCAGTGTGCCCGCCCGCCGCTTTAACTACTTCGAAAATGGTGTTGGTTCGCAGAGCGCTGTGCGGCCAGAGCGGCACGCACGCTCCATGCTCAAGATGCCGCGGCAGCTTCGTGGGATCGATCACATTCAGCGAAACATTCTGCGCGTTGTACAGGTCAATACTCTCGTCAAAAATCATGTTATTGCCGGGCGCGCCGGAGCAGGTCGTGTTCGTCGGATCAAAAATAGTGCGGTCGTAGCTCACGTCGTAGAAAATTCCACTGCTGACGGGCGAGCCACCAGTTACGAGAGCTAGGAGTCCAGGGAAAGAGTCAGAGTTCGCGGGCGTGCGCGCGTTGGAGTACGTGATCCCATGACGCGACAATTCGGCTAAAGCGGAATTTGGGTGGGCGGCGACATAGTTTGCGACATCAAGGGCATGCAGCCCATCAACGCTGATCAGCAAAACATGTTTGATTTTGGTGTTTGAATCGGCTTGAGCGGCTGCCGCGAAGAGTGTGAGGAGCAAAGATAATGTGAGAAGACGGCTATGCATCACGGAATTTAGTCCTCCTGAGTTGAGGTAAAGAGACTATCGAGTGCTCGCTCAAAATGGGTTTAAACGGAGATGAATAGATTGTGAAAGCCTTGCGATGCAGCCGGTTCCCAAATTCACGAACAATTCATGGCACATTCATCATGTTGTAAGCGGACGGCTTGTACTATTAGAAGTGGGAAAGACTGCTTCAACCGTTGTTCAAAGCGATCGGAAACGAGGTGTGGGCAATGACCCGTAAACTCACAATCGTCTTCTTCGATGCAGGCGGCGGACATCGCAGCGCCGCGGAAGCCCTCAAAAGCGTGCTCGAATCCCAGCAGCACCCGTGGGACGTGCAGCTTTTAAATCTGCAGGAACAACTAGACAAACTCGATCTACTCCGGAAGGCCACCGGGATTCGGGTGCAGGACGCTTATAACCTGATCCTGCGCAAAGGCTGGACCCGTTTGACGC
>WNFR01002686.1_pt1 | contig 18462 bp, 19 predicted proteins | sample 5400221 | NCBI WGS metagenome assembly WNFR01 (sample SAMN13153357, study PRJNA577476) | soil metagenome | isolation source: 40 cm soil under Madrone tree | place: USA:California | collected 2016-06-14 | reverse complement strand
TGAAGTGTCAAGGAAGGAAGAGTCTGCACTAGCAATCACGACAAGAGTCTGCACTATTGATCACGACAAGAGTCTGGAGTAGTGATCACGACAAGAGTTGTAGCTCCAGACTCGCAACTCCCGATTGCGGACTGTTCTTACGTTGCCGCAGCGCACTCTCTTTCGGAAAGTAGTATCCGAACGGCCTCAATCAGTGTGTCGAGATCGGGTTTTGCTACGTACCCGGCCGCGCCGGCTTCCAGTGCTTCTTGACGGTGAATTGCGTAGGCGTCGCCTGAGTAGAAGAGACACGGAACACTTGGCGTCAATCGATTGAGAGTCTTACAAAGTTCGAGACCTGTGCCATCAGGTAGACGTTTGTCGAGCACGTAGAGATCAAATTCCTCGTCCTGGGCCATGGTACAGGCCTCTTCAATCGTTCCTGCGGTGCGAACGTCATAGTCTTCCTCGGAGAGGAGGAGCTGAAGCATTTCGGATGTGTCCAGATGATCATCGACACAGAGAATTCGGCATTTGACTTTGCTCATAGGGCCTCCTTGTTCGGAACGAAATTCATTCAAGTCCCATCAGCAAGACTGGCAGGGGCGAGTGGCCAATTATAAACAGCTTCGACTGAATTCGCCAGATGCCGTTCATTCTGGCAGTGTCCTAATTTGAGATTGTCTTAGAGCAATCTCTGTGTTCTCCGTGCCTCCGTGGTGATAAAAGAGCCGAAAACCATCTTCACCACGGAGACACGGAGACACGGAGAACTCCGTGGGACGTGAAATTAGGACACCACGCTCATTCTTGACCTAGAAGCCACAGGTGGCAAACGTGGAAATGATTCGCCATTGGTAATTTTCGTAAAGTACTACGTATTTAGGATCGTTCACCTTTCTTGCGATCCAGTACGAGCCAAGGTGGGCAGACCTCCCTGCCCACCGCCAAACTCCTCACGCCATCCAAAAATCTCAGGTAATTCAACCGAGCGGCCTACTCGGATGTTGCATCGCCTTCAAGAGCTGATTGAGCATCTCTATATCTTCGTCTTCCGGTTCAAGCTGCCGGTATCTATCCAGGGTGGCTGAAGCGGCGACCAGATCGCCGAGCTTATGATAGACGAGCGAGAGGTTGAAATAGACTAAGGAGAATCCCGGCTCGATCTGCGCTGCGGCTTCATAATGCAGTCGGGCCAGTTGGAGGTCGCCCGCATCATAATAGAGATTCGCGAGATTGTAGTGAGCTTCAACGTGACGCGGGTCGCTTTTCAGAGAGAGAGTAAAGTTGTCGAGGGCTTTGGATAGTTGTCCCTGCTCAAGATTAATAATTCCAAGATTGCAGTGCGCCTCTGCGGTGTTGTCCCCTTCATTAATCGCCTCGAGATAGTGTTCCGCAGCCTTGGGATCGCCCTGCTCATGCAACAGCAATGCTTCTTCGAAGGGAGTAAGCAGGCGCGCCACGCGGCCTGCTTCAACGCGAAACAGATGCAACTGTCCCTGCAGCTCCGCTTCAATCTGACGAATACTGTGCCCTTGCGAACGCAGTTCGCGCACACGCCGGAACTGTGTCAGCGCCTGAAAGTCGTAAGTCGATTCCGAGGTTCCGGCCGCCGCTGATGCCTGGATAATGCCTTGCTCGGTCCAGCGCCGAATCGTCTTCTCGCTGAGGCCGAATAGTTGTTTGATTTCCTTGATGGAGTAGGAGGATTTGACACGTTGATAATCCGCCTTTGAAGGGACAGGTGAGGGAAAGGAGATTACCTTATTGCCGGTTTCTTTCATTTGTAAGCGTGTAAGCTAAACGAGCGACTAAAAGTCAGTCCCACTCTACGACGCTTTTCGTTTCTTCGCCACTTTCGACTTGACCAAAGTAATCTGTGGTTTCTTCTTCGCCGCGGGCGCCGCCTTCACCATTGGTTTACGTCCCGACTGCTGCAAACTCTTTTTCAACGCGCTCATGATATCAAGTCTTGGTAGTTCCTCAACTTCAAATTCCACCACTTTGTTACCCTTTATCTTCGACTCGATCAGCGTTTTCAAAGCCGCGTGATAGTTATCGACGGTATCGATTTCGGAAAGGGAAGTCGACATCTCCGCCACCAGCGTTGTGGCCAGCTTCAATTCATTCTTGTTCAACTTTTGCGTGCCCTCCAGGTCGGGCACATCTTCCATCTTTCTAAGCTCATGTGGATAGTGGAGCTTCTGCAAGACCAGACCATCTTCCATGGGAAATATAGCAACGAGATCTTCGCGATCACGCAAGACAACTTTGCCGATACCTACCTTGCCTGTCTGCTTCATTACCTCGCGCAGCAGAGCGTAAGGCTTTTCCGACACGGGGCCATCCGGCCCGGCATAGTACGGAGCGTCATAAAACGTAGTGGGGATTTCCGCACGGTCAACGAAGCCGATGATGTCAACTGCCTTCGTGGTTTTGATCTTGACCTTGGCTATGTCCTCAGGTTCGACGATCGCGTAGCGATCAGGTTCGTACTGGTAGCCCTTGGTGATCTGGTCGTTGCTAACGACCTGGCCGCATTTCTTGCAGCGCTTATCGTAACCAATTGGACCATAGTCATCGCGGTGCAATTGATTGAACTGAATCTTCTCGCTTGTCTCGATTGCGTTGTAGACGCGAATCGGAATGGCGACCAGCAGGAAGCGTATGTGACCCTTCCAAATAGATCTCATAATCGGGTTCTCCTCATGCGAACGCGGGCTGTGGGCCCGCGCTCGTCTCGCCTGTCGACTGCGGCGAGCGGCCGTATTATGCGGCCCGATTGCTACCGAAGTAAAGAATTAATTTTTGCGCGTAGTGTCCTAATTTGTAGGGGCGTCCCTCCGTGGGGCGCCCCACTCTTGCGATCTGTCACTCAAGAAAGGGCGCCCACGGAGGGACGCCCCTACAAATTTAGGACACTTCTTTTTTGCGCGCGCGATTAGTCGCCATCAGCGCGCCGGCTAAACTGGGCTAACTGGTAAGCCCCAAAAAAAACCAGGACCAACGTATACAACTGAATATGAGTTAAGCGCGCCACAGGTTGGGTCAACCAGGGTACTACGTAGAGCCAAAGCAATAAGACTTTATACCGCGGAGACAAAGCCGGGCGCGTAGGAACCGAGCGAACGTACAGGAAATTGGTAAAGAGTAGCACGCTTAAGACAACCAAAGTTGTATCGTAGATTCCCAAGTAGAGATTCAAGACCAAGGTCCAGGTTAAGGTTGCCGCCCACACCAGGTCACGCTCGTCCTGGGCTTTCCGTTCAGCCTTCCACCAGAGCTGCGTAAGGAAGGGCAATACCAACAAGAAAACAGCTCCAGTGAGAATGAGTCTAAGCTGAGCATGATTACCCAGGAGCAATCGGAAGAAGGACGTAATGTCCACATACTTCCAAGTGCGCAGTCCTGACTCAACGTTAACTGAGGAGTTTGTATAGAACAAAAGGGTATTGAGGTAGGCACCGCAACCTTGCCAACCGACCGCCAAAATTGAGACCACGCTGAGCGCTGCGTTGCCGATGACGAAACCAAGGAACGTCAGATAGCGGCGACTCACGATCAGCATTGGAATCGTGAGGAATAACAGCGTGGGTTTGTAAGAACAGAGCGCGAGTGTCGCGCCGCTCAGGAGTCTCCTGCGCTGATCGCTGGTTAGTGCCAGAGCGAGAGCAAAAAAACCGAATGCTGATGTTTGACCACCAGCCAAACATTCGACGGCAAACGGAAAGAACGACAGCGCCAGAAGCAGTGCTGTAGAAAAATCAGCGCCGGGCATTGCCTCGAGCGTTCTCCAGACCAGGAGAAAACCCAGACAGTAGAGAACAATGGAGATCAAAAGCCATGCGAGGTAAGCCCATGCGTACGGTAAACGCGAGAGCAGCGTAAAGGGGAGAATAAAGAAAGGAGCGTTTGCGTAAGCCAGATGGCGGTCGAGCGGCGCATCCGGAAAGATCTCCTTGTAGACCTGCTCGTGAAGGCCCATATCGTAGATTCGGTCGGGAGAATATTCGTTGAAGATCTTTCCGCCGACATAAAAAGCTCCAAAGTCTGCGCCGAGGAATGGCCCAAAACTCGTTTTGCCTCTAGTAGTCGTGGCAAACGACACAGCTAGCACAAAGAAGTTAACAGCGAGCACTAGCGTGCATATCTTGCGCACGTAGGATTGAGTCAACCGGCGTTCGATGAAGTTGGTGAACGGATTCCGAGTTAAGGTCAATCGAGACTTCTCCTGAACTGCCAACCCGAGTAAGTGCAGACAGAGTACGTCATCGTCGACGAATCACTAACCGGCGTGCATTAGCGCGGTGCGCATCGCGCCTGCCGACTGCCAACGCTGGCTGGGATCCTTGGAGAGTGCGCGATCGATGATTTCGCAAATCTGCTGAGGAACCTGTGGGGCTCGCTCGTGCAGGGGAATAGTTGGCTGTTCGAAGATCGCCCGAATCGTATCGTTGATACTGGTCTTCTTTGTGAGATCGAGTGCAAGTGAACCGGTTAGCAAACTGAAAGCAGTCATGCCTACAGCATAGATGTCGGACTGCGGCTTCACGTCGCGGAAGTTGCGCAGCTGTTCGGGAGGCATATAGGCCAGCGTGCCGGCCATCTCCCCAGCCATCGTTACTCCGCTCATGCCCGATTGCGTGAAGCTCTTGGCGAGACCGAAGTCCGTTAACTTTGCAGTCAAGTTGGGCCACTCGCCCTCCACCAGGATGTTCTGATCTTTGAAGTCGCGATGAATGTACCCACGCGAATGCGCGTAGGCGAGCGCCTCGAGTGCCTGGGTGATTATGGACATCGCTTCATTGCAGGAAAGGTAACCGCCATGTGCTTCTGCAAGTTTGGAGCTGTCAGGACCATCGACAAATTCCGTTACCAAATAAAGCACGCCGTTGTGCGTTCCACGATCGAGAAATTCCACGATGTTTTTGTGCTTGAGTGAGGCTGCGACGTCAATCTCGCGCATAAAACGACGCAAGGCTTTATCGCTAACCGCGAATTCCGGCAGCAACGTCTTTATCGCTACCGCGCGTCCGGTTGTGTGCTCGAGTCCAAGCATCACGCAACCCATGCCGCCTCGGCCGAGTAGTTTTACGGTGTCGTAACCCGGAATGGGTTGCGGCGAACGCTTTAACTCGATGCGGCATTCTTCACAAAGAAAAGTCAGATGTTCGTCGGGAGCTGAGGCCTGCGCCTGTTCTTGTCTGCCGCAATTTAGACATTCCACCATCACCAGCACCGGTCGACTCGGTGTCGCCTCCTGAGTTGTTTCGGAAAGCTGGTGCGGTTCAGCCGCGGTCACTTCAACGAGCAATACGGTTTCGCCGCCCTGTATGCGATCACCATTTCTCAGAGAAGCTTCTTTGACTCGTTTACCGTTGACGAAGGTCCCATTGGTAGAGCCCAGGTCGCGAAGGAAAGAATGCGGTGGGTTAATTTCCAGCAGACAATGGTTCCGCGAGAAGAATCGATCGTCCGGCAGACACAGGTGAGCATCGTTGGTTCGTCCGATCAGAAACGTGTCGTGCTGACTGAAAGTGAACACACGGCCTTTGTAAGGACCCGCCAAGACTTTGAGATTGACCTGCATTACGATTCCAGGCCGAGCCGCTATCTTCTGATCTCCAAATCATCAAAGGCCACGTCGATCGCGTCGCTGGTATACAGACCGGCGAGTCCACGTTTGTAATTCTCAGTGTCGGTTATGTGGGTTAAATATTGGCCGTTGACATAGAACTGAAGGTCGGTGCCCTTGATTCTTATTTCAAGCTGGTTGGGATTTGAGCCCGATCGGATCGCACTCGACTTTGTTTTGGAGACTATGGACGTCTGGTTGCCGGCCTTATGCATGATGACCTCATACTCCGGCTCACTGCTCGGGTAGATCAGGAGTGCGTAGTCTTCAAGTTGCTTCGCCTTCGACTGTTCGCAGTGCACCATAAGTCCGAAACCGGCTGAAGGAACCGAACCATCAACACTTCGCGCCGTGACCTTTACTGTCCCGTTCTCGGTGTTGTAGTCGTTTGATGGCGCATACATTACAAGGAAGGTTTTGTCTTTCGAACGCATATGGTATTCGTCGTCTGCATACCAGATTTCGCCAAACTTTGAATTGCCGACACCCCATTTCGTTTCTGAGAAGTTGTCGGTAAACAACGGCGGCAAATTGCTGGAGTTATCGTTGCGAGTGGGAGTATTCGTATTCAAATTCACATTAACGTTTGCGCTGCGGCCTATTACACGCGTATTGCTGTTGGCGTTCGCGTTGTTGTCATTCCCAGTTGAGCCGATGCTAGCCAAAGCAATAAGCATGACGACAAGGCCGACTCCGATCACGGCAACCACGGCAAGTCCACCCAAGATCCACCAGATCGCATTCGACTTCTTAGCTGGTTGAACCGGCGGGACAGGAGCCCACTGTGGCGCCGGCGGATGCAGCTGGGGACTGCGTGGTGGTGGCACATGACTCACCAATGGTGTTTCCGGCCGATAGAGTTCTGTCGGGGGCGGTTCGGCTGTATCTCTGGGCGATGGATACCTCACTGTCGCATTGGGATCGGATGCCGGTGGCGCATCGTTCAATAAAGGCGTTCCGTCTTCGAGACAGAAATTCAGTGAGAGGTCCGTGTAAGTGCGATTGCAACTGGGGCAGCGTTTCATCTGTTCGACTCGGTTCTATTTGAGACTCTTGGGAAGTTAGCGGTTCAGTTTCCGGCGCTTACTCCCAAAGAAGAATATGAAGGATCAGAAGCTGACCGGGTTCGCATAGTAACTTAATGTTGGGCCACGGTCCCAGAGTTTTGTGTTCGACTAGCTTTAGCTTGCCATTCCCCTCGACAAACTGAAGTTTACTTGCGTTGCCAATTATAGGGAAATTATGGATAGGCTCAAAGGCTAATGGGCTTGCCGCAGCGTCCGCAAAATCTGGTACTTGCCGGATAACTCGTCCCACACAGCTTGCAACGTATCTCTACTGGTCTGGGCGGCCGCCAGTCGAGTCTGGCGGTACCGAGCGGAATACCGCAGCGACCACAAAACTTGATGGCCGAAGGATAAGCCTGACCGCAACGAGGACACGACATGCCACTCTGGGAGGATGCTGCTCCCGGATTGCTTCGAGGTTGCGCCGACACAGCCTCCGGTACAATGGGCTGAAAAGTGGTGTTGCCGCATCGTCCACAAAATTTTACGCCTTCGGCAAAGCGCGACTGGCATCGCGTGCACATCACGACAACGAGAGTCGTTGAATGGGCTCCCGTTCGACTATCCAGACTGCCGCCGCGAGATGGAGTCAACTGGTTGCTGTACGCAGCACTATGAAATTGTGCCTCAATGATCTGTTCGGCTACGTCGTCCCGGATTTCAATCACACGCTCGTCATCAGGTTCACCTGATCGCGAAACCCGTAGAACGTGTTGCCCAGGGGCTACAGACGTCAGAATAACCCGACCGGAGCGCCCAATGCTGCCGTATCTCTCGTCGTCGACATAAACTTCCGCGCCCGACGGAGCCATAATCACGAGTCGCGAATCGCCGCGTTCGGTGACCTGTGACTCCGTGGCGAGCGCCGCCGCAAATTCTTCGAACCATTCGCTCGCACTCGAAGGTCGGTTAGCCGGCTCTTTTGCGAGTGCGTGCATGACCGCTGTTTCCAGCTTTGTTGTGATATCTGAACGCAAACTCGACAAAGGCGGCGGCGCCTGGGTCAGCTTCTGCGCGATAAGTTGAGTAATGTTACCCGTGAACGGTGGACGTCCGCCAAGCATGTGATAAGCGATAGTACCGAGCGCATAGACATCCGCGCGAGCGTCAAGCTCGGCGCCGGGTTGCATCTGCTCGGGAGCCATGTATTCCGGTGTGCCGATGATGCCTCGAGAGGCGGGTCCGCTGGCCGAAGTAACATCTGAACGGTCTGAGTTGACTATCTTGGCAAGACCGAAGTCGCCGACTTTAACAAATCCTTCATCACTGGTCGTCTTCTTCCGTTGCTGCATGATGAATATGTTTGCCGGTTTCAAATCGCGATGAAGTATTCCTTCGTCATGCGCCGCCTCAACCCCCGCCACGACCTGGCGCATGATATTTGCGGCCCTCTGCGGGTTTAGCGTGCCTTCGCGCCGGAGTAGGTGATAGAGAGTTTCGCCTTCTACGTATTCCATGACCAGATAGAAAACCCCGTCGGGACTCTGGCCAAAATCTGTTACATCCACCACGTTCGGATGCTGGACGGACGCAGCTGATCGCGCCTCACGTTCAAAGCGCGCGATGGCTTCTCCCTCCTGAAGATCTTCGTCATTAAGGATATCTGGCCGAACAGTCTTTACGGCAACCCGTCGCGTGAGGAGGTTTTGATCGCGTGCCAGATACACCTGGCCCATCGCCCCTCGTCCCAGACGTTTTTCGAGGAGATATCGCGCAGCGAGCAACCGTGTGCCAGGAAGAGTGTGTTTGGTGTTTGACTCATCCTGCGGACACGTCAACGCGTCATCTTCATAACAGCCTTCACAACGGGGACACTCGCGCATGAGAGGGGATTCTATCAGAACCTTCAAGAAAGGAGTGGGATGGAATCGATAGTCGCAGAAAGGCAACCTTTAGAAACTGTATGAAAACTGAGGGTAGAGCGAATTACCATGACAAGAGCACTCAATGTCAGAACCGAGGAGCGGTAGCGACCGGGTCAAATGTGCGCGAGGCTCAGGGTACGGTGAAATTGTCAGACTTGGGGTAGCGACCCACAACGCGCAAGGTTTGTGGTGATAGCGCTCCTTGAGTGCCATCACCGATTTTGCATCAAGCAGGTACATCGGAACAACACGAGGCACAGCGAGATGCTGCCAACGGAATGACGGCCAGGCAGTAGGGACAGTCTTTCGTGTTTGGTGGCGGAGGCGGAGCAGCACGTAGCCGGTTCATTGCTTTGATAACTAGAAAGATCACGAAGGCAATAATGAGAAAACTGATGACGTCGTTGAGGAATGTCCCGTAGGCGACAACCGGCAAGCCTCGCAATTTCGCATCAGCGAGAGAGGCGGGTCGCTGCCCGGAAAGGTCTATAAACAGATTCGAGAAGTCGACCCTGCCTAAAAACAATCCAATCGGCGGCATAATAATCCCCTCAACAAACGACGTTATGATCTTACCGAACGCCGCACCGATGACGACCGCGATTGCCAGGTCTATGACGTTGCCACGAGCGATGAACTCCTTGAATTCTTTTAGCATTGTCGTCTCCTTTACAGAACCGCGAGTGGTAGCGACCGCACTCAGCTACAAAACGAGTACGATACGAACCCAAACCAGTGCACAGATCTCTCTAATGGCAGCCTTTGGCCCCTTTGAAACCGGCTTTTTCAGCTTCTTCAGTACTCTTGAAAGCGACGCGATTCGGCTTATCTATTTCCTTTGCTGGTTGGCAGCCGGCCGAGTAGTAAATTCTGTTGTGCTTGTCGCCGATGATGTCGCTCGCGTTTTCCTTTGTGCCTGTCGCTTCGGCAGACGCAACCTCTGCAGCCGCATCCTGTTGCTCTTTTGCATCCCGGCGAGCACTGACAGTGTCTTCAGCAATCTGATCGAGAATACGAAAACTAGGTGCTCCTGCCACAGTTGTTACCGTCATCTGAAAATCAGCGCAACGCATTTGCTGACCTCTCGATTTCCATGACGACCAGGCATTGGGAAGATGAAATGAGTCGGAAATCATCTTTACAAAATCATCGACGGTTTGAACTTTAAAGGCGCCGTCGTAACCAATCCAAAGAGACGTCAGTTTACCGTCGAGAAAATCGAGAGAGATGCTGCGTACTCCCTGAAACCTGGTCTTATCGATCTGCGGGTCGAAATCCGGGTTGACCGTGGTTTTAGAAATGCCGAAATCGTCAGTGCGTCCGAAGACAGTTTGCGGCACCTGGGCCTTGACCTCTTCTTTTGTCATGCCCATGTGAAAACCGAACAACACGCCAGCGGCAGGCAATTCGGCAAGTTTTTGCGTGCAAAGGTTCTGGGCAGATATCGACGCTGCGCAAGCAAGCGAAACAAGTAGCACGAGTAATACTGGTCTTTTCCAAGAGAGAAAGGTTGTGGTTCCGCGCGAGTAGATCATGAGCACATCTCAGGTCCTTGTTTGTCAACGGTCATAGGCGCGAAATTAAGGCCAAACGCCGACAGTGTCAACTTTTGGATGAAAGCGTTTTTGGATGGAAAGGTTGATGATCACTTCTGAGCCACCCTTTAATCGTGACTCTCGCTTGACCACTCAAGCTCTTCACTGGGAGCGCGGGCGGCCCGCCCGCTACGAGCACCGCAAGGTGCGAGGATCTCGCCAAGCACTCAACTTCAGATGTTCTGTTCGCGCTGCGCGCTCACTGCGGGCGGGCCGCCCGCGCTCCCAGTGAAGAGCTTGAGTGGTAAGTCTCAACGGACGAGCGAGGTGATTATTCCCTCGAGTATTTCGGGCTCGAATGGCGTGGAAACGTATTCGTTGCAACCCGCGGCGAGTGCCCTTTCACGAAACTGATCCGCACCGTAAGCTGACACAGCAACCACAGGCACAGTTTGGAGTTTTGTTAATTGTCTTATTCTCCGTGTTGCTGCCAAACCATCGAGGCGAGGCATTTCAAGGTCCATGATGATCAAGTCGGGACTTTCTTCCTGGGCGATGGCCACAGCTTGAATTCCGTCTTCAGCTTCGATTACGCGGAAACCTTTGCGTTCCAGCCACGTCCGCAGGAGCAAACGAGTGTCGTCGAAGTCATCGACTACCAGAATAGTACGTGGGCTGTTGGCTGCGACTGTCATATCAGTTCTCAGTTCTCAGACCAGAACAACAGTGTGAGTAACGAGCGGCTCTAAAGGGGAGGTTAGCATTCTGAGTCATAAGTCGATCATAAGTGGATCATAAGTGGATACTAGTTTTTTCCAGCCCAACAGTCCAGATCTGCTGCACAGGACTTCATTGGATCTTCGTATCCGCTCTCGACCGGACAAGACTGGCCGCCGACTTTGGAAAACAGGGGATCTGTAACGTAATCGCGTCGCTTTGTGGAATAGCACCCCTTTTGCGCCTTTCTGACAAAAAGAGCTGCATATTGTCTGGGCGCTCAGCAGTAGGATCATCGGATATTTGTTCGATTGCGTACCGACCTGCTGATCAGGTTGAGCATAGAGTTTCCGGCATAAATCATTACCAAGCCGCAAGTGGTTAATCCACGTGCGGCCCAAGGATAAAGTTGAAAATGCACGCAAAGGCGACGATTGTTCCGCTGGACATCCAGAAGAATATCTACTCCCTCCACGACGAAAGAGGGAACACAATAGGTACGGGCACAGGGGAGGTTTGCGAAGTCCTCTTGTACCTTATTACCAAGCCAGCGACGCCCTTGGTGCATGCAGGAAGAACCGTTACAATTCCACCAAGGCCAAATCCTAATGTGAGGGTTGCCATAACAATATAGCTTTTCCTGACAACGTTATCTCCTCGCCACATCTTTGTCTTCTCAAATTTCCTGCATATTTACAGGAGTGGAACTATGAAAATGCCTATCTTATCTTTCTTAGGAGCGGTGATAGTTTTTTTGGGAACCCTTTACGCAGTTCCTAGCAGCTTAACAGCGAGTGCGCAATCGCAAACCTTTACCATCAGTGGTCTTGTTACTCATCCGCCAGCGGGAACGGGGGTTGGCATCGCCGCGTAACCATGACTCTCAGCCTGAATGCCAGCACCCAAACTTCAACTCAAAACCGATGCCGGAGGAAACTTTTCCTTTCAAAACATTGCAGCGGGGAGTAACTACGACGTCACACTATCGAAGCCCAACTTCATCTTCAGCCCCACTAGCCAGGGAGGAACTAACATACAGGCTGATCGAATGCTTTTCTTCACCGGCGATTTGTCATCGAATGCTACCGTCCAGTTTAGTGCCGCGACCCAATCCGCTGGCGAAGGCAACCCGGACATAACGAAAAATGACCTAATGATAAATGTGATACGCAGCGGCGATACGTCTGGCACATCGACCGTGGACTACACGACGAGCGACACAGCGGCCGCGAGCCCTTGCAGCACGACCGGAGTGGGTGCCTCATCACGCTGTGACTACCTGACAACCTTGGGGACATTGACGTTTGCCGCGGGTGAAACTTTGAAGACCATCTCGATTCCGATCATCGACGACGTTTATGCTGAAGGGGATGAAAACTTCACGATAAGCTTGAGCAATGTCACAGGCGCAACGCTGGGTACACCGGCAACAGCGACGCTGACGATCATCGATAACGATAGTGTCAACGGGACGAGCAACCCAATAGATCAGGCAGGATTCTTCGTGCGGGAGCACTATGTCGACTTTCTGAATCGTGAACCGGATACAAGCGGGTTGAACTTCTGGATCAACGAGATCACGCAGTGTGGCGCGGACGCGGCGTGCACGGATTTGAAGCGGGTCAACGTGTCGGCAGCGTTCTTCCTGTCGATAGAGTTTCAGGAGACCGGGTATTTGGTGTACCGGATGTACAAGAGCGGGTTTGGCAATCTCTCGGGAGCGCCGGTGCCGGTGAGGCTCAATGAGTTCCTGCGGGACACACAGCAGATTGGCCAAGGCGTGCAGGTAGGAGTAGGGAACTGGCAGACGCAGTTGGAAGCGAATAAGCAGGCGTTTGCGTTGGCGTTCGTGCAGCGGGCGGCATTTCTGGGGACCTTTCCTGGTTCGCTGACAGCCGATCAGTTTGTGACGCAGTTGGACACGAATGCTGGGGGCGTGCTTTCGGCGGGGGAGAAGGCGAATCTGGTGGCAGTGTTGGGCAGTAAGCCGGCCGATGTGACCAAGCGCGCATCGGTATTGCGGTCGGTAGCGGAAGATGTTGATTTGAAGAATGCGGAGTTCAATAAAGCATTTGTCTTGATGCAGTATTTTGGCTATCTGCGACGGAATCCGAACGACGCGCCGGATGCCGATTTTGGTGGCTACAACTTCTGGCTGGGTAAGCTGAACCAATTCAACGGCAACTTCGTGAATGCGGAGATGGTCAAGGCGTTCATCACTTCAATCGAATACCGGAGGAGATTTGCCCCCTGATTCGCTCCATAATAAGGACAACTGTCGAAATCTATACGGTAGTTGGCGAAGTTGGGAAATGATTGGTACCCGCGGCAGGGGTCGAACCTGCGACCTCTCGCTCCGGAGGCGAGCGCTCTAATCCACTGAGCTACGCGGGCATTACATTAGGGGAGCGACAAACGATACCATAGCGCTTGATGCGCTCGCCACCGCCAGTCCAGCCTAGTCGTGACCTAACTTGACGAAACTGTGGGGGCGTCCCTCGGTGGGCGCCCTTTTTCCTCGCAACTCGGGGCGCCCACGGAGGGACGCCCCTACATAAATTAGGGCAGGACCTGGTCTTTGGACTTTGGGCTTAGCTCTTTGGTAGTTGGGCCGATTCTCGGTAGGTATTACCAAGTGCAAAGACCAAAGTCCAAAGACCATCTCAGGTATGTTTAATGATCACACTCTCGATGATATTTGCTACGTTCTCACAACGATCCACGGCGGCCTCGAGCTTTTCGTAAACTTCTTTCCATTTCAGCACCGTCAAGGCGTCATGTGAGTCATGGAATAGTTCAGCTATCGCCGCGTGATAAATATCGTCGCCTTCGTTTTCCAGGCGATGGATTTCTACCAATCTTTGCGTAATATTCTTGGGTCTTTGCAGCGTGGCGACTATTGCCGTGAGCTGTTCGGCCATGCGCTCGATCACGTCGGCAAAATCACGTGCATAGTCGGTTATCTCCTGGACGTCGAAAATGATTATCGCTCGGGCTGCATCGTCGATGAGGTCTACAATGTCGTCAAGCGCAGTCGACATCATGTAAATGTCCTCACGATCAAACGGGGTGATGAATGACTTGTTCAAACGAGTTGAGACGTTGTGCGTTAATTCATCGCAGGCATGTTCGAGCCCTTTGATACGCTGCGCATACTCAGCGAAATCTCGATTCTTATCGGCAAGCATCTCCTTGAGTTCACGAGCGGCAGCGGAGATGTAAACCGTCATCTGGATAAAGAGATCAAAATACTGTTCTTCTTTTGGGAGGAGATTCAAGAGACCCATATGAAGCTTTGACTCCGAAGACTAGATTTGATTCGAAGAACTCGCAATATAGCTGAGAGGTGTTTGATTGTCCACGCGAGTTGAGGAGTGTCCAAACTTGACAAGACTGTAGGGGCGTCCCTCCGTGGGCTCCCCTTTTCGGCGCGAGTTGGGGCGCCCACGGAGGGACGCCCCTACATAAATTAGGACACGACCCGCGAGTTGCGAAGACTTGCAAAATACAAGCATAGTCGTATATCAAAGGCCACAATGATGACAATAAACAACCTTGCGGAAGTGCAGAACCTGCTCCGACTCGAATCCGAAGCGATCTCAAGAACCGCAACACGCATGGATCAAGCTCAGGTGGAAAAGGTCATTGATCTGCTGGCAACCTGTAGCGGTAAGGTTGTCATTATGGGCGTTGGCAAGTCAGGGATTATCGCGCAAAAGATTGCCGCGACAATGACCAGTGCGGGAACAGCGGCGCTATATCTGCACCCATCAGATGCATTGCACGGGGGTCTCGGTATCGTGCAATCGAACGATGTTGTTATGGTGTTAAGCAACAGCGGCGAGACTGCCGAAATTGTTGATATGCTGCCTTACTTGAATCACCGTCGGGTGGCCTTAATTTCGATCGTCGGAAATCTTGATTCAACTCTCGCTCGCCGTGCTGATGCAGTACTCGATGCCTCGGTCGATAAGGAAGCGTGTCCGCTGAATCTTGCTCCGACAACCAGCACGACAGTCGCGCTGGCAATCGGCGACGCACTGGCGATGACCCTGATGAAAGTTAAGGGTCTTACATCGAACGATTTCGCCATCAATCATCCCGCCGGTCGTCTGGGGAAAAGACTGACGCTTAGAGTCGCCGACCTAATGCATGGTGGTGCTGCCAATCCGACAATCGCCGCGGGATCATCCTGGATGGAGGTTGTGCGGGCGATAAGCAAAGGCGGGTTGGGCGCGGTTAACGTAATCGATTCTTCGGGGCGACTGACCGGAATTATCACCGATGGGGACCTTCGTCGCGCGATTGAGCAAACAAGTTATGAATCACTTGCAGAACTCAAGTGTGATGACTTCATGACTCGAAAGCCTGCGATAGCTACACCGGATCTTCTGGCTTTTGACGCACTCAGGTTGATGGAAGACCGGCCCTCACAAATCTCGGTATTACCGGTGGTCGACGACGGACACATTTGTGTTGGTCTTGTGCGGGTGCATGACATTGTTCGTAGCGGATTGTGAAGTATCACGTCAATAAGCCGTTTTGCAGCACTGACTCCAATCATTTTTCATCTATCATCTATCATTTATCATTTTGTCATTTTGCCTGTCTGCGAGCAGTGTTAAGCGAGGCGGTGAAGATTCTGCATAGGTCGCCGTTCTCCTGAATGATGCCGACAAGCAATTCGCGTTTCAGCATTTGGCTACGCTCGATGATCTGCAGCCAAATGAATGTCTCATTCAATTCCTTAAGAACAATTCGTAATTTGTGGACGAAATCAGCATGGCTTTCCGCACCTCTAGCTTCGCCGTAGTTCGGTGCGGGTGAAGTTCCGGATCTGAGAATCTGTCCGGCGACGTGCTTTCCCGCAGCAGTTCGTGGCAAGCGGGCTGAAAGCCTTACAATGCGAACAGCAAAATCAATTAAGCGCTCTTCCAGTTCAACTGCGCGCGATTGACGGTTCTCGGGCGGTTCTTTGACCATTCGTGAGGATCGGTTCTGGATTGTGAGAATGTTTGGGATGCACAACTCATCCCTGTTCGCGAAATAATAAATGAAAAATGATAGATGATAAATGATTCCCGAGGCGGTCAGGCTCCAACTGGCTGGGCGAGTGATTGTATTGAAACTGCTCGCGGAATTGGCATGTTGACAATATCCCAGGCCGAACGCACACGCAGCAGTTTCGACATTAGGCCGGCGTGCATGATGTGACCGCTGCGTTCAGCCGTCACTCTTCCCAGGATCGGCATTCCCAACAATGCCAAATCACCGATGATGTCCAGAATCTTGTGACGCACAAACTCGTCTCGAAACCGCAAACCGGTCTTATTCAACATACCATCGGGGGTGAGCACGATCGCGTTATCGAGCGATCCACCGCGGATCAGGTTGGCTCGTCTTAGCGCTTCGATCTCGTCAGTAAAACCAAAGGTGCGAGCGGCCGCAATCTCACGACTGAATGTGCCGCCGTCATTTAACTCCACGCTCAGGCTCTGTACTCCGATCATCGGATGAGAGAAATCGATCAAACAATCGATCTGGTAAGTGTCTGCCGGGGCCACGCTGATGCGGCGTTCGCCTTGCTCAAATGAGACCTTCTCGCGGATCAGGAGTGCGCGTCTCGCCAGTGGTTGTTCGACCAGACCCGCGCTCTCGATAATCTCGGTGAAGTTCTCCGCCGATCCATCCATGATCGGAATTTCGAGGTTATCAACTTCGATAAAAACATTATCAACGCCGAGCCCACGCAGCGCCGCCAGGAGATGTTCGACAGTTGAAAGCATCACGCCTGTGCGCATGAGTGTTGTCGCATAGCCGCAGTGTGCGACAGATTCAACTGTAGCTGGAATCTCGAAGCCGCCCAGGTCTGTGCGGCGGAAAACATAACCGGTGTCAGGCGGGGCAGGAACCAGACGCACCTGGACCGGCACAGCCGTGTGTAGGCCAACTCCATGTGTTTCAACCGGAGTGGCGAGAGTAGTCTGTTTGATCAAGTAAACCCTTCAAATCATCGATGGTAGCAAGACGGAAATTATCGAGCAACATATGTGCCGGGCAAAAATCCAAGATTGCCCGTATTTTTGGCGACAGCTTGTTGCTTTTAGACAACACCTGACCACGTGTTGAAGTGAAGGCGCAACACAGGACGAGCATTACCTCACCATCTTTGTTGCCATAAAAATTTGAATAGCGCCATTTGCTGGAGTACACTCAAGCCCATTAACCGTATCGGACCGCGACTAGCTTTTCGGGGTGGTGTTTGAGGATCGATGGGGTTTTAATCGCTAACGGGTTGGTACAGACACGACGCCCAGCGTTCCGACGAGCAAAGAGAGCGGAACACTCGAATCTGCCCTCGTGGAGAAACAGCGATGCCAGACCTTGAAATTACGTGTTCGGAATGCAGCACTCCGTTTGAATTTACTGAACGCGAACAGGAGTATTACCGGGAACGCAACCTGACTCATCCGAAACGCTGCAAGCCTTGCCGCGATGCGCGGCGGGCAAACTTCGGCGGTGCAAGGGGAGCGGGGGGAGAGCGTCAACGATTTGAGATTACCTGCGATCAATGTGGAAAGACTGACTCTGTTCCTTTCAAGCCTTCAACGGGCAGACCGGTGCTTTGCAGTGATTGCTTTAGTGCGAATCGCGCGACGCAACAGAGAACCTAAGACTTTTCGCGCGGAGTTTTTTGTAACAAATAACTCCCACGCTACCAAAGCCTCAAACAGGAAATAGACCCAGGGACGCGGTCCGTAACTTTACGCGATTGGCGGTATAGACCGCCCTGAAACACGTCTTATGAGCTTTGAGACTATTCAACTCGAGATGCGCGGCGCGGTTTGTCTGTTGACATTGAACAGACCAGAACGCTTGAACACTCTGACCGTGGCGGTAGGCAAAGAGTTTCAGTCCGCCATCGGCGAAGCGCGGGAACGAGGAGCGAGGGCAATGGTCTTGACTGGCGCAGGCCGGGCATTTTGCGCCGGCGGTGATTTGCGAGAGATGCAGGAGATTGCCGGCAGAGAAGGGCGGCTGGAAGCATTCTTTGACGAGCCCCTGCGCGTGTTGAATGATGTCATCTTGTTAATTCGAAATACTCCTTTACCGTTCATCGCCGCTGTCAATGGGGCGGCGTCTGGCGGTGGTTGCAACCTGGCCTTGGCGTGCGATCTGGTTGTGGCCGCGGAAGGCGCGCGGTTCAATCAGGCCTTTATTAAGATCGGGTTGTCGCCCGATTGCGGCGGCACATTTATGTTGCCGCGACTCATTGGTTGGAAACGCGCTGCGGAATTGATGTTCACGGGCGATATGGTGAACGCCGAGCAGGCATGGCAGATGGGAATGATAAATAGTGTAGTACCGGACGCTGAGTTGATGCCTAACGTGCTCGCACTGGCTGAGCGTCTGGCAAATTCGCCCACTGCTGCAATTGGACAGATAAAGAGGCTATTAGAAGCAAGCGCAAATAATGACTATGGTGGTCAGCTTGAATTGGAACGAAAGGCGCAGATTGAGTCAGGGCAAACAAAGGATTTTGTAGAGGGCGTCGCAGCCTTTCTGGAAAAACGGCCGCCACGATTTGTCGGTGGATGAATTTCCGAAACATGAAAAGGTTGCGAGCCGCCTGAAATTAACGGGCGGCTTTTTTAGTTAGTTGG
>WNFR01002685.1_pt1 | contig 18466 bp, 17 predicted proteins | sample 5400221 | NCBI WGS metagenome assembly WNFR01 (sample SAMN13153357, study PRJNA577476) | soil metagenome | isolation source: 40 cm soil under Madrone tree | place: USA:California | collected 2016-06-14 | reverse complement strand
CGCCGTTGTGACCGAGACTTTGATCACGCAGGGCCATCAGAAAAAAGCTGGACACCAGTTTGAAGCCCGGTCGCACGCCGATGCAATGCAAGGCCGCGCGTACTGTATGCGAGGTGGTGTTGGTTGCGCCCGCCACGGAACCGTCTGCGCGACCGTCGCGCACCATAAGATTGCCATAGTAAAGCGGATCTCGCAGCGCGTTCCGCGCTTCATCAAGTGTGAGGCCTTTCGCGCGCCTGGCCTCGTAAAGCAAAGACACCATTTTCTCGAAATCGTTGGCGCGGAGATGATCGATTAATTCGACTCCGCCGAGATCGGCGCCCGCCTGACGGGCGGCGGCGCGTACTTTTTCACCGTCGCCGAGAACTGTGACGCGCGCGAGGCGTTCGCGCACGGCAATGCTGGCGGCAGCCATGGTTCTGGGATCTTCTCCCTCGGGAAGGACTATGTGCTGGGGTTTCGCTGCGGCGCGTTGGCGAATTTGATCGAGAATACCCACGTTAGTAGTCAGTAGTTAGTTGCTGGTTGTTAAGTAAGAGCGATGGCAATTTATCATGAGAAGCGCTGGCCCCGAAAGCTTGGGCAGTAGCGTCCCTTATTTGTGAGAGATCTCTCTGTTAGCTAAAACGATCCGCGAAATACACAAAGCGAAGCGGGGTTGTTCACGCGTTTCGTGTGATTTCGTGGATCGTTCTTCTCCAGGTAAGAGAACGCACGAAGCCATTTGCGACAGGAACCAGAGATCTAAAGCTTGCTCACCTTAGGCAGGTCGGGCTAGACTCTCGGAAAAGGACGAACGAGTTCTTCAGTGAGCGACTAGTGACTGAGAACTAACTACTAACAACTAACTAACGGTCATGCCTAAATGTGAACTCAAAAGCCGAATGAAGAACCTGCTCATGTTTCTGCCGAACATGTTCATTTTGTGCGCCAAGTTGATGGTGGACTCGCGCGTGCCGCGAACTGAGCGCGCGTTGTTCGCCGGCGCTTTGATTTACGCCATCATCCCGTTCGACTTCATTCCCGACATGATTCCATTTGTCGGGCAGATAGATGACCTGTTTCTCATCTCGCTGACGATCCTGCGATTAATTGATCGGACCGACGACCGGGTCGTGCGCGAACACTGGCGCGGCGGCGGCGACATCGTCGCCCTGGCTGAATCTGCAGCTACCGTCGCTCCCTTGTTAATCCCCCGCCGGATCAGCCGCGTGCTGCTCTCGAGAGTGAAGCCCACGGCCGAGGGCACGGGCCTGCTGGTTAATGCGTCAAAATTCGAGCCGGTATTGGTTGAGGTCCCTGAGAGACCAAGTCAGAAGACCCGTGAGGGAGGGCTGGTTGACGGGTCGAGAAAGAAACGAGATTCGAAGTCAGCCTAATGCAACTGCCACGGCCGGAATCGTTTCTTGCGCGTCATCACGCTCGACATGGCGATAAAGAATGTCGCGCTGCTGGGGAATGAATCCTGCTTCACTAATCAAATAACGCAGCATCTTTTCATCCGCGCGATTGTGCGCGCCGGCCGCCGAGACCACATTCTCTTCAATCATGATCGAGCCCAGGTCGTTCGCGCCAAAGCGCAGGGCGACTTGTCCCAGACGCAGACCCTGGGTCAACCAGGACGACTGAAGGTTCTCAATGTTGTCCAGAAATAAGCGCGACACTGCCAGCATCTTCAGATAGTCGATGCCGGTCGGCTCGTCCTTAATCCTGCGGCCGAGGGCGGTGTTCTCGCGTTGAAAGGTCCAGGGAATAAAAGCGGTAAAGCCACCGGTCTCATCCTGCAAATCGCGTATCCGTTGCAGGTGACGCACGCGATGCTCGATGCGGTCGCCGATACCGAACATCATCGTCGCGCTGGATCGCAAGCCGACGCGGTGTACGGCGCGCATCACCGCCAGCCATTCGTCGGTGGTGCATTTGGTAGCGACCCGCTTCCGAACTTCATCGTCAAGAATCTCAGCTCCGCCGCCCGGGAGACTGTAAAGGCCCGCCTCTTTCAAGCGGCCCATAATCGTTTCGTAATCAAGTCCGGAAATCAGATGAAGGTTGTGGATTTCTGGCGGCGAGAAACAGTGCAACTGAAAGCCCGGATACTTCGCGCTCAAGGTGCGCAAAAGATCTTCATACCATTCGACGCCAAAATCCGGGTGCAGTCCGCCCTGCATCAGGACGCCCGTGCCGCCCAGCGCGATCGTCTCGTCAATCTTGTCGCAAATCTCATCGATCGTGCGCACGTAAGTATCGGGCGCGCCGGGCCGCCGGTAGAAGGCGCAGAACGTGCACACAACATTGCAGACGTTCGTATAATTAATGTTGCGATCGATTATGTACGTGATGACATTGTCAGGATGCCGTCGCTGCCGAATTTCATCGGCGGCCGCGCCGAGGCGCGCGATGTCATACGACTCGAGCAGAGCGGTGCAGTCCTCAGTGGTGAGCCGACCACCGGATAGGGCCCTATCGAGGATTACTTGAACTTTGGTGTCGGTCACAGTTTGGCTATCAATCTCTTTCGTAAGTTACTTCACCCTGGCCGTAAATACTTCTTCCATCAAATACGGTCGACTGCAACCGCTGGCTGCATCGAGTTGGCGCCGGCTATCGGTCCAGATCGGGTACGAAATTCCGGCAAACGAAACGAGCCCTTCATAGTCTCCGGTCTGATTGCCATAGTTAATTCCCAGGCACGGGAACACCCCATTGCAATCGTGTTCATTTGAGCTGACCGTGCTGACGCGCTGATCCGCGCCGGGAAACGTTACGCCGCCGTCCTTTGATTGGGCCAGGTAATAATCCGTCTGATAGCGCGATCCGGTCGTGTCGTTGCGCGTATCGTAGAAAGCTACGTTCACGTCACCAGTGACCGGATCGATCGACATCCAGTGATTGAAACGGTCGACTTTGAAAGAAAGTTGATCCGCGACCGGCGCGGGCGTTGACCAATGCGCGCCGCGGTCATCGGAATACGAGCCAAAAATATCGGTAACATTTTGACTGGTCAGATCCATCCAGGTGCAATAGACCCGGCCACGATGCGCGCTGTTCGATTGATCGACACCAAGCGATGGATAAACCAACGCGCCGCGGAACGACTCCGCGGGAATTTTGATTTCGAACGGAAGTGTCTTTGTCGAGACTGTCACCGGTGCGCCCCATGACTGACCGCCGTTAAACGAACTATTGAAGATGATCGCATTAGCGCTGTAGTCATTCCATGCGACATAAAGTTCGCCGCCCGGTCCCACGGCCGGCGAGGCCCCAATTGCGCGGCCTGGTCCGCTCGGGTCGTCGGCGCGGGTCACTGAAAACGTGACGCCATGATCCGACGATGTCCCGACTCGTAGGCCACCGCCGCTTGATCCTCCGGACGCGGCATCCCAGGCAATGTAGACGTTATCGCGAAACGGACTGGCGGCGTTCGTGTCGGCAGTGATCATCGGTTTGTCGTTGAAGTGGTTCTCGCCGCCTTCGAAGCCAAAGAAAGTCACGTTCGGATAAGTCTGTCCGCCATCAGCGGATCGCGCAACGGCCATTGCGGTGCCGTTGATGCCGACACCGTTAGCTGAATTCACCCCGCTAAAGTCGACCACGATGTATCCGTAAAAGACGTTGCCCTGGGTGTCGAAGGCCAGGGTCGGGTCAGAGCCGAAATCAAAACCGCTCTTCGATTTTGACAGTGGCAGAGGCAAATCAACGCCACCCCAGCTGGTCCCGCCATTGCTCGAGAAGTAGCCGCGCATCGGCAGCCGAAAGATCTCGTTCGAGCCGGCCGCGAGCGATTTAGGCCGGTTGGGGTTAAGCGTGATGAACGTCTCGCTCTGTGGGCCGCACTCGTTTGAGACATCGACGTTGCCACCGTAAGAAGTCGAGGTAGTGTTTCCAATGGCCGGATCGGAGCCGTTGTCGCGCAGGAACTGATACTTGTCCCACCACGTTGGGTTATGAGAACTGTTCTCGGCCGACACTCTGGCGGAACGCGTCGACATCATCAGGGAAAACAGAATCAGACCAAACATCAATAAGAGTGAGAGCCGCGACATCGTTTTCATAATGAACCTCCTCGAACCGTGAAGCGTGGTTGATGTGTTATCGAAACTTTTTGAAGTGGTCGTTACGATCACCAGGGAAGCCGGGATTCTATACCATTGTCAAACCGGACTCCAAAAACACCCATTTCTCTGAGGTGAACTCGAAGCCCGGTTCGTGGATTCTTCTAGTTTTTTCCAATTACTTTGCCGTTCGCATCGAACTCCATGCTCATTCGTCTCTTACCCTGCCGGAGCGAGACTTCGTAAGTGATTTTGTCGCCGGCGGTGGTCTTTTCCGCAAGTCTAATCACTGCCTTCGGGTATTTCTGCTTGATTGCCTGGCGAGCATCCGCGGGCAGGTCGGTCGCGGCCATGCTCTCTTCGATCTCGGCCACCGTGCCATCAGCGTTGTAGAGAACGTCGCGCGACATTGTTCCTTCGCGGCTCTCAATTTCATAAAAGACTTTGCCGTGTTCTTTCTCTCGAGCGTACCCGCGAATGGTAGCGTTAGGATAGGAATTTTTGAAGGCCGTAATCACAGCGGCCGGCACGTCCTTCGCGGTGATCTTTTTCTCCTGAGCAACCGCTGGAATACTGAATAACGCGACGGCCACCGCAACTCGTGCAAGTGTTCTAATCAATCTCATAACTTCCCCTTTAACCAGATAGTGGATCGCCTAATCGTAAGTCGTAATTGCGCAGGTGTAAACTCACCGGGAGGCGCTTGCTTCATAACATCAGTACGACCTGCGTTAGCAGGTGGATTCATCAGTCAAGCGAGATTTGCGCGCCTGCCCCGCCCGCTCATGCCGGTGGTATTGACTTCATCACGCCCGCTGCGCGCCCTTGACCCGCGCCGGCTTGCCTCACTTGACTTATGTCTCCATAATTCGCGCGCGAGCCATTCACGCGCGTCCAACCAATGCCGGCAACTAAAATCGATCTCCACACTCATTACTACCCGGCGGTCTATTTCGACAAGATACGCGACCTCCCCTCAGAATTCTCTTTCGCTAAGAGTTCCTCGGGACAAACGATTATCAAGTATCGCGGCGCGCGCTTTTTTGGCGTGACGCCACCGATGACTGATGTGGCCCGGCGCCTCGAAGACATGGATCGCGTAGGCATCGACGTGGAAGTCATTTCCCTGTCTACCCCAAACGTTTTCTTTACCGATGCCGCGCACCAGCCCGATATCGCGCGGATGGCGAACGACGCGTATGCCGAATTGATAGCAAATTACCCAGCGCGATTCAAAGGTTTCGCTTCAATTCCGATGGATGCCCCTGACGCAGCCTTGCACGAATTGCATCGGGCGATCGATGAATTGCAATTGAATGGCGTGATCCTCTTGAGCAACATCGGCGGCAAGCCGCTGACCTCGCCGGAATTTCGTCCTTTCTTTGCCGAAGCCAATCGCATGAAGTTGTGCATCCTGCTTCATCCGATGCTGCCGGCGAACACCGAACCTTTTCGCGAGTATGTCCTCGGTCCAATTGTCGGGTTCATGTTCGACACTACCCTGGCCGTCGCGCGCATGTGCTTTGACGGAATGCTGCGCGAGTTCCCGGACATTCGCTGGATCGTCGGGCATTTGGGCGGCGCGGTTCCTTACCTGATGGAGCGCATGGACAACGGCTGGCGAGATTTTCCGGAATGCCGCGCGAAGATCGACGAACTGCCCAGCGTCTATCTGAAACGGCTCTATTACGACACCGTGAATTTCAATCCGCATATGTTGATGATGGTGCGCGAAATGATCGGCGCGGATCGGATGGTGCTGGGCAGCGACTATCCACACCTGCTGGGCTCAATCGAGCGCGCCGTCTCGTCGATTGAAAGTTTGGAGATTCCCGAGGACGAGAAGCGTAAAATATTCGCGGGCACGGCTCTATCGATACTTAACAACCCCTGGGGCGCTTCCCCATCGACTTCTTCATGAGATTCCCGGTAGCCCAGGGCTACCCATGAGCCTTGTACGCATGTCGGCAATCCATATACGCTGTCGCCAATCTTGGAAGCGTCTCACGAAGGAGCATTCAATGAGCGACCCAAATCCCACAACTCCGATCGAATTACATCACAAGATTTACGGTGCGGGTAATCCAGTGCTTTGCATACATGGCTTTGGGGCAAGCCTGTTTTCCTGGCGCAACTTTGTCGCTCCTTTGTCGCAGAACTACCAACTTATCCTGATCGACTTAAAAGGCAGTGGTAATTCACCGAAGCCGCCCGGGTCTCGTTACTCAATCCAGGATCACGCAGACCTGATTTACAAGTTCATTCTGGATCACGATCTGAAGAATCTGACCCTGGTAGGAAATTCTTTCGGCGGCGCACTTGCCTTGCTGCTCTCGATCAGGCTCATTGAAAACGGGCCGGGCCGTTTGCGCGCACTGGTTTTAATCGACCCTGGGGCGTTCAAGCAATACCTTCCGGGTTACCTGAAACTTATCGGGTTACCCGTTATCGGCGCGTTAGCAATTTATCTGACGCCGGCAAGGTGCATGGCCAAGATCGTCCTGAAGCTGGCTTACTACGACCCGAAGAAAATTACCGCAGAACAAATCGCGGCCTACGCGGCGCCCCTCGCCGCGCCAGGAGGCAAGCACGCGCTGTTGGAAACTGGTAAACGGATTATCCCGCCAAACATCGACCAACTCGTCGCCAGATACAAAGACATCAATGTGCCGACACTGATCATCTGGGGCCAGCAGGACAAAATCATCTCACCCGACGCAGGCAAGCTGCTAAATCAGGCTATTCCAAATTCGACTCTGAAGTGGATCGATCAATGCGGGCACGTGCCCCAGGAAGAGAGGCCGGAGGAGACGGTTCCGCTGGTCCTGGGTTTTTTGAACAGCCTGTAGAGAAGTGACCATTAGGAAATCATACTCAGCAGCGGAAGAAAGTCTTTAGCGACTCTCGCCATCACCGCTCGCTTCATCATCATCGTTTTCCTCGCGGTAGATCTCGTACCCAGTGGAATCGTCGTAGTAATAACTTTTCGGTGACGAATCGTTCTGGCCGCCATACGGTTCGTCTTCGAGTGGCGATGAATCATCTTTGTCCAGTATGGGATTTTGCTTCTCGCTCATTGTGATCAATCATAGCGCACTCGCGTGCGCCTGGATCTGCCAAAGATTTATCCGATTACCGATACCCGGCTATCCGGGCTGTCGCATGCCGAACAGGTCGCCCGGCTAATAGAAGGTGGGGCCTCGCTCATCCAACTGCGCGACAAGCTCTCTGCGCCCCGCGCATTCTACCGCGAAGCCGCGGCTGCCTTACAGATTGCGCGCGATCATGGCGCGAGATTGATCATTAATGACCGTGTCGACATTGCGCTCGCATTGAAGGCTGACGGCGTCCATTTGGGCCAGACAGATATTCCTGTCGCGGCCGCCCGGCGATTGCTGGGCAAAAAAGCCATCATTGGATTCTCGACTCACAATATGGAACAGGCGAAACGGGCGGCCAACCTGCCGGTGGACTACCTCGCGTTTGGTCCAATCTTCCCGACCTCAACCAAAGAGAATCCCGAGCCGGTTACAGGGCTGTTCGCTATGTCGGAAATTGCGACCAGCAAGGGCTCTCTACCTCTGGTGGCCATTGGTGGAATCACGCTTGAAAACGCTCGCGAGGTTCTCAAAGCCGGCGCTGACACCGTCGCCGTGATTGCTGAGTTGGTAGCCGATCCGAGAAAGATCGCAGAAAACACGAGCAAAATGCTGGCCCTGCTATCACTAATGCCCAACCATTCAAGCCGAAGTTGAACATTTTTTGCTTGCGTTTATCGCGACGATCAGCGAGAATGTTGTTCGCCGTGAATGTTCGCGGCAGGTTTCAACGACCCTCACGTTAACCCTTAAACTAGATCCCCTCGAAATTAGAATGGAGCGCCGCCAGGCATGAGCTTCTTCGATCTGCCACCTGTAATCGAACGTATGCTAATGGTCTCTGACAAGATCAGCGACCTCAACTTTTCGGTTGGTCAACTGCCCCAGGTGGAGATCAACGGAAAGCTGACGCCGGTCCAACCGCTGGGCCTGCAAAAGCTGACCCCTTATCAAACCGAAGTTATTGCCATGACGCTGCTCCAGGAAAACTCCGAGGCAGCGGAACGGCTGGTGCAGACCGGAACAGCCGACCTTAGCTATTCCCTTCCTTCGCGGGCTCGCTTTCGCTGCAATATCTTTCAGCAGCGCGGTGTGTATTCAATCGTGATGCGCGTCATTCCCACCGACATACCGACGCTGGGTTCTTTGGCGTTGCCGCCACAACTGGCGGAGATTGCCGAATTGCGAAACGGCCTGGTGCTGATCACGGGGCCCACCGGATCTGGAAAGAGTTCCACGCTGGCGGCCATCGTCGACATCATCAACGAGTCAAAGCACTATCACGTTGTAGCGATCGAAGATCCCATCGAATACCTCCACACGCACAAAAACTCAACCATAAATCAGCGTGAAGTTGGCCATGACACGAAAGACTTTCCTTCGGCCCTCCGCGCTGCACTGCGCCAGGCGCCCAAAGTGATTTTGATCGGTGAAATGCGCGACTATGAAACCACTGAGATCGCGCTCGAAGCCGCCGAGACCGGACACCTCGTCCTGTCTACGCTGCACACCATCGACGCGTCAAAAACGATTGACCGCATCATTGGTCTCTATCCAAAGAATGAAGAGCCGGTTATTCGTACGCGGCTCGCCCAAACTTTCCGATACATTCTTTCGCAGCGCCTGATCCCACGGGCGGATTTTCGCGGCCGCATCGCCGCGGTTGAAATTCTAAGATCCACCCCGCGTACGCGTGAGTACATCGAGAATGGCGAAGCCGAGGGCAAGTCACTGCTCGATGCGATGCGTGACGGAAAGCTCGAAGGCATGCAGAATTTTGACACCGTCATCAAAGATTTGATTGAGCGTAAAGTCATCTCGGTCGAAGATGGCCTTGGCTTTGCGACCAATCAGAACAATCTGCTGCTTTCGCTTAAGGGTCTGACCTCGGGAGAGGATTTCATCCGAAGCCAGTCAGAAAAGATGATGCCCAGCGAATCATCGCAACCTTTCGCATTCAGCCTTAATGAATAGCTCAACGAAACTAACCTCAGCTACTTGAAAAACAATCATGGTTCTCATCTGCCCGAAATGCGAAACGCGTTTGCAACTGGACGAAGCCAAGGCTCCTGCGCGTCCGTTCACGGTACGCTGCCCCAAGTGTCAGACCAGTGTTAGCGCGCAACCTGCGACTGCCGCCGCAAGTGAATCGGTGACTGCCGAAGCGGTCAACTCGCCGGAGGCGGCCCCGGTTTCCAGCCGCAGTCCCTTTGAACGGCCGGCCACAGCGCCACTCTTCCGAACCGACAACGACGAATCGAACTCTACTGCCGAGGCTGCGGCGACGCCCGGCTTGAGCGATCTGGCCAGGCTTTTGGCCGACGCCATGCGTCATTCGGGAGGCCCAAAAGGCGCTGGCCGCGGTCGTACCAGGCCGGCATGGGATCGACGCAAGGTCTTGGTTTGCGCCAGTCCGGCATATCGCGAATCGATCGCGCGCTCATTGGCAGAGCAGGACTATGATGTTTTCGTCGCTGAGAATATGGTTCAGGCTCTGGGACGCATGCGTGAAGAGCGCATGGACGTAATTATTCTGGATGCGAACTTCGACCCGCTTGAGCAGGGCGTGGCGTTTATCACCCGTGAAGTCCGTCTATTGCGGCCCTCCGAAAGGCGCCGGCTGTTCCTGGTCTATTTGACTTCGGGCGTACGCACGATGGACCTGCACGCGGCTTTTCTGCATAACGTCAATCTCGTCGTAAACCCTTCCGATGTTGAGCAATTGCCGGAAGCGCTCGAGGTTTCACTGCGCCACTACAACGAACTGTATCGTGATTTTGTGCGGGCGCTGGACATCGCACCGATCTAGCCTTCAAGCTAATGTAGCCCAAGCTGCTGGTGTAGTGCCTCTCAATTGATCTTACAGTGGCTTCGCTCGTGCAGCTTCATGTGATTTCGTGGATCGAATCTTTGCCCACCGCACCCGATCCATCCATCAGGATCCCAAGCGAATCACCGCCGCGCGCAAAGGCGAATGCTTTTGCATCAGCTTGAGATAAAGCGATTCGTCGCCGCTTCCTTTCGCCTGGATGATGCGCGTGGCAAGTTGTTTGTCCGCGGAAGTCCAACGATCTATCGGCGTCATTGCGAACAGGAGCGCCAGGTTCTCAATTGCAGACCGCGCGCCTCCGGCCACATCCCGTATTCTCAAGCCCAGATTGCGCTCAACGAAGTCTATTGAGTGTTCGCGCATCTTTTGTGCGTCGCCGTCGAACTCGCGGGCCATGCGCTTTTGGACAGCGAGTCCAACGTTACGGATCTGAAACTGATCCCATTCTCCTTTACCGGCCGCCGCGCTCGCGTCCGACAATTCGAATAACATGTGACCCGCCGCGAGTCTTCGCAAGGTCCGGGCCGAGGTGCGCCGGCGCGGGTCGGCTGAGAGCCGTCGTTCTTCAGATATTGCCAACTTCAGCAGATCCGGCCGTGTGGGACGAAAACCCAGCTTGCGATAAAACCAGAATGCTCCTGACGCGATCCCTTCCTCATTCTCATGTCCGACCTGGTACGGATCGATCGACAAGACGGTGACGCCGAGCAGTCGGCGCATCAGCCGCAAAATGCGCGCGTACAACCAGGCTGTCTCGCCTTCGCGAAATGTGTAGTAAAGGTTAAAGCCGCTCTCCAACCGCTCGAAAATAGACAGGCCCTCGAAATAGCCAACCGGCACGCCGTTCTTGAAAATCAAGGCGGCGTGATAAGCGCGCAACGGGAGCCGGTGCTGCGCCGGCACACCCATCACGAAGGCTTCGGTGCCGCGTCCCAGATCGGCTCTGAACATGCGCCGCGAGTCTCCGAAGGTGAAACCATGCAGCTCGCGGTAACGAACGGCAGAAGTCTCCCGCGCCATCTCCAGCATCCTGTCACCCAACGCGGCTGATAGTTTTTCAACGGGAATGGGCGCCGATTTCAGTTCATCAGCCAGCGAAATCTCACGACGTGCAATCAACGGCCGATCATGAAAGAAGACTTTCCGCTCCGGCAACTTCATTCCGGTGCGTGAGGCGCGAGCGCCGAACTCCCAGTGCACATGTATCTTCAGCGAGTCGTAAGCTCCGGCCTTTTCTTTCTCGGAAACCTTAAGCGCCTTGAATCGTTCGATCAGCCAGACGACTTCGTTAGCGCGGCCTTTCGCGGCTCGCAAGTAATCGCGATAGGCGACATGGGCTTCAACCATCGCTTCTTCCTCGAGCAAGGGCAGAAACTGTGGCATGGTCGCGCCGAATCGCTCCTCTTCCTCAAACCAATCCCAATCAATCTGAAGCTGCGCGGGATATTTCGCCGCCAGCCAGCAAACGATCGGGTAGCTGAAGTTGCTGGTCACACTTGTCCCGACGATGCCTGAAGCTTCGGGACCGTCGAGCGGCGAAAGATCAGCGTCCATCTCGCGAAGTTGAATAACTCGCTGCTCGAACATCTGCAGAATTGCTTCAACTTGTTTCAGGACTTCCACGCTGGCCGGATACGCGCGAAGGAATAGTAAGGCTTCGTGAAAACGGATAAGTTCGCTGGCGTCGGTGAATTTTGATTTCGAAAGAACTCGCAGCGCCCGCAGAATCTTCGCATCCCCAGCGCCGAAGCGCGTCTTCAGCTCTGCCAATTCCGCGAGAACGCGACTGAAGCTTTTCGTCATCGGGCACCGATCTTACGACCATTGTGTCGGAAGCCCGATGGTCAAGGGAGGGCGGCTAAGGAAACGGGCCCTCGCTACGGTTGGGATTCTGACACCTACAAATGCTTTCGAAAAAAAGTCGAGATCTTCCACGCGTCTATTGCCTTCCAGGGCAACTCGGCGGTGGTGTAATGGCCGCACGGCAACCATACCAGGTCCAGATCGATTCCGTGTGCTTTCACCTCGGCAATGATCTGGCGAGTTAGATCGATTGGAAAAGTAAGATCGTATTTGGCCGCGATGAAACGCATCGGACGCCGCTTCATCTCGCGGAGACGCGGAATGAAAGGGACCGGACTAATCGGTGTCCAGAATTCCCGCAGCTCATGGACCGTCAGATCGGTTTCGATTCCTTCGCGCACGTGTTGCGTCGAGATTCCCTGCCAGACCACATCGGCCACATAACCCGACACGTGATTAAAAACACCGACGTCAATCGCCGGTTCATGCGCGAAGGCCAGAAACCCGATGCATGAGCCGATGCTGGTTCCCAGGATGCCGATGCGTTCAAATCCCTGATCTTTCAGCCAACGCACCGCGGCGCGCGTGTCCAAAACCGCCTGGCGCATCGATTCGATTGTGCGGCCGATGTTCGAGCCGACCAGGTAATCAGCGCGCTCCAACTCAGGCGGCCGGCGCTCTTCGTGATAGGGCAAAGTCAGGCGCAGCGCGGTCATTCCCAGGCCGTTGAAAATGCGGCAGGCTTCGACGTGACTGTCCGGTTGAGCATTCCACTGCGGCAGGACCACCACGGCTGCGCGGGGCTTCCTCTTGCGTTCACGGCGAGCCGGAAACAGACGCGCGCGCGCAATATTATTTTCTGCCGAAGGCGTTTTGACCGCGCTCGTCCAGGTCAACTGATCGCCTGCCAGTTGCCAGTCGCCAATCTCCGGCAGGGCGTAAAAATCCTCGCTCCGAGCCATCGCCTGCGTGGTGTGTTCGCGAAAGACAGTCCTCGGATCAGCGCCGTTCCGGTGATCGCGGATAAACTCCAGGCCCCACTCAAACGGTCGCACCAGTCGATTGTTGTCTCGTTTTGTATGCGCGATTTCGCGGGCGCGCATCCATCTTCCGAACAAATTAACCTCCAGAGTCGGAAAATCCGCCAAAAGCTCTTGCAGATTTCCAGTAAGTCATCCTAAAGTTGTGCCCACTGTAAATCAAGCAAGGTCAGATAGACTTTGAGTATCCGCGTCCTGGACGGATGTAACTATTTAAGGAATCCGGTCTCCCGGGCCCCCAGAGTAAAACTGTCTGTACGATTGAGGTGAGCATGTGGCTAACAAGAAATAAAACTTTGATTTTTGTTCTGGCCATCTTCGCATTGCTGGCAGTAGACGCCTGTCTGCCAAAGCCTTCGTCTGAAAGTGGGGGTGGCGTCAATATCACACTCTACGGCTTTTCAATCATGAAAGAGTCGCTTGAGAAAGCAATCTACCCAGCTTTTGCTGCTAAGGTAAAAAAAGAGCATGGCTTTGACGTACGTTTCACTTCCTCGTTCGCCGGCTCCGAAACCGTCACCAACCAAATTCTCCAGGGAGTGAAAGCGCAGATCGCCATTCTTTCAATTGAGCGCGATGCGCAACGCCTCAAAGAAAACGGCTTCGTGACATCTGATTGGCACGCCCTGCCGCAGAAAGGAATAGTGAACAAGACCCCGTTCGTTATTCTCGTGCGCAAGGGAAATCCGAAGGGCATCCATGACTTTCCAGACCTGGCCAAGCCGGGCATCAAGTTGATCCATCCCGATCCCGTCAGTTCCGGCGGCGCGCAGTGGTCCATCCTGGCTATCTATGGTTCGGAACTGGTGAAGTCGGAAAAACAATCCGGCGAAGCTGATCGCACCCGGGCCCTGCAAATGCTGCAAGCTGTCTGGCACAACGTGATCTCGACGCCGGGCTCGGCGCGTGAGGCCCGCACTCAATTCGAAAGCGGCTATGGAGACGCGCTGATTACCTATGAACTCGACGCATTGTTAATGAAGCAATCAAACGCTAGGGCCGACGCCGAAATTATCATCCCGGAAGCAACGATTTTCAGCGAACATCCCGCGGTGGTCGTTGATCGTAACGTCTCGGCCGCCGACAGGCCGGTGGTCGATGCCTTCATGCAGTATCTGTGGAGCGAAGAGGCCCAGCGTGCGTTTGTGAAGTTCCATTTCCGCTCGAGCACCAGCGAAGCCCTGAATCAGGAAAATAAGGAACTCGCAACCATCAAGTATCCCTTCACGGTGGACTATTTCCAAGGCTGGGACAAAGCTTATCCGGAAGTGATCGAAGGAGTGTTTCGCGATCAGGTGCAAAAGAGAAAGTAGGAGAGCAATACCATCGTGATGGCGTGCGTGATGAGGTCTATAGCCAGAGCGGTTTGTTAGACTGAACTCTAAACTCGAGGTGATCTGCTTAAGTAAACGCAATGAAGATTAGGGCCATCAGGCACGTCCGTGGTTATGACGTAGCACGACCGATCAGCATCGGGGTCATGCTCGGCATCATGCTGCCGTTGGTGCTGCTGCCATTGCTCTCCATTTTCATCTACGGAACCAGTAAAGGCCTGGGCACCTTCTGGTCGTCGCTGGTGGCGCCCGAAGCGATCTTTGCACTGAAGCTTTCGATGGTGACCAGTTTCTGGGCCACGGTTTTTAATGTGATCTTTGGATTGTTCGCGGCTTACGTTCTTTCACGATATGACTTCTGGGGACGCAATGCGGTGATCGTCACGATCTCTCTGCCGACTGCGATACCTACGGCCGTCGCCGGCTTTGCCTTGCTGCTGCTTTGGGGTCCGAACGCCACGCTGGGACGCTTGCTGAATTCACAGGGTGTGCAATTGATGTTCACACCTTACGCGATCATCCTCGCCAACATCTTTGTCACGTTTCCGCTGGCCTTTGGGGTGATCAAGCCCGTGTTCGACACGATGAGCCGTTCGATGGAAGAAGCGTCGGCTACCATCGGCGCTACGCGTTTGCAAACCTTCTGGTATGTGACGCTGCCCAGCCTTCGTGGCGCAATTGTCGGGGGTGCGCTTTTGACTTTCGCGCGCGCTGTCGGCGAGTTCGGTTCGACCATTCTGGTGTCGGGAAACCTGGCCGAGCGCACGCAGACGGCGCCGCTCTATATCTTTGCCAAGTTCAATGAAGGACAGATCGAAGCCGCCAATGCCATCGCAATTGTGCTGGCGCTGCTGTCTTTTGTTATTTTCAGCGTGCTCTTTTTCGCGCGCGACTGGTTGGAATGGGAATCACAGGAAGCATGACTCCAAAAATGGCATTGGCTCCCGACAGCGGTCCACTACACGTGTCATGGGCTCCGGATCGCGAACAGCGAACGGGAGTTGCTGCAAGTGTGCAGAGCATCAGCAAGCGCTTCAAAAAGTCGCGTGTGCTCGAGGACATTACCTTCGACGTGGCGGAAGGCGAGTCGCTGGTGCTCCTCGGCGCTTCCGGCAGCGGCAAGACGACAATCCTGCGAATTATTGCGGGCCTTGAATTGCCTGACAGTGGCCGGGTCATTCTGCACCGCAAAGATGTAACTGATCTGCCGGCGCGCGAGCGTGGTGTGGGCGTGATCTTTCAGGCATATGCGCTGTTTCCCCGCATGACCGTAGAGAAGAACATCGGTTTCGGATTGAAGATTCGCCGCGTGCCGCGCAAAGAACGAAAAGAAACCGTCAACCGGCTGCTCGAGCTGGTGCAACTCGAAGAGCATCGCAAGAAGTATCCCTGGCAGCTTTCCGGCGGCCAGCAACAGCGCGTGGCGATCGCCCGCACGCTCGCATATAAGCCACAGGTGCTACTGTTCGATGAACCATTCGGGGCGCTTGATGCGCAGACGCGGGTCAAGCTGCGGCGCGAGATTCGCTCACTTCTGAGACAGGTCAAAGTGCCGTCCGTATTCATCACTCACGACCAGGAAGAAGCATTGGAGCTGGGCGATCGGATCGCGGTACTCAACAACGGTCACCTGGAACAGATCGGTACCCCTGACGAAGTTTACAATCAGCCGGCTACCGAATACGTCGCCACCTTTCTGGGGGCCGCAAACCTTCTGCTCGGGGTGGTGACCCAGGGCTGTGTCGAGATCGGCAGCGCTCGTTTGCCCGCCGCCAAAGAAACGACACGATTTCGTGAAGGACAATCAGTTAAGCTGGTGTTTCGTCCGGAAGATGTCTGTGTCAGCCAGGACGCGAGTTTACCTGAAGGATGTCGCAGGCTGGCCAACGGGGTGATCGAAGAGGTGAATTTCGTCGGAGCTTACGAACGTTTGAACGTTCGACTCGACCTCACGCACCGCCAACAAGCAGAGAACGAAGCCCCTCTTTATCAAGTGACTATCAACACACCTGAAAGAATGACCGGAGTTCCTATCATGGTCACCCGGCCCAAGCCGGAAGCTACCGCCACGAAGTACAAGGCGGGCGATCGCGTAGCTATCGGGCTTACCTCTTTCAGCGTCTTGCCGAACTACACTCTCGCGAGACAACGCTGAAACTATGAGAATCCCCGTGTTGCTGCTTATCGGCGTGCTTGTTTGCAATGCTCATGTAACCGCGCAGTCGCGTGTTCCGGAAACCGACAACCAAAGCTGGAATGACCTTCAAATCACAGTTCCAATGACTAAGAAGGTAGACTTCACGACTCAGATGACTCTGCGTCTTGGCGACAATGCAACGCAGACCGCGGATCAGCGTTGGGGAATTGGATTTGTTTTCAAACTAAACAAGTATCTTTCATTCAATCCCTTTTATTTTCATCGGGAGGCGAGGCCTCCAAACGGCAGGCATGAGTCTGAAGATAGGGCGACGCTCGGCGCCACCGTCCGCATTCCGGCAGGCAAATTCACTATAGCTAATCGAAGTTGGTTCGAACGACGCTGGCGCGAGCCGCAAGTCGAGGCCTGGCGCTATCGAAATCGTGTGCAGGTCGAGCACCCATTCCAGATAAATAAGAAAAAATTTACCTGGTTTGTTTCCGACGAGGTGTTTTACGATTGGAGTTTGCACGTTTGGCCCCGTAATCGTCTTAGCGGCGGTGTCAGTCATCCTTTCAACAAGCACCTAACGCTGGAGTTGTATTACACGCGTCAGAATGATAGCCACACTCGTCCGGGCGACCTCAATATTATCTGGTCGGCTTGGCGGATCAAGCTGTAATTCAAATCCACAAAGGAAAACCACCGGCGACTTCGAAAGTCGGACGGTGGTTTTCGATTCGCTAACGCTTTAGGAAACCGCTCACGGATAGGTCAGCGAACAGTAGCCTCCTGAAGCGTTCACCCAATTCCGCTGAATCAAGTAATCACGAGTGCCAAGCTTCATGTTCGCCCTGGCGCCGTTCACGGTGTAGGTTGTGCCGAAGGTCCACGCGCACTTGTCGGCGTTTTCCTGGCCCCGGACGTCGTACCACGCGTTGAGATCCGGATCCGTTGTAGCCTCTTCCAACTCGTGAGCGATGATTGATGCCATGCCATCCGCGCCGGCGTTTCCATTTGGTCCAACGGTCTGGGCTTCGCAGGCTGATGGGCAGCGATCGGGATTACCGACAAAAGAATATTTAATGTCGGAACCGGCGATCGTTCCACGAGTATGCCAGCCACAATACTGAGTGCAGAAGCCGCTACTAGCGGTTACGTCTGCTGACGTCAGGACGAAATAAACGCCATTCGTGTCCTTTGGCAGCGCGCCGCTGGTAATTGCGCTGCTGACGACAGCTTGAATTGCACTGTCACTGAGGCTTGTGCCATGCGAGTAGTTATCGATTGTCTGGCCTTTGTACAAGACAATATTACTGACGTCCGTTCCCGCTCCATCGTAGTATGTGGTGTTGATGTTGAAATATGGCGACCCGCCAATGTGACCGGCAAAATCAGTCAGGATACTTGTAGCCGAGTTGCCGCTCCAATTTCCGTACCAGATGTAATAAACATTAGTGCCGCCCAGAATCACCGGCCCGCCATGATAATTGATGCCATTGCCGCGCTGAGGCTTGGCATTGTTCGGATGGGCCTCTTTGTTTTTGTCGAGATCCTGGTCGCCGCGGAGGCGATGAACAATCTTATGTGGGTTAGCCAACTCTGATTGTCCTTGCGAAAACGCGCTCCCCAGAAAAGAGACGAGCGCGAGCATGGTAATCGTTAAGAGAATTCCGATAAAACGCTTCATTCTTTAGTTCCTCCTGAAAAACTTCCGTCAAACATATCTGCTAGATTTAAGGACTGCAGTTGCTACGGGGAGCAAGGTTGTGGAGTATAACACTGCGGCCGCTGGCTGAAAAGCTAATCTTGCCGGTGCCCGCGCTCCCGCCACCGGCGAATCATCTGAGGCAGCAATAGCATGGTTTGGAAGATCGAGCCAGACGCAAACCTGCGGGCAAAGCCGCGAAACAGACGGCCCGCGTTCGGTGTGTATCCAAACCACCAGAGATCAGGAATGAATCCGAGCCGGTTAATATGGATGTGCCGGGCGCTCACCAGCTCAAGCAGTCCCGCGCGCCCATGTGTGCGGCCCAGCCCACTCTGCTTAACTCCACCCCACGGAGTTGACGCGATACCGTGGGTGTACAGGACTTCATTCACCATAACTGTACCCGCATCGATGCGCTCAGCCACGCGCCTGCCACGCGCGATGTTGCCGGTCCAGTCACT
>WNFR01004603.1_pt1 | contig 18472 bp, 18 predicted proteins | sample 5400221 | NCBI WGS metagenome assembly WNFR01 (sample SAMN13153357, study PRJNA577476) | soil metagenome | isolation source: 40 cm soil under Madrone tree | place: USA:California | collected 2016-06-14 | reverse complement strand
TGCTGCGCAAGCTCGAGCGCGACGCAGATCACTTTCTTCGCCGCGAGGGATTTGCGAAAGGCCAACGGCGGTTCGAACACCGCTTCGATCTGCGTTATGTTGGCCAGGCATACGACTTGAGCGTTTCTGCGAGCGGCGATTTCATAACCGCATTTCACCGAGCCCATGAACGCACGTATGGCCATGCAGATCCGCATCGGCCGGTCGAAATAGTGAATCTTCGTTGCCGTGCGACAGGATTATCGCGTCGAATCGAACTTCCGCGCATCGGTCGCGCCGCAGCCGGTACGCAGCCGCCTGCCGCACGCAAAATCAAATGTTACTTCGACGGCCGCCCGGCTCGGGCTTCGCTATACGAACGAGAAAAGTTGCGCGCCGGGCACCAGTTCAGCGGACCTGCAATCGTCGTCGAGTACAGCGCGACATCGCTGGTTCCGGTCGGGTGGCTGGCGCGCGTTGATACTTACGGCCAGATTCGCCTCGCAACTTCCACCAGAAGCACGAGGCGTCATGCCTGGTAAAAACACAAAAAAAGACCGAGCTCCTGACGCCATGCGGCTCGAAATATTTAAAAACATTTTTCACTCCATCTCAGAAGAAATGGGAGCCGCGCTTCGCCGGTCCGCGTTTTCGCCGAACATCAAGGAGCGCCGTGACTATTCTTGCGCCGTGTATGACGGCGATGGCCAGGTGCTGGCCATGGGCGATCACATGCCGGTGCACCTCGGCTCCATGCCCGCATCGGTTGCGGCGGCGCGCGCTGCTGTGACTTTCGAGCCCGGCGACATCGCCCTTCTCAATGATCCTTTCGCGGGAGGTACGCACCTCCCGGATCTAACTCTGGTCATGCCGGTTTTCGTTTCTGCAAAGCGCACTCCGCAGTTTTTCGTCGCCAGCCGTGCCCATCATGCGGACATCGGTGGAGCGCTAGCGGGTTCGATGGGGCCGGCCCGCGAGATTTTTCAAGAAGGGCTACGCATCCCGCCAGTAAAGATATTCCGCAAGGGCTTAGTGAACCGGGAAGTGTTGAGCCTGCTGCTCGCAAACGTTCGAACACCATCCGAACGCGAAGGCGACCTCGCAGCACAAATCGCATCGTGCCGATTGGGCGAACGCCGCTTGTGCGAAGTGACCGTAAAATACGGAATCAGCGAAGTCGCGCGATACGCAAGCCACCTGCTCGATTATTCCGAGAAGATGCTGCGATCCGTGCTTCATTCTCTAAAACCGGGAATTTATCGCGCGCAAGATTTTCTTGACGACGACGGCGTCGGCACCGAACGCTTGCGAATTCGCGTCAGCGTCCGGATCCATTCAGGGTCCGTCGCCGTGGACTTCACGGGTTCCGCACCGCAGTGCGCTGGAAATGTGAATGCTGTCGAAGCCATCGCGATCTCCGCCGTTTATTACGTTTTCCGCTGCTTGGTTCGTGAAGACGTTCCGGCGACTTCGGGACTGTTGCGCCCAATCAAAGTGATTGCACCCAGCGGAACGATCGTCAATGCGTCGCCCCCCGCCGCCGTGGCCGCGGGCAACGTCGAAACATCTCAACGTATGGTGGATACGTTGCTTCGTGCATTGGCCAAAGCAGCCCCGGAACGAATTCCAGCAGCCAGCCAGGGCACCATGAATAATTTTACGTTTGGGGGTACACATCCGTGGCGCGGCGCACGTTCATTTACGTACTACGAAACAATCGCGGGCGGTTGTGGCGCTTCAAGCGCTGGCGACGGATCGTCCGCCAGCCATTCACACATGACCAACTCCTGGAACACTCCCACTGAAGTGCTCGAAGAAACCTACCCCGTTCGCGTGCAGCGATACGCGATCCGCCGCGGCTCCGGCGGAGTCGGAATGCATCGCGGCGGCGACGGGATTGTCCGCGAAATCGAGTTCTTGTCGCCTGTTGAAGTTGGCTTGCTAACCGACCGCAGAGAAACCGCACCGTACGGCTTGTTTGGAGGTCATAGCGGTAAACGCGGAAAGAATACGCTTACCCGAGGAGCAAAGAGCAAAGCATTGGCCGGGAAAACTTCCTTCACTGCCAAGGCCGGCGATATTTTGCGGATTGAAACTCCGGGCGGGGGCGGTTGGGGAAAGGCCGCGGAATGAATTTCAGCAAGTGGCGGATCAAAGCGAATAAACGACACGAGACTGTTTCACATACATCAATTCCATCAGCCGCCAAATCAAAAAGGGACAAGCAACGTGCCTGTCCCCTTAAATCCAAAGTTCGATAAATTTATAAATTCTATTCTACTGTTCGAAGCCTTCCTGCATGATCGGAAATTGCAATTTAGCTTTCGCCAGCGATTTCAAAACCATGGCCTCAGCGGATTCCGAGGTGGTGCTTCTCGCAGTCGCCATCTCACTCACCAGCAAGTACTTGGCTCGTTCCAGCATCTTTTTTTCGCGGAAGGAAAGCGGCTTACTGCGGCTGAGCGAGCAGAGACTCTTGAGGACCACTGCAACTTCTAGAAGCGAACCGGTGCGCATACGCTCTGAATTCTCTTTGAAGCGATGTTTCCAGTCGTGGTGGCAATTTAATTTGCCGCGCTCCAAAAAGCCTAACACTTTTGTCGTATCGTTCGAACGCATTACCGAGCGCAGTCCAACACTTTCTGCGTTTGTTTGGGGCACCATCACTCGCAAGTCGCTCGAAACAATGCGAATCATGAAGTATCGTTCCGTTTTTCCGTTCAACACTCCGTAATTAATCTGCTCGATGACTCCAACGCCGTGGTTTGGGTACACAACCTTATCGCCGATTTTGTAGTCCATGGTTTCGGATGCCCCCTGAGGTACAGTAAGCAGTGTAGAAGCTTGCGGTTCGAGAGTCAAGATATATCGTTTGAAATGAGAAGGTTAGCGAAGCTGTTACTTTAATGTGGCCCTAAAATTGCCTTTAGGGTGGGTTACGGTACTGAACTCACGGACTGTCCAACGTTCAGGCGCTTTTTGCACAATCGCCAATTCGCCTATACTGATCTGATGCGATTCATCGTGGTGGATACAGCGGACGTGCGCGGCAGCGTGGCGCTGTTCGACAAGACCGAACTCATCTGCACGGAAGCGCATTCCACGGACGAAGACTACTCCAGCTGGCTTCTTCCCGCGGTCAATCGCGCGCTCGCAAGTTCGTCGCTAAGTCTCGATGGACTATATGGTTACGCAGTTTGTGCCGGCCCAGGTTCGTTTACAGGACTGCGCGTGGGCCTGACCACCGTTAAGGCTTGGGCGGAGATTTACGGCAAGCCGATAGCTGCGGTTTCCAGGCTCGAGGCACTCACCTCCAACAATTCTCGGACTGACCAGCTTTTCGTTGCGTCCTACATCGACGCCAGGCGAGAACAGGTGTTCGCAGCTCTGTATGCCCGGCTTGGCGATAGCTTCGAACCGCTGGGCCAAGAATCCGTTACTTCGCTGCCGGACTTTGTGGCGAAGGTACAGGAGAAAACCAAAGACAAACCGGTGCGTTGGGTTACTCCAGATCCCGAAATGCTGGAGTCACTTGCACAGTGGCCGTCGCTTGCGGCAACTGGCCACATCGTGGAACTGGCGGCGCCGCCTTTTGCGCAGCGCCTGGGATTCTTGGCGTATCGCAAGTTCCGCTACGGAGACACAACCGACGCCCTGGCCCTCGATGCCAATTATGTTCGCCGTTCCGATGCCGAAGTGTTTTGGAAAGGGAACAAGTCCGCATTAAAGCCGTAATGGCGAGTCAATCGCAATAGACAAATTAATGCCCCATCAGCTTAAAAATCCCGTGCGAGATGAAGGCCATAGGAACCGCTGCCTCTTCAGGGACAGCACAGCATCGGACGAAAGCGCCATCCGCGAAGTCCTCCGCGAAGCAAATCTTTCCTTCCACTCTTTGAATGACCGTTCGAATACATCGAGCGGCCCGGCCCTACCAGCGATTGGCTCCGCCTTCGTCCATCTTTGCGAACTCGATAGCGAAGTTGTAGCCGTGCTCCAGTGGCGGCATCTCGGCGAGGAGGCGGAAATCCTGGCCATCGCAGTTCCCACCAAACATCGCCGCAAGGGTTATGCCCGTTTCCTTCTGAAAAATTTCTTGCGTTTCGCGCAAGGGCGCGGTACGCGCGAAGTCTTTCTGGAAGTCCGCGAATCAAACGCTGCAGCCCTCGCGCTTTATCGCCAATTTGGATTTGAAGCTACCGGCCGCCGCCCGAACTACTACCGCGACCCCATGGAGGCGGCCCTGCTCCTCCGTTTGAAAATCACAGGCTAGTACCAAAATACCCGTAAACCCTATTGACGTCGCCTTTACATAGCGTTAACTTCGCCACACGCCGATTATCAGCGTCTGTTCGAGCAGCATGAAAAGTACGAGTCAGAGTTGCAAAGAATCCTCAAAGAACCCTACCTCAGTTCGGAAGATCTCCTGGAAGAAATCAAGCTAAAAAAGATGAAGCTCCACTGCAAGGACGAAATGGAGCGGATTGCGGCGCGTATCGAACGATCGCGCGCGCAACACGCTTGACCTGTCGCGCGCGCCTCGGTTGGCAAACTCGTTCCTGCACTTCAGCTCACGGGTGAACTGTGTCCGTGAGGTTGCTGATCAAGCTGCTAAAGCATCGCAGAGGTGTTGCCCACCGGTGTGGTATCTTCAATACCGCATGGTGAAAGAAGGATATTACTTCGGTCTCCCGCCGCTATTTCTTGGCGGAATAGCGCTTGTTCTGCATTGGTTGATTCTTGCAGGCGTGTTGATCGCCTTTGGTCTTTTCTGTTTTTCTTTTTTCCGTGATCCGGAGCGGGTTATCTCCACCGATCCTGGCGCCATTGTTTCTCCCGCGGATGGCCGCGTAGTGGTGATCACCGATGAAGAAAACGCGGGCCGGCCCGGAACGCGCATCAGTATCTTTCTCGCTATCTGGAACGTTCACGTCAATCGTTCTCCCGCAGCCGGGGTGATCACCAAACTGGATTACCTGCCCGGGAAATTTCGCGCCGCCTGGGACGCCAGAGCCTCCACCCAGAACGAACAAAATGTTTTTACGCTGGCCACGCCGCAGGGCACCATCGAGTTCAAGCAAATTGCAGGGCTGATCGCCCGTCGCGTCGTTTCCTGGAAAAAACCAGTCGAATCCGTCACCAAAGGCGAGCGCATCGGCCTTGTCCGTTTCGGCTCACGCGTTGACCTGTGGCTTCCGCAAGGCTCCGAGCTTCTGGTAAAAGTAGGAGACAATGTAGCCGGCGGCTCAAGCATTCTGGCGCGGTGGCCGCATCAAACTGCGAATTCTTCCGGCGAAGCCTCATTCGCCGCTGCGGAAAGGCATTCCTAAGCATGGCCATCCTGGACCAACAGGAAATTCCGTTCGAAGGCCGCAGACACCGCACCCAAGCCAGGTTGCGCCGCGGAATTTTTCTCCTTCCGGCCGCGATGACCTCCGCTAACTTGCTTTGCGGATATTACGCCGTGATTGCCTCCCTCATGGGCACTCCGGATGATTTTAATCACGCTTCCAAAGCCATCGGCATCGCCATCGTTTTCGATTCCCTCGACGGCCGCATCGCCCGGATGACCAATACCAATACCGAATTCGGCGTGCAGTTCGATTCATTGGCGGATGTGGTCAGCTTCGGCATTGCTCCTGCGGTGCTGGCATATGCCTGGGGAGTGCGCGGCGTTTCCAATGCTTCGCCGGAATGGCTTCCCCAGCTGACCCGCTTTGGATGGCTCTGCTGTCTCGCGTTTCTGATCTGCTGCGCATGGCGTCTGGCGCGATTCAACGTGCAAGGAATGGCTCCGGGGGGCTCGAAATTTTTTGTGGGCATGCCCACTCCGGCTGCTGCCGGTGTGATCGCCTCGATCGTCCACGCGTTCCACGCAGGCGGTCCGTTGGGCGACTGGCGCTGGTCGGTCCCGTGGCTGCTTCTTGCCGTGGGCCTCGCCGGATTGATGACCAGCACTATCCGTTTCTACAGTTTCAAGGATTTGCCGTGGGGGAAAAAACAACCTGGCGTTTTGATTTTGCTGCTCCTGATTTTAGGAGCGGTCGTCTGGCTTTATTCAGAGATCGCATTGTTGCTGCTTGCGTGCACTTATGCTGTGGCCGGCGTCACGCTGCATCTCATCCGTTTTTTGCGGCAGCGCGCAGCTTCGCGCTCCGCTTCGTCCTGATCCGTGGCCACTCCTCTTGAATCGCGCAGAATTGTCATCGCCGGCGCCTCCTCTCTGCTCGGCGCCGAACTGAAAGCGCTCCTTGAGGAAAGCCGTTTCGCCGCGTCAGACTTTCGCCTGGTTGATGAAGAAACCTTCGCCGGGATACTTACCGAAGCAGGCGGAGAAGCCGCGATGATCCAACCCGTCGAAGAAGACAGCTTCAACAAAGCCTGGATTGTATTTTTCACCGGCTCTCCGGCGTTCAGCAAAAGAAATTTCGATCTGGCCAGAAAAAGTGGCGCGCGTATCGTGGATTTGTCCGGTGAATTTGCGGGACACGCTGAAGCCCGGAGATGGTTGCCGAAATTCGAAGTTCCCGCAGGACATCCGTTCAAGAACGACGCATTCAACAAGGATGCGGGCATTTTCGTAGTTCCATCGGCGCCCGCCGAAATCATTGCGCGGCTCGCAATCGCGCTGCGTCAGTGGAACCCCAATTCGCTCACCGCTGTCGCGTTCCAGCCAGTCTCATCCAGCGCCGGAAAGGCTGGCATCGAAGAATTGGAATCACAAACCGGCCAGTCGCTTTCGTTTCAATCGCTCAGCAAACAAGTTTTTGGCGCTCAGGCAGCCTTCACCATGCTTGATCGCTTCGGCCCGGCAAGCCGCCACAATCTGCAATCGTCGCTGGACATTCTGCGCCGTGAAGTGCGCTCGTTCCTGCCCGCGGATACCACAATTCCTGCGGTGCAGTTACTCCACGCCCCGGTGTATTACGGAACCACGGTGACCGCCTGTGCGCACATCGCCGCATTCGCCGACGCCGCTGCGCTTGCCAAAAGCTGCGAATCGTGCGGCTTCAGCATCACAGCGGAAGACGCTGCGCCAGACAACGTCAGCTCCGCCGGAGAAACGTCGCTACAACTGGCGCCGCCGCGATCGGATCCGTCCGGTCCGGGTGCGTGGTGGTTGTGGGCGGCGGCCGACAATCTCCGTTTGCCGGCCGCAAACGCGGTAAAATTGGCGGAGAAACTACTCGAATGAATCGCGCCACCGTAATTTGCTCGTTGCTTGCACTAACCATCCCCGCCGGTTGCGGCTATCACGTCGTTGGCCGCAACGATTCGCTGCCGAAAACAATTCACGTGATTGCCGTTCCCGCCATCGAAAACAAAACCGCCAGCTATCGCATCGAGCAGCGCCTCACCGCAGCGACCATCCACGAATTGTTGTCGCGCACCAACTACAAAGTCGTCTCTGCTCCTGAGAGCGGAGATGCCGTGTTACGCGGCAAAGTGCTCGCCGTGGAAGCCGTGCCGCTGCTTTTCACCAGCCTTCCTGCGACCGCCACCACTTCGGCGACTACGCGCGCCACCACCATGCTGGTCACCATGAAGTGCGAAGTGACGCTGACCGAATCCACTACCGAAAAAATTCTCTATCACAACGACAACTTTGTTTTTCGCAACGAATACGAAATCTCTACCGATGTGAAGAGTTTCTTTGAAGAGCAAGACCCGGCTCTCGATCGCATGGCCCAGGATTTTGCAAAGCGCGTGGTTTCCGCGGTAACGGAGAATTATTAATGCCGCCGGTAAGCCCTGACGAACTGCTCGCGCGCCTCAAAAAAGGCAAGCCCATCCCAGCGATGCTTCTTCTCGGAGAAGAACCCTATTTGCGTGACATCTGTCGCGCCCAGTTGATCGACCACTACGTTCCCGAAGCCGCGCGGACCTGGGCAGTCTCCAGATTTTCCGCCGAGCGCGGCGACATTCAGGCCGCTCTCGACCAGGCGCAAACTCTGCCCATGCTTTCACCGCAGCAAGTTGTTTTTCTCGAAGAAGCGGAAGCGATCGAGGAGTTTGCCGAAAAAAACCGCGACCAAGTGGTGAAACAACTGGAATTATATCTTGCTGATCCCGCGCCCTTCACAGTTTTGGTGATGGAAGCAACGCATCTCGATCAGCGCATGAAACTTTCCAAGTTGCTGGTTGAAAGATCGCTGGTCGTAGAAGTTGGCCTGGGAGCAGACCCCGACCAGCGCAGTGCCGCAGCGGTTTCCCTCGCGAAAACTCTTGCGAAAGATCAGGGCGTCGAGTTTGCTCCGGGGGCCGCTGAGGATTTGGCCGAATGTGTCGCCGCCGACCTGCAACGATTAAAGACCGAAATTGAAAAGCTCAGCACATTTGCCGCCGATCGAAAATTGATCCGTCGCGAAGACGTTACGCTCATGGTGATTTCGGAGCGGGCCGCGACCGTTTGGGAAATGGCGGATATGCTGGCATCGCGTCAGCCGAAACGCGCGCTGGATTTTTTGGATAGGCTCTTGCGCGACGGCGAAGAACCATTGCAAATGCTGGGCGCGATGGCGTGGATGTATCGCAAACTGGTGGAAGCCAGCGAAATAAAAGGCGCCGTGAACGGCTGGCAAGCCGCACGCGCGCTCCAGATGCGGCCAGAGCAAGCCGAACTCGCAGTACAAAATTCCCGCAAAATATCCAAGCCGCGCCTGCTCGCGGGCATGCGCGCATTCCAACGCGCCGACGATCGGCTCAAGCGCGGCGGCGAAGACACCCGTGCCATCATGGAATTCCTGATCACCGAACTGACCGCTCCAGAAGCGAAGTCCGCCGGCCGGTAACTGCAGGTCGAAGTTTGTGGGATGCGGCTCTTAGGCAAGCTAAAAGCAGGATCTCAGCGTCCAAACCTGTACAAAATTCAAATTGAAAGAGTCCGCGACGTACCCGGTGGACTACATCAGGCGTCCAAAAAAAGAGACCGGACAATTGTCCGGTCTGATCACTTCCAATCTCAACTGTCGTTCAAGAATTACTTCGCCGCTTTGGCCTTCAATCCATTAAACGCCAATGTCAACCGCGACTTGTAACGGTTTGCCGTATTTTCGTGCAGCACGTTCTTGGTAATCGCCTGGTCAATCGCCGAAAGCGTTGGATTCAGCAAATTTCCCGCCGCCGTCACATCGCCCGCGGTAATCGCCCCGCGCAGCTTCTTGATCGCCGTCCGCACCCGCGTCCGGTTCGCCCGGTTCACTTCCGCCCGTTGCTCAGATTGTGCCGCACGCTTTAAAACCGACTTTTTCTTCTTCTTTATTTTGGTAGCCTGTCCTTGGGCCATCTAGCCAATGCTCCTTTTGCGTATCGATCAAACGTTTAAGTCTAGGGGACGCTTGCAGGTCTGTCAAATACACGCCCCCGAGGCAGATTAACGAGCCAAACTAAATTGACTCTCACCAAAAACGACGACAAAAGCGGTGTGCAGAGCGGCGGGCTGCGTCCTTTCCAGAAATCGGGCAAGCGCGATGAACTGCTGCTGCTGATCAATTCGCGCAATCCAATTCTAACCATCGAAACGCCGGAAGAAGAGCGCGTCGAGCAGATGCTTTTTGAAATTGCCTCGCAGTTAAACGTTCCGTTGTTCACCTGGAGCGTGACCACGGGCTTGGCCCGATTCCACGGTGCTCCCATCTACAGTTCAGAAACGCCGGAAGCCGCGCTCTCGAATATGGCAGTCGTGCAGGGCGACGGTATCTTTCTGCTGAAGGATTTTTCACGCTACTGCGATAACGACAAAGTCTGCCGCCGTCTGCGCGAACTTGCCGAACAATTTCGCACCGCGCGACGCTCTATTGTGATCACCGCCGGTACGATTCAGCTGCCGCCGGAACTAGGCGGAGAAGCTGCTGCATTCGATCTGGGGCTTCCGTCGATGGAAGAAATATCTGCCGGCGTGAAACAAACCCTTGCTGATTTAAATCGCGAGAATCGCCTTCCGGTCACCCTCGATCTCGCGAGCATGCAACAAGTCGCCAAGAATTTATCCGGACTACCGTTTGCCGAAGCCATGCGCACCCTGCGGCGTTGCGTGCTGGCACAAGGCAAAGCCGACAGCGGGCTGCTGGATGCGGTGCTCGACGCCAAGCGGGAAGCTCTTCGCGGCGATGGCCTATTGGAGTCGGTTCGCCGCGATGCCTCGTTCGTGGATATTGCCGGATTGCAGCGGCTGCGCGAATGGCTGACAAAGCGAAAAAGCGCGTTGACGGCTGAAGGTCAAAAATTCGGCCTGGTGCCGCCAAAGGGCATCTTGATTACCGGAGTACAGGGCTGCGGCAAAAGTCTTGCCGCTAAATCGATCGCCGGCGACTGGGGATTTGAATTGGCGCGGCTGGATGCTGGCGCGCTTTACGATAAATTTGTGGGCGAAAGCGAAAAAAAACTGCGCAAGGCTTTGGACCTCGCGCAGAAAATGGCGCCCCTGGTTTTATGGATTGACGAAATCGAGAAAGCCTTTGCCTCTGCCGGTTCCAGCGGAGATGCCGATGCAGGGCTCTCACAGCGCTTGCTGGCCACATTATTGACGTGGATGCAGGATCGCGAAAGTGGTGTCTTTCTGGCCGCCACTTCCAACAATATTTCCGCGCTTCCGCCGGAAATGCTGCGCAAGGGGCGCTTCGACGAAATATTTTTTGTGGATCTGCCAAATGTTGCAGTGCGCGCGGCGCTATTCGCGCTGCATTTGAAAAAGCGTGGCCGCGGCCCGAGCGCATTCGACCTGGAAAAACTCGCTGCTGCAAGCGACGGCTTTTCCGGCGCGGAAATCGAGCAGGCAATCGCCTCAGGCCTGTACACCGCGTTCGCCGCCAAACAGCAATTGAACACGGATATTCTTCTAGCAGAACTTAAATCCACCCAGCCATTAAGCGTAACCCGCTCGGAAGACATTACCGCGATTCGCAATTGGGCACGCACTCGCGCCGTCCCCGCCGACTAAGTGCGAATAATTCGGACGCCAGAACCTGGCACAATTGCGACGCTAAATTTTCGCAGAATTCTTACCGCAATCGAAAAACGCACCGGGAAAAAGCCCTCCGCCGCCGTTCCGAGGAGCGCAGCGACGAAGAATCTCTCTACCGTTCTCTGTTGGCCAAGCAATATTTCTCAATGCGCCGCGGCGCCACTCACAGTAGACTCTCTCCGCCGAACTGATGCTTGAATTGTTCCACGGAGGATCTTCATGCGCCGATCATTTGCCTTCAGTTTCCTGTCCCTCGCAGCGCCGTTTTTCCTGCCCGCGCTTTCCCAGGCCCAGGCTACGCCAGATGCAACGCCACTTTCGAAACAGGTGGCCAGTCTGGAAGAAAGACTAGCCCGCGATGAAAAGACTCTGCTGGACTGGCCGAATTTGAACCGCTACCGCGATGCAAATGCCGCTCTCCGCCCGCTCGCGAAGGAAGAAGCACGCGTAGTCTTTATGGGCGATTCCATTACGGATATGTGGGTGCAGCCGCGATTCGGCGAGTTTTTCCCCGGCAAGCCGTACATTGGCCGCGGAATAAGCGGGCAAACCACGCCACAAATGTTGATTCGGTTTCGGCCGGACGTAATCGCATTGCAGCCGCGCGTCGTAGTGATTCTGGCCGGGACCAATGACATCGCGGGAAACACCGGTCCGATGACCCTTGAAGAAATCGAAGGCAATCTTGCTGCAATGTCGGAACTAGCGCACGCCAATGACGTTCGCGTTGTTTTGTCATCGTTGTTGCCTGTGTACGATGGAGGCCACACTCCCGATGGAAAGCCGCTAACCATGACCGATCGCCGCCCGCCAGAGAAAATCCTGGCGCTGAACTCATGGATCAAAAATTACGCAAAGCAACACCATGACATCTATCTCGATTATTTTTCCGCAATGGTGGACGACCACGGCTTCCTGAAAAAAGAACTTAGCGAAGATGGTCTGCATCCCAACAAAGCCGGTTACGCGGTAATGGCGCCTCTTGCGGAAAAAGCCATCAATGCCTCGTCGAATGCAGGCAAATGAAGTAAGCGTTCCCGTAGCGAACTATAATATTGCATAACTTGACCGAGACGGAGGGGTAGGTTAGGGTGAAAAGTACTGCAGTGATTGGTAAGCGGTGGAGGTTGAAAGCGGAGGGAACCAAAACTATGGACGACCGCGAAGCGGTCAGTCGGTTTGCAGCGCTCGCATCAATTCCAGCCATAGGAAAGCCTGCCGCAGTTGCTTCATCTGAAAAGTCCTCAACCTGGATGAAACGCACCATACACATCGCCGGAAAACTTGAACCGTTTTTTGGAACTCTGGACGAGAACGTGCGTCTGCTGGAAAACTCTTTGCATGTCCGCACCCATCTGCACGATTCGAAATTGACGATTGAAGGCGAACAGCACGCGGTGACCCAGGCCGTTAAAATCGTGGAGGAGTACAACCACGCCACCCACAGAGGGAAAGAATTGACCAGCGAGGAAGTGAAGTCGCTGATGTGCGTTGCCATAGACGCGCCGGAAGAATCTCCGCGCGGGATGTTTGACCTGGGAAAACTGCGGGCGTTCGGTAAGAAGAGCGTCGTTGCGCGCAATGCCGCGCAACGCCATTACATGGAACAGATTGAACATCACGACATGATGTTTGGCATCGGGCCGGCCGGCACCGGGAAAACCTACATAGCAGTGGCCATGGCGGTGAGCGCGCTGCTGACCAAGCAAGTGAACCGCATCATTCTGGCGCGGCCGGCGGTGGAAGCGGGCGAACGATTGGGATTTTTGCCGGGCACGCTGCAGGAAAAGGTCGATCCGTATATGCGGCCGCTGTATGACGCGCTGTATGACATGCTCGATCCCGACAAGTTGGAAAGTTTTCTGGAAAAGGGAATTATTGAAATTGCGCCGCTGGCCTTTATGCGCGGGCGCACGCTGAATGATTCGTTTGTGATTCTAGATGAAGCGCAAAACACCACCAGCGAACAGATGAAAATGTTTTTGACTCGGCTGGGATTTAATTCCAAGGCGGTTGTTACTGGCGACGTTACGCAAATCGACTTGCCGACCGGAAAAAAAAGCGGTTTGATCGAGGCTTTGGAAATCTGCGGGAAAATTGAAGGCATCGGAGTGGTGCACTTTACCGACAAGGACGTGGTGCGGCACAATCTGGTGCAGCGGATCATCAGGGCTTACGAAGAATATGAAGTGGACCACCCGCAGCGCGGCAATGGCAGGGGCGACACCAAGCATGAGCACCGCCACACAGAAGAAAGTTCGAGCGCTCACGACAAGCGGCAGTAAAGCTGGGTGTCAGGGCTTGTACTTACTAGCCCTGGACTGAAATGATCCTAAACCGACAGAAGAAAGTGCCTCTGGCGGAGCAATCGCTCACCGAGTTTCTCGGCAGAATCCTGCGAGAGGTAAAGTCCGCGGAAGCGGAAGTGTCGATTGCTTTCGTGAGCGACACGGAAATCGCGAAGTGGAACCAGAATTACCGGCACAAAAAGGGCCCGACCGATGTGTTGTCTTTCCCGGCGCTTTCCAAGCGGCGCGCCGAACGTCATGCCAAGAGAAAGCTAACCACTGGAGTATGGGCAAAAAGCGCGGGAGGTTTTTTGGGCGACATCGCGATCGCGCCCGAAACCGCGCGGCGTTATGCCAAGAAAAATGGCCGCACATTGGATAACGAAATTCGCATCCTGATGCTGCACGGCGTTTTGCACCTGATGGGGTATGATCACGAGAGCAAAAGTGACTACGGTCAGATGAATCGGATCGAGCAGAAGCTGCGGCGGAGGCTCGGACTCGCGTGAGCAACGGATACTCCTGGCTTTTCGCGCTTGGTGTGGTGCTGCTGGCGCTATTCCTACCGGTGTACTCATACCTGACATTAATCTATAGGGAATTAGGGCGAATGAGCACCGGCCCGGTGCACGAGCACTTGGACATCTTCGAGGCGGAAATTGAGCCGCGGATAAAATTGACCCGGCGGAGTGCGGGCCGCGCGTTCCGCATCTTGGGACATTTCTGGCTGGCGTTTCTGGTGCTGGAAACGACGCGTGGAGTCTTTTATTTTGTTCCGGGCACCTGGGAATCGGTGATCGAACTGGTGGCGTTCATCGCGCTGGAAGTGGTGATCGCGATGCATTTTATTCCGGATATTTTGCTGTATCGCACCACCGGCCGCTGGCTGCTGCCGCTGCTGCCGCTGCTGCGCGCCAGCCTGGTGCTAGTGTGGCCAGTTCGCGTTTTCCTGGAAGGCGCGGAATCGCTGGCGCGCATTTCCGAAGTGGAAATGGAAAAGAGCGAGGAACAGCGGACGGAAGAGGGGATTGAAGCTTTGGTGGAAGCCGCGGAAGAAGAGGGCATCATTGAGCCGGAGCAGGCCGATTTGATCGAGCAGGTGGTGGAGTTCAGCGATAAGCGAGTGCGCGAAGTTATGACGGCCAGGCCGGACATCGTTGCCATCCAGGCCAATGCGACTCTTGAAGATCTGCATGCAAAATTAGTCGAATCCGGATTTAGCAAGCTGCCGGTGTATGAACATTCCGTGGACGACATCGTGGGTGTCGTTTATTCACAGGATTTGTTGCAGGTTGCGGATACGGATCTGCTAAAGCGGCAAGTGCGGGAACTGATGAGGCCGGTGCTGTTTATGCCGGAAACAAAAATTGGTTCGGAGCTTTTGCGGGAGATGCGGCAGCAAGACCAGACCATGGCAGTGATTATTGATGAACACGGAAGCGTTGCGGGGATCGCGACCATGGAAGACCTGGTGGAAGAAATTGTCGGGGTGGGCGGAGCGGACAGCACGCATCCGAAACTGGAAATGGTTCGCGAAGGAACAAGTTCGCTGGTGATGCGGGGCAGTACAGCGATCGGAGATGTGGAAGAGATGTTGGGCGTGCACTTTGGAGAATCGGCGGACGAGACGGTAACAACCATTGCCGGCCTGCTGAGCCATGTGAGCGGGAAAGTTCCGGCCCCGGGCGAAAACTGCGATTTGCAAGGATTTCGTTTCGAAGTGCTGGAAGCCAACCAGCGGAAAGTATTGCGAGTGAAAATACAAAAGTTGTCGGGCACCGCGATGCATGCGAGCCAGCCATGAGCGTCGAGGAAAAAGTAAAAACGGGAGCGGCGCACCAATCGGGATTTGTGGCGATCGTAGGTCGGCCGAATGCGGGGAAATCCACGCTTGTAAATCGTTTGGTAGGGCAAAAAATTGCCATTGTGACATCGAAGCCGCAGACCACGCGGAATCGCATTCAAGGAATTGTCAGCCGCGAAAATGCGCAGGTGGTGCTGATTGATACGCCCGGGCTGCACGATGCAAAAACCGCGTTAAACAAGCAGATGATGCGGGAAGTGGCTGCGGCGCTGGAAGGAATCGACGTGCTGGTGTTGATGGTGGATGCAACCACGACCCATCCGCAGGTAGATAACTTGCTGATGGATAAGTCCAAGCGCTTTGCCGGTAAGACGATTCTGGTGTTGAACAAGATTGATAAATTGCCGCGGCCGAAGCTGGCGCCATTACTGGAGACATTCGGGAAGGCGCAGGAATTTGCTGCAATTGTGCCCATTTCCGCGATGAAGGGCGAAGGCTGTGACGCTTTGATGGATGAAGTGATCAAGCTGTTGCCAGAGGGGGCGGCGTATTTTCCGGAAGACCAGGTTACGGATCAACCGGAGAGATTCCTGGCGAGTGAGATTGTGCGCGAGAAAGCGATTGCGCTTACGTATCACGAAGTGCCGCACGCGCTGGCGGTGACGGTGGAGAAATGGGAAGAGACGCCGAAGCTGCTGCGAATCGAAATGACATTGACGGTGGAGCGCGCTTCGCAAAAGAAAATTCTGATCGGGCGCAAAGGCGACATGCTGAAGAAGATTGGGACGCAGGCGCGCATCGAACTGGAAGAGATTCTTAACTCGAAAATTTATTTGGGATTGTTTGTGAAGGTGGCGGAGAACTGGCGGGAGAATCCGATGGCAGTGCGGGAGTTGGATTGGCATACGCAGATGGAAGCGCTGGGTGCGGACGAGAGCGAGCCGGGAGAAGTGGGTAGTGAAAGTGAGTAGTGAATAGCGGACGGATGGCGCGATTGTTCGCCGGCAAGAAACCGCTCGCGGAACGGCGCCGCTACGGCGGAAAAACCTATATCCGCTCATCGTTCTTCATTTTCTTATGAACATAGTTTGGAGCGCGATTATTGGAGCGCTCATGTGAGGCCAAGGAGCAAATCGTTTTTATTCGATCCGCAGGAGAGGCGCTCGACGGGAAAAAAGAAACCGCACTCTTTAGAAAAGAGGGTGCGGTTTCTGAACGCAGACTGGCAATGCAAGTTGTCACACAGGCCGCGCAGCGGCGCTGAGTCGCTACTGAGGTTTGGCTTCTGAGTTAGCGACCGCGGGTTTGACTCCGTCGGCGGTTGGGGTTTTGGCCTTTGGTTTGGCTGTCACCGGCTTGGGCACAGCGGCCATCGCAGGCTTCTTCTGCCAGTAGTCGGCGGCTACGTCAGAGATTTCCCGAGGTGGATAACTCATATCGGGACGGAAGCGGTAAATGGCGGACTCAGAAGCCGCCGTAGGCCGTAGATTCGGCGATGCTCTTCTCGAATTTGGCCAAGCCCTCTTCGCCCAGAATGTCTTTCAGGGTCGGTTCCTGGTCCATGCCTCCCAGCGAATTGCGCAAGAAGCCGATGTAATAGATGTCGCCACGTTCGCCCTCGACGGCTTGAGAAACTAAAACCGGGCGAGTCTCGAGATTGCGGTCGGCGTGGGCGTTGACGTCCTTCAAAAGCGATTCAAAGCCCGCGGCGTGACCGGGACGGACATGCACGGAGATGCTGCGGCGATTCGCCAACCAATTTGACGAAAGACTGCGGGTCCTGGGGCATTTTGCTGCTGAGGTCCGGCCGGCGGAAGCGCAATTCGCTGTGCGAACTGATCAGACAGCTATTTCAAACGCCCAGCAACTTTTCGGAGGCCGGTTTGCCGAGTCCCTTGTTCAGGGCGGCCATGAATGCATCGCCCTTTATCGACATCGGCAAAGTCCTGACGCTGGGTTACGAAGACGTACGTGTAGCCTTCGCCGTAGAGTGTCTCCATTGCGAGTAGGTGATCGCCATTGTTGTGGCGGTTGACGTCGGCGATCTTTCTAGCAAGAGCTTCGACCTCGGCGGCTTTCTCGGGTTTGAGCTTGACGATGGAAACGTTCAGGTAATTGCCCTGCGCGCGCAATGACGGTGCGGCAAGCAGAACGCCCGCGACGCAGCCAACAGCCCAAAGGGCCTTTCTCCACAACCTAAATCCTCCTTGTTGACGAATCCAGGGGCACCGGGGAATGAGCAGTGACGCGGAGCCTACAGCTGGAAAATGGGGTGGTCAGGAGCGCAGGAAGTGCGGGCTTAGAGTTGCGGCCTGCGATATTGCACAGTGTCGGCCGCGCGCTCTCCGGTTGATGGCCAGGCAGCTTGAAGAAATACGGTGAGAGAAAATCAGCGGCGAGAACAAAGAGCAGAAGGAAAGACAAGGCAGAAACGCAAAGGACACCGAGATTCGCAGAGAAGACAGAAAATTTCGCAAGCTAATCGGGGGCGGCTATGCCCAGGGTTTTCATTTTGCGGTAGAGGTGGGAGCGTTCAAGGCCGATGGCGGCGGCGGTTTGCGTCATGTTCCAGCGATTTTCCTGAAGTTTGCGCAAGATGAATTCGCGCTCGTAGGCGCTGCGGGCTTCGTGCAGGGTGCCGTAGGGTTGTTGGGTGCTTTCGACCACGCCGCGGAAAAGTTCTGGTGGGAGATGATGCGGCTCGATGCGAACTTGCGGGCAGACGATGACCAGGCGCTCAACTAAATTGCGAAGTTCGCGGACGTTGCCGGGCCATGGATAGCGTAAGAGGATTTCGAGAGCGCCTTCGCTGAGTTCGCGCGTTTTCTTTCCGTAGGCGGAACTGAACTCATTCAGGAAGTGGCGGGCGAGGACGGGAATGTCCGCGGTGCGATCGCGCAGCGGCGCTACGAAAAAGGGAATTACGTTGAGGCGGTAGAAGAGATCCTGGCGGAAACGGCCGTGCAGGATTTCCTGTTCCAAATCTTTATTGGTGGCGGCGATTACGCGAACGTCCACGCGAGAGGTTTGGTTGGAGCCGACTGGTTCGAAGCGCTGCTCTTCGAGCACGCGCAGCACTTTGGATTGAGTGCGGAGACTCATGTCGCCGATCTCGTCGAGGAAAAGCGTGCCGCCGTCGGCTTGCTGAAATTTGCCGACTTTGTCGTCGCTGGCTCCAGTGAAGCTGCCTTTGATGTGACCGAAAAGTTCGGACTCGATGAGCTCTTCCGGAATGGCGGCGCAATTGAGTTCAACGAAGGGGCCTTTATTGCGCAGGCTGGCGGCGTGGAGCGAGCGTGCGACGAGTTCTTTGCCAGTGCCGCTTTCGCCGAAGATGAGCACGCGACCGTTGGTGGGAGCGGTGACGGCGAGCTGCTGGCGGAGAGCTTTCATGGGAATGCTGTCGCCGAGGATTTGGTTGCGATGGCCGAGGGCGGA
>WNFR01002683.1_pt1 | contig 18473 bp, 19 predicted proteins | sample 5400221 | NCBI WGS metagenome assembly WNFR01 (sample SAMN13153357, study PRJNA577476) | soil metagenome | isolation source: 40 cm soil under Madrone tree | place: USA:California | collected 2016-06-14 | reverse complement strand
TCGAGGCCCGTGTCTTGTGGGAGGGCGTGAGAGGCGAGGGCCAGTGCCCGTCGATCAGCGCGGTGTCGAGGTCGTCCACCGCCCGGTTGGGGTCGAGATAGCTGCGCGGGAATACCGCGCCGATCAAAGTCGCGCCCAGCTCAGGTGCGGCCGCGTAGAGCTCATCGACATAAGTGTCCTCGGCTGTGCGCAAAACATCGAGCGGACAGCAATACCGGAAGTCGCCGGGGTAGTGCGACCCGCTGTGGGGCGAGTCGAAGACCAGCGGCACTTCTGCTTTTTGCGGGTCACGACGCCACAATACGCCAGGGATCTCGAAGCTCATATTGTCAAGCTCGTTCGTTGAGACGAAAGGCGCCGAGCGCCGCGCATATGCTAAAGGTTGTCTGCGAGTTTTGATCGGACGAATTTACGCACGGTCTGGTTTAGGGGCAAGTGAGGAAGGCTTGGCCTGACGGGACAACCGAACGAGACGGTCGCTCCTGACCGCGGTTCCGGGTAACATCTTGGCAATGAAAGCAGAAATTACGACCGCATCGAGGCCCGTGTCACAGCCTGAACCGGAGGTTCCGGTGCGCGCGGTTTTGTTCGATCTCGGCGGCGTTCTCGTCGATTGGAACCCCCGCCACCTCTACCGCCGCCTGTTTACCGACGAGGTGGCGATGGAGCGCTTTCTCGCGACCGTGTGCACCCAGGCTTGGAACGAAGAGCAGGACGCGGGTCGGGCTTTTTGCGAGGGGGTGGAATTACTCCTCGCGCGGCACCCGCAGCACGCTGACGAAATCAGGGCCTACGATACGCGCTGGGGCGACATGCTGAAAGGCGCCATCGAAGAGAGCGTCGCCATCCTCGGCGCGTTGCGCGCCCTCGGGGTTCCGATTTTCGCGCTGACCAACTGGTCTGCGGAGAAATTCCCGTTGACTAGGGAACGGTTTGCCTTTCTCGAATGGTTCGACGGCATACTCGTCTCGGGCGAGGAACGGCTCAAGAAGCCAGACCCGCGCATCTATCGTCTCGCCGTCCAACGCTTTGGACTCGAGCCGACCGAGACGCTCTACATCGACGATGCGGAGGCGAATGTCACCGCAGCGGCTCTCCTCGGGTTCAAGACGCACCGTTTTGTCGAGGCACCGGCTTTGCGAAGCCTGCTCGTTGCCTGCGGCTTGTTGCCGGCGTGACGGGCGCGTCGCTCGAGTGCAAAATGACGCACAGTGACCATTGGAACATGGGGGCGCCCCGTGCCCGAGCCGAACTATGCGGTTGAGCTGAGCCCGCCCGATATCGAGCCCTATCGGTCCGGCAATACCGGGGTCGAGTACGTCACCACCTTTGACAGCGGCGTTGGCGGGCCGCACGTTCTCGTCACCGCCTTGACCCACGGCAATGAGATATGCGGCGCGATCGCGCTCGACCGCCTGTTCCGCGCCGGGCTGCGGCCGCGACAGGGCAAGCTGACTTTGGCTTTCGACAATGTCGCCGCCTATCGCAGCTTTGATCCGCGCGTTCCCGCCGCCTCGCGCTTCATCGACGAGGACTTCAACCGGCTGTGGGCGCCTGCGACCCTCGATGGCCCGCGCCAATCGACCGAACTCGCCCGCGCCCGCGCCTTGCGTCCCATCGTCAATGTCGCCGACTTCCTGCTCGACATCCACTCGATGCAGTATTCGACGGCGCCGTTGATGCTCGCCGGCACGCTCGACAAATCGGTGGCGTTGGCGCGACAGGTCGGAATGCCCGAGCTGATCATGTGCGACGCCGGCCATGCGGCAGGGCCTCGCATGCGCGACTATGGCGGGTTTGGCGACCCCGTCTCGGCCAAGACCGCATTGCTGATCGAGAGCGGGCAGCATTGGGAACGGCGCGCCGCCGAGGTAGCGACCGATGTCATGCTGCGCTTCCTGATCATCCTCGGCAGTTTGACGCGCGAGGATGCTCAGGCGCTCGCCGGGCCGGATTTCGACTCTCGCCCGCGGCAGCGCACCATCAAGGTCACCGAAGCGATCACGATAACCGGCAACAACTTTGAGTTCGTCCAGGATTTCCGCGGTCTGGAGGTGCTGACGCCAAAGGGCACCCTGATCGGTCGGGATAACGGGCGCGAGGTGCGCACTCCATATGACGACTGCGTGCTGATCATGCCGTCGCGGCGCCTCGCCAGGGGACAGACGGCGGTCCGCCTCGGCCGCTATATCGCGTGAGAGTCGGATCCGATCGCAGCGTACCTTCCGCGCCCGCCAAACGCAGTTTCCCGCCCATCGTCGACGGACGCGCACGCGTTCTCGTGCTCGGCACCCTCCCCGGCGAGGAGTCGTTGCGCCACGGAGAGTATTATGCCCATCCCCGCAACCTCTTCTGGCCAATTATTTTCGCTCTATTCGGCGAGGCGCCGCCGTTGAATTACGCTGAACGGCTGGACTTTGTCGCGGCACATCGGATCGCGCTCTGGGACGTGTGCGAGCTCGGCAAGCGCGAAGCGAGCGCCGACGCGACGATCAGGCGGGAGCGGCCGAACGCGATCGACCGGCTGCTCGACAAGCATGCGTTGATCCGCGCCGTCGCCTTCAACGGCACCGCCGCGCGGCGACTATACGAGCGCCATTTCCCGCCGCGCCCAGGTCTCGTGCATCTCGCGCTGCCCTCGACGAGCCCGGCTCACGCCCGCATCGACTTCGCCGGAAAGCTCGCGCGCTGGACGGCACTGCGCGAGGCGCTGGAAGAAAGCGAGCTATAGCCGATAAAAAGCGGCAGTCCCGAAGGTGCTCTATTTGTATCGTGATGCTCATCGGTACACAGCGCGAAAAAATGCGCACGAACATCGAAATAAGCGACGAACTCATCCAGGAAGTCCTTCGCGTTTCCGGGCTCAAGACGAAACGCGCTGCCGTTGAGGCAGGCTTAAAAGCACTAATCCGCCTCGGGAGGCAGAAGAAGATACTCGATCTTGCCGGCAAGGTTCATTGGGAGGGCAATTTAGACGAGAGCCGAGAAGGCCGCTTTCCTCCGTGATCCTCGTCGATGGATCGGCAGCTCCGTCTGGATCGACCATCTGCGAAACGCGGTCACGAAGGCCGGTGTCGCACCTGCGCTCGCTGATATCGCGCGACGAGCTGCTGGTTGGCGATCTCATCCTCTGCGAGATTTTGCAAGGCTTGCGCACCGATACGGAAGCAAGGCTTGTTGAGGAGCCGTTGAGGGAATTTGAAGTCGTGTCTCTGGTTGGTCCGGAACTCGCCGTGAAGGCCGCCGCGAACTATCGCTTCCTGCGCAGCCGCGGATTTACAATCCGCAGGACCATCGATCTCATTATCGGCACGTTTTGTATCGAGCGTGGCCATAGTCTGCTGCATGGCGACCGAGATTTTGCTCCTATGGCGCAATATCTAGGTTTGGAGACGCTATAACCCACGGCCCGGCGGCTGCTTCACTCGAGCGGCTCGAACAGGCGCTCGATGTCGGCGGCCTCGAGCCCGGCACCGGTGCTGCCGGCGGTTTGGTAGATCCCCGCGGCGAGCGCCTTCTTGCGTTGCTGCAGCTCGAGCATGCGTTCTTCGACCGTCCCTTGCGCGACGAGCTTGTAGACGAAGACGGGTTTGTCTTGGCCGATGCGGTGGGCGCGATCGGTGGCTTGATCCTCGACGGCCGGGTTCCACCAGGGATCGTAATGGATGACCGTGTCGGCGGCGGTCAGATTGAGGCCTGTGCCGCCGGCTTTGAGGCTGATCAGGAACAGCGGCACCTTGCGCTTCTGAAAGCGGGCGACCGGGCCGGCACGGTCTATAGTGTCGCCGCGCAGCTCGACGAAATCGATCCCGCCTTTGACCAGCGCTGGTTTGATCAGGTCGAGCATGCTGGTGAATTGCGAAAATAGAAGAATTCTCCGGCCGTCTTCGATCAACGACGGGAGCATCTCCATCAGGTGCTCGAGCTTGGCGCTGGCGCTTACCCGCCGCGCCGCAGTGAGCTTGACGAGGCGTGGGTCGCAGCACACTTGGCGCAGCTTCAGCAAGGCGTCGAGAACGATGATATGGCTGCGGGCGAGGCCCTTCTCGGCCACCTCCCGACGGACCTTCTCGTGCATTGCGACCCGCACGGTTTCGTACAGATCCCGCTGTGGCCCCGAAAGTTCGAGGGGTCGCAGGATTTCAGTCTTTGGCGGCAAGTCGGCCGCCACCAAGGCTTTTGTCCGCCGCAGGAGGAACGGTTTCAGCCTCGCCGAGAGCACGGTGCGGCGGTCGCCATCCTGCTTTTTCTCGATCGGGGTGCGGAACACGCGGGCGAAGCGCTTGGCATCGCCGAGCAGCCCCGGCATCAGAAACGCATATTGCGACCAGAGTTCGCCGAGATGGTTTTCCATCGGCGTCCCGGTCAGGCACAGCCGATGGCGCGCGTCGAGGCGGCAGACCAGCTGGGTGGTCTTCGCAGCGGAATTCTTGATCGCCTGCGCCTCGTCGAGCACTGCGATATGCCACGAGACCGGCAGCAGATGGTCGGCGTCGCGCGGCAGCAGCGCATACGTCGTCAGCACCAAATCGGTATTGCCGATCTCGGCGAAGCGCTGCGCCCGGTCGGCGCCGTGCAGCGACAGCACCCGCAGCTCGGGCGCCAGACGCGCCGCCTCGGCCAGCCAGTTCGGCACCACGCTGGTCGGGCAGACCACGAGGCAGGGTCGATCCAGCCGGCCCTCGCGCTTTTCGACCAGAATATGGGCGAGCGCCTGCACGGTCTTGCCCAGCCCCATATCGTCCGCGAGGATGCCGCCGAGCTCGTAGGCGCGCAGGAATTGCAGCCAATCCAGTCCGTCGCGCTGATAGGGGCGCAGCTCGGTCTGAAGCCCTTGGGGCGGCTCGACTTTGTCGATCCCCGAAAAGCTCGACAAACGCTCGGCGAGGGCTCGCAAACGCTCGCCGCCGAGCCAGCGCAACCGCGTCGCCGCTTCGACCGCGGCGAGGCCGACCGCCTCGCCGGCCGATATATCGAGCTTGCCGGTGGCGGAGATGCTCCCCGGATGATAGAGTTCGACGAGGGTGGCCATGATCGCCTTGGTGCGCTCCAACGGAAGCGCCACATGCCGGCCGTCGGGAAGCGTGCCAAACACCGTGCCGTTACGCGCCAGCGCATCGAGTTCGCCCGGCGCGCCCAGATCGCGCAGCCGGACGAGCAGCGAGGTCAGTACCGGCAGCAGCGCAACCCGTTGCCCATCGACCTCGATCCCCAGATCGAGCGAGAACCACCATCCGCCGCCCTCCTCGAGCTCGGCGGTCCACTCGCCCCCGCCATCGACGACACGGTGGCGGAAGCTTTCTTCGAATTCGATCGCCCAGCCCTCGCGCTCAAGCTGCGGCGCGGCGTCATAGACGAAACCCGGCCAGTCCTGTTGGCCTTCCGGAAAGCCGAAGGCAATCCGACCGGGATCGCGATTTCTGGTCTCGAATTTTTCGAGGGCGTGCAGTCCCAACGCTTCCAAGCGCTCCCGCGCCGCGAGCTCCGCGGCGCGCTGGCGGCGGCGCACCACGATGCGACCGTCCTCGACGGTGCGCAATTCGCTCCGCGGGTCGTCGGGATCGATCACAATGCCGCCATAGGAATAGCCGAGCAGCGCCAGATCGATATGCTCGTCCCAGTTTTTCGATCGCAGTTCCCAATAGCTCCAGTTGCGTTTGCGTTTGACGAGCAAGAGCGTCGGAACCGGCGGGTCCTTGCGGATATCTTCAACCAGGTCGGCACGCGGGCGGGGGAGCGCCAAGCCAGGCAAGTCGCGCTCGATGACGGCGTCCAGCGCCTCGGCCTGCGCCTTGGTTACCGGTGGCGCCGACAGCGCGAGCTTGACCAATGGCCGCGTCAGATCGAGCTCGACCGGCCCGGCGAGGTGTTCGCCCGGAAGGACATACCAGGGTGAGGCGGAAGGGAGCACGATCGCCGACTGCTCGCCGAGCGCGACCCCGATCGTTTGGCGGCCGTCGGGGCCGAGCTGCCAAGCGAGGCCGCCGTGACACGCCGGCCCTAGTTCCATCGGAGGCGATGCGGAATCATGCCAATGGCATCGGCCGGTTGCGATCATCCGGCGCATCGCCAGATCGACGATGTCGGGATCTTCCGGGAGCTGCAGCTGGGAACTCCAGGACCCGCTGCGCAGCAGCTGAATGATCGCACGGTCGACCGGTGTCAGGTAATTCGCGGTCGCGTTCTGCAGCTGGGAGGACGGCAAAGTCCGACCGGCGCTCCAGCCGCCCGATTTGAGGACCCGAACGACGCGGAGGTCGACGACAAAGGGCGAACCCGGCTGGGGTGGGCTATCGAGACGATAGACGATCGCTTCCGGCGAAGCGGGGGGGAGCGCGGCCTGCCGCAGCTGGTGCAGCCAGCCCCCGACCGGACCCATCAGCGGATTTTCCTCGGCCCGTTCGATCGGCGGCGGATTGTGCAGCGCCTCCAGCAGCACCGCGGCGGCATGCTTGCAGTTCCATCCGACCGGACAGCTGCATCGCGCCGACAGTGAGACGGGATCAGAGTCCTCGATCTCGACAAAGACGTGGTAGGGGCGTGGCCGCGTTCCGCTGACCGAAGCGATCAGGCGTTGGCCGCCCTTATCGGCTCGCAGGTCGCGAACCGCGCCCCGACGCTGGTAGGGGCGCCCTTTCTCAAAGCTCCCGGGAAGGCAGCGGCGCACGTCGCTTTCATCGAAAGCGACGGAGGAGAATGAAAAATCGTGCAAGGGCTCGTCCGGTTCAAAGTTGGGATTCGCCGACCGGCTCTGTCAGTCTCGACCGCCCTCCGTTGCTGTCAAGCGCCCGCAGCAGCTCGTTGCCGCTCAGGCTCTACCAAGCCCGTTTCCGCCCGTAGCGATGCCGAACGCCGTCGAATCGAGCACGAGCAGCCCACTTTCGTCATCCCAGCGAAAGCCGGGATCTATTTCCGCCATGGACACCGGCTTTTCGCCGGTGTGACGAGGTGGTTCTGTTCGCATTAAAACTACCGCGACAGGGCCGCGACGATCGCGGAAACCAACGGCTTCATAAGATAGCTGTGGTCCGGAGTAATCGTCACGTTCAGCCCGCGGCGCTGCAATTCGCCCGCGACCACGGGGCCGACGGCGGCGATCGCGGTTGCTCGAAGCGCCGTTCCCAATGCCGCTTCCCGCGTCGCCGCTTTTGCGACCTCGAACAATCGCTGGACTTGCGGAGAGCTGGTGAAGGCGATCACATCGACCCCGCCATCGGCCATGCGATCGATCAGCTCGACGACTCTCTCGTCGTCGGCCGCGGAGGCATAAACGTAAGGCAAGACCGTATCGGGCTCCGCCCCGGCATCGCGGAGAAAGTCGGTGAACTTTGTGTTGGGATTACCCGGGTATAGCTGAACCCCGACCCGCCGGCCCCGCAGATCATAGCCAGACAACGTTCCTATCAGACCGTCCGTCGTCGGCTCTTCGGCGCGCAGGTCGGATTTGAGGCCGAGTTCTCGGAGCGCTCGTTCCGGCTTGGGGCCACGGGTGATCTTGCGGGCGGTTCGCAGCGCATCGAGGAACCCAGGCTCGAGATCCAATCGCTGTGCAAAACCGTGCAGACGGCGCAGCCCCTCGCCGGTGAAAATAACCAAATCATCGAAGGGAAGACGCATGAGCCAGTCCCGGACCGGCGCCGGATCCGGGGCGTCCTTGATCGCCACCATCGGGCAACGCAGGGTCTCGGCGCCCTGCTCCTCGAGCATGTGGGCGAGCCGATCGAGTTCACGGGTTTCGGGTAGGGCGATCCGGCGGCCGGACAGCGCGCCTCGTGCGGGTTCATCGCTCATGGAATGCCAAGCTGATCTCGGCAAGGCCCTTGCGCAAGACTATAGTCTCCCGCCGAGAGCATCGACGGGCGGAGGCAGCGGATGAATCGCGAATACGAGACGGCTCGGGTCGAGGATCGCGGCGAGGGGTTGCTGCTGCTGACCCTCAATCGCCCCGAATTTGCCAATGCGATGAACACGCAGATGGGGCGCGATCTCCTCGCCCTTTTCGACGAGATCAACACCGCGCCGTCGAGACTACGCTGCATCGTGCTGACCGGTGCCGGCGAGCGGGCGTTTTGCGCCGGGGGGGACCTCAAAGAGCGCAACGGCATGACGGACGATGCCTGGCAGGACCAGCACCTTCTGTTCGAGCGGATGATCCGGGCTTTCATAGGCTGTCCAGTTCCGGTGATCGGCGCGGTCAACGGCGCCGCCTATGCCGGCGGCTGCGAATTGGCGCTGTGCTGCGACTTCATCTATGCCGTGCAGACGGCGCGTTTCGCGCTGACCGAGGTCACCCTCGGCATCATGCCCGGTGCCGCCGGGACGCAGAACCTGCCGCGTGCGGTCGGCGAGCGGCGGGCCAAGGAGATCATCTTGACCGGCCGCCCGTTCACCGCCGCCGAGGCTTATGATTGGGGCATGGTGAACCGGGTCTGTGAACCGGGGCGCGTCGTCGAGGAGGCGTTGGAGACCGGCCGCCGTATCGCCGACAACGCGCCGATTTCGGTCCGCCAAGCCAAGCACGCAATTCATTTCGGGATGCAGATGGATCTCGCGAGCGGCATGATGTTCGAGATCGAGGCCTACAACCGGATGGTCCCGACCGAGGACCGGCGCGAAGGGGTCTTGGCCTTCAACGAGAAGCGCAAGCCGCGCTTCAAGGGCCGGTAAGCCTCCGCCGCACACGATAGGAGTAGAAGAATGCACGGGACTGACCTCACACGGGTTCTGGCGCGCGAGGCGGCGGCGCTTGACTACGACGACCTCCCCGCGCCCGCGCGAGAGCTCGCCCGGCAATGCGTCCTCGATTATTTCGGCGTAGCGCTCGCCGGAACCGGCGACGAGCTGGTGCGGTTGTTGCTCGACGAGATGGCGGAGGTGGGCGGCGCTCCGCAGGCGAGCATCATCGGCCACGAGACGCGGCTGCCGGCGTTGTCGGCGGCGCTCGTCAATGGAGCGGCGGCGCATGCGCTCGATTACGACGATGTCAACATGGCGATGCCGGGACATCCCTCGGTCGCGATCCTGCCAGGCTTGCTGGCTCTTGGCGAGGTTCGGCGCAGCTCTGGCCGCGAAGTGATCACGGCCTTCGTCGCCGGTTATGAGACAGCCTGCCGGATCGGCTTGGCGTTGCAGCCCGGGCATTACAATCTGGGGTTCCATTCCACCGGTACGGTCGGCAGTCTCGGCGCTGCGGCGGCTTGCTCCCGGCTTCTCGTTCTCGATGCTGAGACAACCGCGATGGCGCTCGGCATCGCCGGGACACAAGCCGCCGGGCTCAAATCCCAGTTCGGGACGATGTGCAAGCCGTTCCATGCCGGCAAAGCCGCGCAGAACGGCCTGCTTGCGGCTCGCCTCGCCGCGCGCGGGTTTTCGAGCCGCGCCGACATCGTCGAATGCGTCCAGGGCTTCGCGCTGACCCACGGCCCGGATTTCTCGCCCGAAGCCGCGTTGGCCGCGCCCGAGGCCGGCCTGCACCTCTTCGCCAATCTCTTCAAATATCATGCCGCCTGTTATCTGACGCACGCGCCGATCGAGTGCGCCCGGCGGCTGCGCGAGGAATACCGGCTGGCTCCCGCGGCGATCACCGCCATCACCCTGCGACTCGATGCGAGCTGCGAGCGGGTGTGCAACATTCCGGCTCCCGTCGACGGGCTGCAGAGCAAGTTCAGTCTGCGTCAGACGGTGGCGATGGCGCTTGCCGGTGTGGATACGGCAAGCCTCGACGCGTACAGCGCCGAGAATGCGCTGGACCCGGGTCTGGTCGGACTGCGCGACCGAGTGACGCTCGACTGGCAGGACAGCTGGCCGCAGACCCTGAGCGAGCTCGAGGTCGAGCTGGACAGCGGCAGGCGCGTCACGGCCCGCCACGATGCCGGCATCCCCGCCGCCGACATCACCGAGCAAGGCGAGCGGCTCGCCGCCAAATTCGATGCGCTGGTCGAGCCGGTGCTCGGCGCACCGCGGACGCGGGAGCTGCGCGGGATCATTACCGGCCTCGACGGCGTGGCCGACATCGGAAATCTCTGTCGGCTCGCCGCCTGCTAGCCTCGAGGGTGCAGGATAGCTACCGCAGGTCGACGATCTCGACCCAGTTTGGCATTTCGCCCATCGGGTATTGCTTAACAGCCGACAGCGCGCCTGATTGCGGATCGATCGCGTGAACCGTCATCGCGTTTGAATCCAGCCCGACCGAGAGCAGAAAGCGGCCCCGGGGGTCGATGGCGAAGCCGCGCGGGGTCTTCTCGGTCGGGAAGCGACCGATCGCCGACAGTTTGCCGGTGGTGTCGTCGATCCTGAACCCCGCGAGGGTGCTCGATTTGCGCTCGCTGCCGTAGAGAAAATGCCCGTCGGGGCTGACATGGAGGTCGGCGGCGGCCGGCTGCTCCTTGAAATCGGCCGGCAATGTGTCGACGATCTCGATGTCCTTCAGCGTGCCCGTTGCGGGATCGATCGTATAGCCGGCGATCCGCGCCGTCGTCTCGGTGAGCAGATAGAGAAAGCGCCGGTTGGGGTGGAAAGCCAAATGCCGTGGACCATTGCCGGGCCTTGTTGCAATCGAGTCGGGTGTGTTTGGCGACAAGGTTCCAGTCGCGGGATCAAACTTCCATTGCATGATGATGTCGCCGCCGAGGCTCGTCGCGTAGCAATACTTGTTGCTGGGATCGACGATGATGCAATGCGCCTTGGGCTGGGTCGGGATCACTTGCGTCGTCTTTCCCTCGACCTGACCGTTCGCAACGATCGGGTTTATGGCCAGCTTCGAGCCCGGATAGGAAGCGCCGAGCAGGTACCGGCCGGTCCGGTCGGTCACGATATAGGCCATGCTGTCCGCCAATGGCGCGACCGAGAGGTGGTTTAGGCGGCCGGTCTCGCGGTCGATCGCGAAGCTCGCCACCGAGTAGGGCTCGCTGCGCAGCGCCGCGTAGAGAAACCGGTAATCCGGCGTCACCGCCAGCGGCATGCTCGTCGGGGACGGCTTGTCGGTGCCCGGCACCGGCGTCTTGTCGAGCACGCTGAGCTCGCCGCTCTGGCGGTTCATCGCGAGAACGTGGACCTCCTTGCTGCCCGCGTTCGAGACATAGACGACGGTGTCCGGCGTGGTGTCGGCCATGGCTTTCCTCCCTCCAATAAACGGGCTCGGCAGGGCGACGCTGCCGAGCCCGAGGGCCAGCGTTTGCCGCCGCGTCGGTCGCCTTGCCGTCATCCCTCCCTCCCCGTTCATTCCCGCTGCATTTGCCGGGCGACGCGGGCCGCCGGGCGCTCGGCGCAGTTCTTGAGCCATTCGGCGACCTTGGGGAAAGCAGACATGTCGATCTGCGCCGGCCGCGCCCAGGCGAGTATGCTGGCGACGTTGAGGTCTGCGACGGTGAAGCTTTCTCCGAGCATGTTCGCGCTGCGACCGAGAACACCGTCGAGCACCTTCAGCGGCTGAGCGAGCGTCTTCTCCGCCGCATCCGCCGCCGCCAGATCGCGATTCTCCTCGGGATAGACGGCGCGGTTCATCATTGCCTTCAGCACCGGCCGCTCGACCTCGGTCATCCCCCAAAAGCTCCATTGCCAGGCCCGCGCTTCGTCTTCGAGTCGGTCTGGGTAGAGCCCTCCCGCGCCGTATTTCTTGGCAAGATAGAGGTTGATCGCCATCGACTCCCAGAGGATGAGCCCATCGTCGTCGATGACGGGAACATGCCCATTGGGATTGAGCGCGAGAAACCCGGGCTCGCGCGTCTCGCCTGATGCAAAATCGACTTTCACGTGCTGGTAATCGAGCCCGAGCTCCTTGGCCATCCACAAGATGCGAAAGGCTCGCGACCGCGCGACGCCATAGATCTTCAGCATGTCCGTTTACCTCAGATCCCGGCCAGCTGCATCGCCCGCCAGAAAAATGTTCGGCTTAAGAAACATCGACAGGACGAGGGCTCCGTTGGGAGAGCGCGCGATGTGACGGTTGCCTTTCGGGCGCCACACGTAATTTCCGGCGCGCACTTCGCCTTCGTCATCGATGAGGCTGCCTTCGAGCACAAAGGTCTGCTCGACCTCGACATGCTCGTGAAGCGCCAGCTCGGCACCCGGCTGCCAGCGGAAGAGCGCGGTCAGGAGCCCGGATTCCGTGTCTTCCAGCAGAATTTTCATGTCTATGCCGGAGCACGGGGTCGGCTTCCACGGCAGGCTCTCGACCTCGACATAACGCGAATCCAGGGGTCCGAGCTTCTCTGCCTGCTTCAGAAAGGGAGTAGTGACCGTCATTGTCGTTTCCTCCACTGAGTGTGACTCCGATGATAGCTCATCGATGCCCCGATGGGAGAGCCGCTAATTTGGTCGCCAAATGGAACTGGTTCGGGACTTCAACGTTGTCTTGACATCTTTTGGATTCAACGCTTCCGGGCAAAGCTGCTGTAGAAAGAGGTCAGACGGGACGTTCTTCTCGGGAATATTGGTTAAGAACATCCTCATTGTTTAGACATGGTATTTTGCGTTTATTACGGCGCGCGTGATCTGCGAGGACATAACCGATGAAGTGCCAAACCATGGGATCGAAGCTGCTGATCGCGGCCGCGACGGCGTTGGTGATCGCGGTAGCCGGTCCAGCCGAGGCGAAGCACGGGGGCGAAGGCGGCCATGGCGGCGGCGGGCATGGTGGCGGCGGGCACGGTGGCGGCGGGCATGGCGGCGGTTGGCATGGTGACGGCGGCGGGCACGGCGGCGGCGGCTGGCACGGTGGCGGAGGCTGGCATGAAGCAGCGGGCTGGCACGGCGGCCAAGGCTGGCATGACAATGGCCGGCATCTCGGCTGGTACAAACACGGGGGGGACGGTCCTGGATGGCGAGGGTCATTCGCCTCGGCCCAATTCGGGCGTGGCTGGGGCGGGTCAGGGTTCGTCGGTCCGGATGCGGGCTGGTGGGATTGGCGCCACGCCTGGGGCTGGAGTGATTTCGGCTGGGGATGGGGAGCGGGCGGGTGGGCCTGGGGTGGTCTGCTGGTTGGTGCGTCGTTCAGTGTGATCGTCGCTCCGCCGCTGATCGTCGCGCCACCGCCGATCTACATCGCGCCGCCGCCGGTCGTTGTCGGACTTCCCGTGATCTGCCCACCGCCGATCGCCGCCGCCCCACCACCCGTGGCCGCTCCTCCTGTGTCCTCACCGCCGCCGATCGGCCCGCTGCTCGGCGCCGCGCTGCCGCCCCCGATTGTGGTCCTGCCGCCGCCTGCCATCGTTGTGGCGGCGGCGCCACCGCTCATCATCTTCTCGCCGCCTGCCTTCGCGCTCTTTATCGGTCCTCCGGTCCTGTCCTTCGCGACCATCGGACCCGGCTGGTGGAGCGGCGGCTACATCACCGGAGGCGTCGCGGCGCTCGGGGCGGGAGCAATGATCGCTCCTTTCAGCCGTCGCGGGTCTGGGTTCGTCGGGGCGTCGACCGGCTTCCACGGTCGGTCGCCCGGGCGGTTTCCCTGGGGACCATCCTGGGGCGGGCACTGGCACGAAGCCCGCGGGGGGCCCGGTTTCGGAGGCTGGCATGGTGGCGGCTTCGGCGGTTGGCACGGGGCTGGCGGCGGCTGGCATGAGGCCCGCGGGGGTGGTGGCTTCGGCGGCGGGCATGGCCATGGGCATTAGCCAATCGACCCTAGGAGAGTAGATATGTTCACTGCGACCCTTATACGCGGCGCCGCTGTGGCGGCCTTGCTTGTTCCCTCCGTTGGCCTCGCGCAGTCGGCGCCGTCGGCGCAGCTCCCCTCGGCCCCGGCTCCCGCGCCCGCAGCCGCCTCACCGGCGGCTGCGCAGCCGGCATCGCCTGCGCCTTCCGCCGCGACCCAAGCCGCCGTGGACCAACGGATCCGGACGCTGCAGTCGCAACTCGGCATCACCGATGCGCAGATGCCCCTCTGGTCGGCCTTCGCCCAGGCGATGCACGATAATGCGGCGAGCACGGATGCGCTCTTCACGCAGCGCGCCGGCGCTGTGGCAGCGATGAGCGCGACCGACAACATGCACTCCTACGCGCAGATAGCGCGCGCCTACGCCGACAACACCGAGCGCCTCGCGACCGCCTTCGACAGTCTCTACGCGAGCCTCTCGGAAACCCAAAGGCAGGCCGCCGACACTCTCTTTCGCCAGCAGGCGACCGCGGCCGCCCAACCGCGCCCCCGGCGCTGACGCCGGTTAGTCTGCGCTGGAAATCGCCGCGGGTCTCGGCGATGATGCCGCGAACTTTTGGGAGGGAGCGATGGCCAAAGGCATCCTGATCGCGGCAATGGACTTCTCGGCAGCGCCGGAGGATGAGTTTCACGATTGGTACGATCTGGAGCACATCCCAGAGCGGCTACGGGTACCGGGTTTCTTGAACGCGGATCGCTGGATCGGCACGACCGACCCGAAGATCTCGGTGGCGACCTACGACCTCGACAATGTCGACGTGCTGAAAACCCCGCCCTATCTCGCCGTCGGCGGCGACAACGGGTCGCCGTGGACGAAGCGCACCGCGCGGTTTCGCAAGAGCCTGTTGCGTTATGAGGGAGAGCAGCTGTCTCCCGGAGACAAAACGGCGCCGCCGAACGCTGCGGCGCTAATGCTGATCGGGATGAACGTCGCGCCGGAGCATGAGCACGAATTCAACGAGTGGTACAACACCGAGCACATTCCGGCTCTGAGCTCGGTGCCCGGCACGTCGTGCGCGCGCCGCTACCGTGGCATCGGCGGCACGCAGCGCTATGTGGCGCTATACCATCTGACCTCGCCCGAGGTGGTGCGCTCAGCCGAATGGAAGAAGGCGGCGGACACCCCGTGGACGCAAAAGCTGCGGCCGCATTTCCGCGACCACCTGCGCATCGAGTGCCGCCGCTACACCCGGGCGCAGTAAAGCCGCTATTCTCGTCACACGGCGAAGGCCGGTGCCCATTTCCGCCATGGGTCCCGGCCTCCAAGCGTGTAATCCAATCGGCGCGCAGAGCCCGCCGCTGCCCCTGATCGCGGCGCAGGCCCAAGCTGACGGCATTTTTCCCTGCCACACGGGAAAATACGGGAAAAAATTCGGTTTGTGCGCAAAATGTTCGAAATTCATTGAAAATAGATCCATGTAATCAAATGCTTATCAGCTCTTTCCCGATGCGGCTAGCAGGGAAAGAATTTTCCCTGCCGGGTATGCCAGCAGGGAACCGGCAGGGAAAGAGCAGGAAATGGTGTGGGAGCGCCCGCTCGGGCCGACGGCACTTTGCCACCCTGGCGCAATTCATACGCGTCAATCTGGACGCCAAGATGGCGGGGTTCCATCGCCGAAACGGCGGCGCTCAGACCGCTTCCCACTATTGGATTACAGCCTCCTCTCCGCCGGGACGACGAAATGGCGGATGCTACATCAAAAACACGCCCTTGCCGGTGGTTTGGGTATCGAAGAGGCCTTCGACATCGACTTTGCGGTCGACGATGAATTGGGCGCATTCGGCCTGGCCGATCGACGAGAAGGTCCAGGGGGCGATGATCGTCAGCTGCTTGCGCAGCATGTCGGGACTGACGTCGATCGTCACATTGTTGCGTTCGCCGACAAAGCACACCGTGCCCCACACCTGGCGCTGCGCACCGCGGCGATCCGGCCTTCCGGCTGGCTCGACGTGTCGAGAGTGAAATCGGCGCCGCCATGGGTCAGGTCCTTGATCGCGCCGATCGGATCGTTCGAGCGCGGGTTGACCGTCTCCCAGGCGCCGAACTCCTTGGCCCGCGACAGCCGTGAGAGCGCATCGGAGGAACTGTCGGAAGGATCGCGTCGCGGGTCTCGCACCCAGACATATTCAATCCTCTGCTGATCCCTGTCTGCTACGGCGAGACAACGTCCGGCGTAGGGGAACACGACCGAGAAGCCAGCCACCCCAGGCGTAGGCGTATTGCTGACTGCGTCGTATCGTGTGATCCCGCCGGGTGCGATTGCACTGACATCGTATTTGTGTCGCTTGAATGAGAAGCTCTGACTGGATACTAAGGTTGCAGTGATAATGTGCAGACTGATGGCTGCGAATTCCAGGTCCAGGACCTCGGGCTTCGTGAGCTGTACGATTGGTTGCGCGGGGACTTTCTCCGTTTGGGGTCGGGTTATAAATGCGAAGGGGAGATTGGTTTATGGCTCATCTACTGTGGGAAGCAGAATCTTCCCTCGAAGCGCAATGTCAGCTGACCCTTGTTGAGATCGACCGCTCCAAAGACGGAAGACAAACTGCCTGTCGCGCCGTCGAAGCGCCCCGTTCCGCCGATCAGGTCAACGCCGTTGAGGTAATCCGCCACGACCCGGTTTGGGTCTGAGGTCAAAAACGTGGACAGATAGGCATCCTTGAGATCGATCGTATCGCCCGCGTCGGTCACCCAATGGTGCTGGACATGGTAGATCGTGGTCCCATTTGACCCGGACGTGACCCCGAGTACAGCAACCCCGATTGCGCCCCTGAAGTCGCCGGTCACGGTGCCTTCCGTATGCGTCGCATCGAGAAAATTTGTTAAGACGCCACCGCCGACGTCTTGGCAATGTTTCGCGAACCCGGGCGCGGCGCTAAGGGCCAGCGTCGCACCGGACATCATCAGCACCTGCGCCAAAGTGTTGAGCTTCATGCCGAGATCCTCCCCTTCTTCGAACCGTCTCGAATCGGTTCAAAGGATCGGCGGTGATCCGGGGCGCCGCAATAAAACGGCGATTAAATCTTCTTAATTGTGCTAAAAAATGCGCCTCTCGCGCGACCGGAGAGGCAGCATGGAGGCCATCGGCACCGGGATTTTCCTATTTGAGAGATTTCGTCTCGACCGGCGCGGCGGCGGGCTCTTCCGCTCAGATGAACGTGGCCGTTTCCTTCCGGTGGTGATCGGGTCGCGCGCACTCGACGTGCTCTGTGTGCTCGTCGAGCGGCACGGCGATCTCGTCTCGAAGGACGAGATCATGACCGCCGTCTGGCCGAGGACGGTGGTCGCGGAGAGCAACCTGCCGATCCAGATCCTGACCCTTCGCCGCGTCCTCGATCAGGGACGAGCAGAGGGAAGCTGCATCCAAACGGTGATCGGGCGCGGCTACCGCTTCGTCGCATCGGTGACGTATCCCGACGCCAATGCATTCCTAGACGATTCTGGTCTCGATGGCTCATAGGTGAGCTGCGTCACGCCGGCCGAACGTCGTCCTATAACCGTGCTGTCGGGTGATATCGTCGGCTTTCCGCTTTCGGCAACCGAAACGGATCCCGAAGACCTGCTGGAGACAATGCGCGCCCTGTACCGCGATTGCGCTGAGGTCATCGGCCAGTACGACGGTTTCGTGGCGAATTTCCCTGGCGAGGCTCTCCTTGCCTATTTCGGCTATCCGGCGGCGCACGAAGATAATGCCGAACCGGCGGTGCGAGCCGGTCTAACCCTCGTCGACGTGATCGCGGGATTTGAAGCGCCAAACCGCTTGCGAGCCCACATCGGCATTGCCAGCGGGCTCGTCGTCATCGGCGACGTGATCGGACATGGAGAGGGACGACAGCCCAACGTCGTCGGCGCGGCACCGAGCTTGGCGACTAGACTGCAGGCGCTTTCCGAGCCGAACACAATCCTGATCACGGAGAGGACGCGGCGCCAGGTCGGCGCATTCTTCGAATTAGAGGATCTCGGGGCGCTACAGCCAGGCGGCACGTCTCAGCGCATCTGGCGGGTGCTGGGCGAGCGACGAGGCTTGGGTCGGTTCGAAGCGCTGCGCTCGGCTGATACGCCGCTGGTCGGCCGCGAAGAAGAAATCGCGCTGCTTCTCCGCCTCTGGACTCAAGCGAAAGCCGGCGACGGGCAAGCGGTGCTTCTCTGCGGCGAGCCCGGCGTGGGCAAGTCCCGACTGGCGGCGGTACTCCAGGAGCGTCTTCGAGAGGAGCCCCACCACCGGTTGCGTTATTTCTGTTCGCCCCACCATCAGAACAGCGCCCTCCACCCGATCATCGCCCAACTCGAACGCGCGACCGGATTCGAGCGCGACGACACCCCAGACCTGAAGCTTGAAAAGCTGGAAGTGCTGCTCGCCCCGTTGCCGCCGCTCGAAGAGGACATCGCGCTTCTCGCCGATTTGCTGTCACTGCCGCTATCGGCCCGCTATCCGCCTCTCGAGCTCTCGCCACAGCGAAAAAAGGAAAAAACCTTTGAGGTGTGGCTGCGCCAGCTCGAGGCTTGGGCCGCGCGGCAACCTGTCCTAATCGTGTTCGAGGATTTGCAATGGATTGATCCGAGCTCTCGCGAGCTGCTCGACCTGATCATCGAGCGCCTGGAAGGTCGGCCGGTATTGTTGATCGCCACTTTTCGGCCCGAGTTCCAACCGCCGTGGGTCGGTCAGCCCCAAGTCACCGCGCTATCACTGAACCGGCTTAACCGGCGCAGCGCTGGCGCGCTCGTGCGCGATTTGGCCGGAGTGGGGGCGGCGCTGCCGAGCGATATCTGGGACGCGATTGTCGAGCGCAGTGACGGGGTGCCGTTGTTCCTCGAAGAATTGAC
>WNFR01002678.1_pt1 | contig 18480 bp, 19 predicted proteins | sample 5400221 | NCBI WGS metagenome assembly WNFR01 (sample SAMN13153357, study PRJNA577476) | soil metagenome | isolation source: 40 cm soil under Madrone tree | place: USA:California | collected 2016-06-14 | reverse complement strand
AGCGCGCAAGATTGCGCACGCGGTCCACGTCGGTTAGCGGCAGCAAAATCATAACGCGTGGCGCGTTGAAAACGGGGACCTCGGTGCGCCGACCAGCGCCGTGGCGCCGCCGGTCAGCGCATCGGGCTGCAGCATGAAGACACCGGTATCTCCCCGCCCGGAATTTCGGGTAACTGAACCACGCCACCTCGTTCGAGGCCGGAAACCGGACCACGATCTCACTCCCGGCAGCGGCCCCCTTGATGCCGTCGGTCACCTCTATCAGCGCCTCTGCCATGTGGGGATCATGCTCCGAGATGGGCCGGCGACCGCCCGTGCTCGGAAAGGCTGCGCCGGTCGGCTCGCGCACTTGGCGCACGCGGCCGACTACGACGACGGTTGCGGAACGGATCCGCTCCTGCAGTACATCCTCGCTCAACGGCTGATTTATTTAATTCTGACCGATTAATGGCGCTGCCATTGCCACGAGCAATGGGGCCGAAATTGCCAGGCGCATCAGAATTCCTACGGGTCCGATCATCTTCGTTATACGTGACAAATCCAAACACGAATATGATCTAGACGGGTTTCTTTAGAAGCGCGTGGATAAAATATCCTGTTGGGAATAACATGAGGCCAAAAACAGCACTCCCGAGATCGAGGTAATGACCAACGCCATGCTCACGCCCCCAAAGCATAAACGTAAACAAGTTAAGTGATTCGCAGATATGGGTAAGTATGACTATCATAAAACATCCGGCACCGATTAACTGTAAGTAAGAACATATGATCCTTCCTCTGAAAAACAAAATTAACGCACCAGAAAACAGCATGCACACCGGCACCAATGCCATCAGTCCTATAAGTAAGGTAACGTTCATAGCTTTCGTCTCACGACATATCTGTGGCTCAATCCGGTCGCCGTCATTCGAGTTTGTCAAGTATAATCTCGTCCGTTCGCCCACGCTGAAGTCGCCCCGGCACGATTGTCACCGTCCGATTTCATGGCCCACCAACAAATCCATCTGACCAAGCGTCCCGCCTTGCTGGCGGTTGGCTGGGCGCTGCTGCGCATCGGGGCCGTCGCATTCGGCGGATTAGGGGCAACGCTCGCGCTCATCGAGCGCGATCTCGTCGAGCGGCGCGGCTGGTTAGAGGCGAGCGAAGTCGCTGCGGCGCTGGCCTACACCAAGCCGCTTCCCGGTTCGACCGTCGTCCAGGTTGTCACCTTTCTCGGGTGGCGGCTGGGCGGGTGGCCCGGCGCGATCGTTTCGACGATTGCATTCCTTCTGCCGGCGTTCGCGATCATGACGCTCGCGGCGGCGGCGGCTCGGGCGCTCCCCGACGCTCCCTGGGTGCGGGGCGCGCTCACCGGGCTGCAAGTTGCCGTCGTGGGGCTGCTTGCTGCCGCGATGTGGCGCCTGGCGCGCAGCGAAGCCGCTTCGGTGCAGCTCACCGTCGTTTTGCTCGCGGCCTTTGCTGCTGGCCTGTTCGTCAACGCCGCATTCGTGGTCGCGGCGGCAGGTACGATCGGCATCGGCATAGATCGGATAGAGCGCGATGCTTGAGCTGATCGGTCGGTTTATGATCATCGGTGCGCTTGCTTTCGGCGGCGGGCAGGCGGCGCTTCCGCTTGTCGAGCGCTTGGCCGTCGCGGATACCGGCTGGCTCACCCCCACGCAATTCGCCACCGGAGTGGGCCTATCCTATGCGACCCCCGGGCCCGTTCTGATCTTGGCAGCATTCATCGGCTATCACGTCGCGGCGGCGCCGGGGGCTATGGCTGCTACGGCGGCTGTCTTTGCCATACCGGTGGTTCTGGCTGGTTTCGCCGCTCAGCTAGTCGGGAAGCTAAAGAATGCGGGCTGGTTTCAGGCGTTCGGGCGGTTCGCCGCTGCTGCGGCGATTGGGCTGCTTGGCGTCACGATGGCCGCACTCGCTCGCCCCTTAGCCGATATTCATCCGGGATTACTGGTGGGGGTGGCGATCATCTTCGGTGCCGCACTGCGCGGCGTACATCCCATTGTTCTGATCGGCGGGGCGACGCTGCTTGGTGCGTGTTCGTCCCTATTGTAGGATCTGGCACCGACCCCGAGGTGGAAAAAGTAGTGTCGCGGCCGATAGCGGCCGCGACACACGAGTACGCTGATCAGTGGTCGAACTAGCCTTTGTCTGGGTCGTATCTGCCGTAGATCGTAATACACCCCGTTAAGCAGTTGGGGAGGGCGTTGTTCGCCGCTATGGGCACGAACACGTGGTTAGTCGAGGCATCGGCGGCCACCGAATGCGCGGTCCCGGCGGGGTGTGGGTTCGTATCCGGCGCGACCACGGCCGGCACATTGAGCGTCGGTACCCGTTGATCCAGGGTTTCGCTCAGTGCGTCGATCACATCGAGAGTGGCGGCACCCTGGGCCGTCAGGACCGGCGCCGTTGTGGCCGTGCCATTGGGGGAGCGCGCCGGGGTAATCGCGTTAGGCGCGAGATTACTGCCAGAGGCGGCGGCGTAATAGTGATTATCGCCCTTGTTGAACCAGACCTCGTCCCCGACGCCCGCACCGGTTATGTTCGCTGTGATCGCGCCCGTTTTCGCATCCAGGATCACTAATTGGGGCGCTGCGGTATTAATGTCCCTGTCCGCATTCCCGGTCCATAAGCCGCCCATATCATCCCAGATTGTATTGCAGCCGACCAGCAGATCGTCGTGGGGGCCGAGGGCGAGACCGGCCGGCGAGCAAAACTCCACCGTATACGTCGCTTCCACCGTGCCCGTGGTCGAGATGCGCACGACCCCACCCACCGTGGGGTTCGCCCCGATTCGCGGGATCGAGAGATAGAACTTTTTGGTGCCGGGATCCCACACCGGTTGTTCAGCGCCATTGGTCGCATCAACACCATTGGCTGCATTTAAGATTATATTTGTTACCACGCTGAGGGCACCGGTCGTTTGATTGACCTTGATCAAGGTGCCGAACGGCGGGGAGGCGGCGTTGTTGATCACCAGGATTCAGCCCATCCGTTGGATCGTACGCCAGTTCATCCGCACGTGTGGGCTCGGGTACGCCGCTTACAGTTTTGGTGAAGACTTCGCTGACGGTCTGGGGCGGGTTGAACCGAAGGTCAAAATTGAGCACGCGGCTCGGAGCGTCGGTCACAAAGAGCCAGGGGAATGCCGCTACGACGCCGTTGGGACCGGCGCAATCGTTCGCACCGGCGGGTTGAACGGCGCACGGTGTGAACCCGGCCAACGCCGCGTGGCCATTGTTCGGGAAGATCTGAGTGACGATCGACTCGGCGAAGAGGGCGTCGACCGCTTTGTTCGAACGGTCGGCCAGATAGTAGGTTCCAGTCGACTGGTCTACAAAGCTGATATCATAGGAGTACGTGCCGTGTGTAGTATTGAAGGCACTCACAGGGATCGGAACGCTGGAGAGCAGACGGACGGCCGGTTCGACCTTCTTGCCGACGGCCGGTTCGACCTTCTTGCCGGCGGCCCACGAAGCGTTCCCGGCCAGCAGCACAGCCGCTGTCGCGAAAGCCAAGAACCCGACGTATTTCCTGAGTGCGGCGCACAAGATACTGTGCTCCTTAATCATAACTTCCTCCCACCTCGATTGGTTTATAATCGGAACGGGACACCCCGCCCGTCCCGCCGGGGAAAATATCAGTGTGCTACTCGTGGTCAACACATTTCTGACGACTTTTTGACGTATTTCGCTAAAAAGATGCCGGTAAGGTTATGGCTACATTTCCGTTACATTGGGAGTTTGTAACTTGACCGCTTATAATCACGTTTTTCGTCTCTCGGGACGTCGAGTGGCCGAACCGATGTCAGGAAGCGAGCCGCCGCTTGAAGATCCTGCTGATTGAGGACGATGGAGAGAATGCGGATTACGTCGCGAGTGGTCTTCGCGAAGAGGGCCACTTGGTCGCGCAGGCGGCAAGCGGTTCGGAGGGGCTCATTTGCGCAATGGGCAACGGCTTCGATCTACTCATCGTCGATCGAATGATACCCGGCCTTGATGGGTTAACCCTCGTCAAGAGTTTGCGCGCGGCCGGCCACCATACGCCGGTTCTGTTTCTGACCGCGCTGGGCGGGGTTGAGGACCGGGTCTCCGGCCTCAACGCCGGGGGTGACGATTATGTGGTGAAGCCGTTTGCTTTTTCGGAGCTGGTCGCGCGGGTCGCCGCGCTGGGGCGAAGGCCGCGTACGACCGCGGCGGAGACCAGATTGCATGTACTTGATCTGGAGCTGGATTTACTGTCGCGCACGGTGCGACGGCGCGGGGAGCCGATCGAGCTGCAGCCGAGGGAATTCCGCTTGCTCGAATACCTGATGCGGCATGCGGGCCAGGTGGTCACGCGCACGATGTTGCTCGAGCACGTCTGGGACATTCATTTCGACCCGCGCACGAATGTCGTCGAGACCCACATCAGCCGGCTGCGCACCAAGGTCGACAAAGGCTTCGAAGCGGAGTTGATCCATACGGTTAGAGGGGCAGGGTATTGTGTCCGTAGCCCTGCCTAGGATCCTGCGAACCTCGAGCTTTCGCCTTACCTTGCTCTATGCGGCGCTGTTTGGCATTGCGGTGCTGATCCTGCTCGGGGTCATCTACGGGGCGACCGGTGTGTACATGTCGAACTCGCTGGATGCAGCGGTCGATAGCGATATCACCGAACTCGAGGATAGTCTGCAGGTCGCAGGAAATGAGGCGTTGACCGAGCAGGTCATGGAACGAGTGCGGCAAATGCCGCACGGGCCGATGTATTATTTGCTCCAGGATCCGGAAGGGAAAGTCATTGCCGGCAATATGGCGCCTTTTCATGGTGGAGAAGGCCGCTTCGATCTTAAAATCCCTAAACCTAATTCGCCGAGTGTGGCTGTCCGCGCTCACGGCATTACATTATCGAACCGCGAGTATTTGATGGTGGGAGTCGATGCGCTTCCGCGCCGCGAGATGCAAAAGCTCATTCTGCGGGTGTTCGGGTGGAGCTCCGCCATCACTCTGGTGCTGGCGTTCGCCGGCGGGGCGGTGATGAGCGGCGGCCTGCTTCGGCGTATCGAAACGATCAGCCGGACAGCGCGCGACATCATGGCCGGCGACTTCTCCAGACGGATCCCGGTCCGCGGCACCGGCGACGAATTCGATCATCTGGTCCGGAGCCTCAACGCCATGCTCGAGCGCAATGAGGCCGCCATGGAGAGTGTCCGCCAGGTGTCAAACGATATCGCGCATGATCTGCGCACACCGCTGACCCGGCTGCGCCAGCGGCTCGAGCTCGCGCAGCGACGAGCGCGATCGGTAGAGGAATGGCGGCGCGCTGCGGAGGGGTGCATCTCCGACATGGATGCGATCCTGGGGACCTTCGGCGGGTTGCTGCGCATTGCGCAAATCGAGAGCGGCATGCCGACCCGCCGTTTCACCAAGGTCGATCTGTCGGAGCTGCTGCGCACCGTGATCGAGGTTTATCAGCCGATGGCTGAAGAGAAAGAACAGCCGTTTACGGCCGATATTGCCTCCGGGCTCACAGTCTGGGGTGACCGCGAGCTCCTGACACAGATGATTGCAAATGTAATTGAGAATGCGATGAAGCATTCGCCGACAGGAGCATCCATCGGTCTTGTAACCAGCGAGTCGCCAAGCACGATAGCCGTCGCCGTGAATGATAGCGGGCCGGGCATCCCAGCCGAAGAGCGCGCACGTGTGTTTCAGCGCTTTTATCGGCTGGAACGCAGCCGCAGCACGCCGGGAAGTGGACTTGGTCTCAGCTTGGTCGAAGCAATCGCGGCGCTCCATGAGATCGGCATCGAACTGACCGACAACGGCCCCGGCCTGCGGGTCACGCTGCGCTTTCATGCGACAGATCAACGTACACTTGCCGGAGATCGCCTCGCTAGGCACCAGACGAAAGGAGAGCCATCGGCAGTCACAAATGACGCTCCCGTCGCCTGTCGAGATCGCTGCCCTGTACAAGCTCGGAATATTGAGCGGATATGATTACTTCCCGCTGGTGACCGCCGCCGTGTCAGCCCGGGATCAGCGGTTCGCCGCGCATGTATTTGCCGCGGCAGAACAGCAGGGTCGGTTTGTGGGTATAGGCGTAACGCTCGACATGCCCAATGAAAATGATGTGGTCGCCGCCATAGTGCCGATACTCGTTGCGGCACTCGAAATGCGCGGCGGCGCCGATCAGCACCGGCGCGCCGCATTCGGGGATCATGTGGTCGATCTCGGCGAATTTGTTGTCGTGCGTGCGTGCGAATTTGTTCGACAGGTCGATCTGGTCGTGCGCCAGAATATTGACCACAAAATGCGAGCCCTCCTGAAAGGCCGGAAGGCTCTGCGCATAGAGCGAAGCGCTCCACAGCACCAGCGGCGGCGTGAGCGACACCGAGGTGAAGGAGTTGGCGGTCATTCCGTAGAGCCCGCCCGACAGGCTGCGCGCGGTGACGATCGTCACCCCGGTTGCAAAGCTGCCGAGCGCGTTGCGGAAGTCGCGCACGTCGTAACCTTCGCCCGCGGTGCTTTGCACCGGCGCTGCGTGGCTGCCGAGGATCTCGGTGTCGGGAATCTCGGTGTTGGGGATCTCGTTAGGCACAGTCGCCCCCTCCAAAGCCATCAGAGCGGTGCATCGGGCGGCAACCCGAGCGCCACCCTGCCGTACACCGCGCCGTTGACGTCCCAGTTCAGCACGTAGTGGGCGTTGGCGGCGTGGACGTCGCGAAACGCGCGCTGAATCGGGTTTCTCTCGTAGACCGCGGCCCCGCCTGTCGCGGCGAAAAGGAGATCGACCGCTTTGGTACAGAGCGTCGCGGCGAAGGCGCCGTCGCGCCGGTAGCGGGCCCTCTGCTCGAGGCTCGGCACCACCCCGGCCTCGGTGATCCGCGTCGCCTCGTCGCAATCGCGCATCATGATCGCTTCCGCCGCGTCGGCGAGCGCAGAGGCCTCTGCGAGATGTACTTGAATGTTGGTGAAATCAGCTATGTTCCTGCCGGTATAGGCGCTGAGCCGGTTGCGGGTCGTTTCGGTGAAATGCTGGATCGCGCCACGCGCGATGCCGAGCGAGACGCCGCTGATGGCAAAGGCAAAGAGGCTCACCGCCGGCAGTTTGTACAGCGTCCCGGGATTTAGTTCACTGCCCCGATTGGGGCCGCCCTTGATCCGCTCGGTCGCGAGGGTGCGATAGGCCGGAACAAAGACATCGGTGACCTCGACATCCTTGCTGCCGGTGCCCGCGAGGCCGATCACCTGCCAGGTGTCGATGACCGAGTAATCGCGCGCAGGGACCAGAAACATGCGCGGCTCACTCAGCCCGGCCTCCTCGTCGACGACAATGCCACCGAACATGTTCCAGGTCGAAGGATCGATGCCGCTCGAAAACGGCCAGCGGCCACTCAGGCGATACCCACCGGATACGCGCTGGGCGCGGCCGCGCGCGAAAATCAACGCCGAGCTGATCAGGCTGTCGGGGGATTCGCCCCAGATTTCGTCCTGTGCCTCGGGGTGCCACATGCCGAGCAGCCAATGATGGGCGGCGAGGTTGGCCAGTACCCAGGCGGTCGAGCCGCAGCCCTGGCCGATCACCGCGGTCAGCTCGCAAATCGCCCGGAATGACAGCTCGCTGCCTCCGACTCGGGCAGGCTGCAGCATCCGGAAGAGACCGGCCGCATGCAGATCGGCGATCGTCTCGTCCGGGAGGCGCCGGAGCTGCTCCGCCCGGGGGGCGCGCTCGCGGAGCACCGGGATCAGCGCCTCCGCACGCGCCAAAAGGTCTTCGAAGCGCGGCGGCGCTGGGCGCTGGTCGGTTTTCGCTTCGGGCATTGCGATCCTCTCTCGGATGGGCCAGCCTATCCTAGTCTACTCGTCCAGCCACCACTCGGCGATAACCTATCCACATGTCAGTCAAGCCCTCAGATCAGGGGATCTGTCCGACGACCATCCGCATGATGGGGCCGGCCGAAAGCGGCAAGAGGGAGAAAGCTTGGTGATCATCGATACCCACGCCCATGTCGTGCCGGGCAGCCTGATCGAGACATTGCGCGCCGAACCGCGGAGTTTTCCCTTGGTCCGCCTCGTTGCGGAAGGCGGAACGACGCGGATGGCGTTTGCCGGCGAAGCGCCCACCCGGCCGATCTCGCCACGGCTCAGCGACCTCGATGATCGCAGGCAATGGCTCGCGCGGCAGAAAATCGATCATCAGGTGGTGGGTGGTTGGACCGATGTCTACGGTTACGAGCTGCCGAGCGAAGAGGGTGCCGACTGGGCCCGCTTCCTCAATGAGCACCTGCGGAAAGACGCCGATGCGCTCGGTGCCCTGACGCCGCTCGCGACCGTGCCCTTGCAGAATGGCGCGCTCGCGGCACGCGTGCTCGAGGAGGCGATCGATGCGGGCTTCAAAGGCGCGATGATCGGAACCCAGCCCAAGGGCTTCGGGGGAAATCTCGACGATGCCGAGCTCGACCCGTTTTGGGAAATCGCCTCGGCACGCCACGCGACGATCTTTCTGCATCCGATGTATATTTGCGGCGATGACCGGCTCGACGGGTATGATCTGCTGAACGCAATCGGACGGCTGACCGATACGACGATCGCCGTGGCACGGCTCTTCTTCTCCGGTCATCTGACGCGGTTTCCCGGCGTCACCCTCGTGGTCTCGCATGGCGGCGGCGCGCTGCCCTACGCGCTGGGCCGGCTGCGGCGCAACCGCGCGATCCATCCCGACGGCTACACCGACCCGCTCGACGGCTTTCGCCGCATCTATTTCGATACGGTCTTGTTCGAGCCACAGGCGTTGCGCTTTCTTTGCGACGTCGCCGGTTCGGACCGAGTGGTGCTCGGCTCCGACTATCCCTTCCCGATCGGCGATCCCGAGCCGACCCGGGTCGTCGAGGAGACGCCGCTCACCCGGGCGGAACGGCACGCCATCCTCGGCGAGACTGCCGCGCGCATCTTCCATATCGATTGCGGTTGTGGAAGCGACCGCTGAGGCTTTACCCTCACGCCAGCAGCGGAGTGTCACGCATGGTCAGGAAACTCGGTGTTGTGCTCGCTTTAATGATCGCGATGTTTGCGTTCGAGACGCCAGCATGCGCGCAGGGCGGGGTGCGGGTCGGCACTCTAACCTGCAGCGTGGCCGGAGGCTGGGGCTTTGTGTTCGGCTCATCGAAGGCGATCCGCTGCACCTTGGCGCCAGGCGGCGGGCGCCCCGAGCACTATGCCGGGTCGATCAACAAATTCGGTGTCGATATCGGGTATACGCAAGGCGGCGTGCTGGTTTGGGGAGTGTTCGCGCCGACCGCCAACCTGGCGCCGGGTGCGTTGTCCGGCAATTATGTCGGCGCGACCGGCAGTGCCACGGTGGGTGTGGGCGCGGGCGCCAATGTCCTGGTCGGCGGGTCCAACCGAACGATCTCGCTGCAGCCGGTCAGCATCGAGGGCAATACCGGTCTGAATGTCGCGGCCGGCATCGGAGCGATGAGCCTGCGCTACCAACCGCAAACCGCCCGCCGACCCCGAGCGTAGCGTCGCCGCCCATTCGACCGTACGCCGTTCAGCTTTGCGCCTTCAAGATCAGCGGTGCCTCGCCGGGCGGGCTTTGATCAGAGCGGCCGCGATGTCGATCGGGTCGTCGCTCGCTCCGGTCAGATAATCGAGCGCGCGTGAGACCGGTTGATGAAAGCGATCGGCCAATTCCGCGATCTCGGAGATCTGCACCGGGCGGCCATCGAGGTCTTCAGCGCATTGATCGAGGACCCTTTCCAGCACGAAAGCCACCGTGACGCGGCTGGAGGACATCGATGAAGCCACGCATCCTCTGGCGGAGATCGCCAGCTCGAGCAGTGCATCCAAGCTGCCAAATCTCCCGCGCTGCGTCTGATACAGAAATTGACGTTTGAGATGCGCCGCCGCCAGATCGATTACCGATTTGGTCAACTGAAGTCACGCCAGGTAAACAGGGCTTCGAACTTGATGCCCGCCGCTCGAAAATTTTCTTCGGCGCCTTCCAGTCGATCGACGACGGATATTACCTTCAATATTGTGCATTGATATTGCTGGGCTTGGTTCACCACCTGCATCGCCGAGGCGCCAGTGGTGGTGACGTCTTCGAACAGAACGACTTTCGATCCCCTTTCAATAAATCCGTCGACCCGCTGGTCGGTGCCGTGGCCCTTGGCTGCCTTTCGGACAAAAAAACCTTTTAGCGGCTTTTCAGGCCAACTCCTCATACTCAGAGTGGCAACGATTGGAATCCCTCCCGCTTCCATCCCCCCGATGTAGTCGACATCCTCGGCCCTTATCCTGTCGAACAGTAAATCCGCGAGTAGCGATGCTCCCTCCGGATCGAACATCGTCTTCTTCAGATCGATAAAGAAATTGCTCGATCGGCCGGAGGTGAGGTGAAATTCGCGGTCCTGCAGTAAAGACTCGCGGCGGATGATGGCGAGCAGCCTTTCTCTTTTGCGCGGAAGATCCGATGTTTCCAGCGTAGGTCGCGCTCCCGCTATGTTTTCTTTTCCTTCTACATCCACTCTATGGTGATCTTCCGTAAGGGGCGAGATCCACCCTGCTGCTCACAGAATTAAACCAGAACATCCCTCCGATGACAAGCGCGGCTTGCGTCCAAAGAGCAGTCCTTGACGGAGGGCGACCCGGATCGTACTGCTTGGTCCTCTCAATCAGCTGGCGCGCAGAGGAGACGATATGGCAGTCCGACTCGTTGTCACGATCACCGCCGCACCGGGAAAGGGTTCCGAGCTTGCGCAGGTGTACAAAGCGCGCTGCGAGGAGTGCATGAAAGAGCCCGGTTGCGAGCAATTCGAGGTCTTTCAAAGTGCGCTCAATCCGGACAGGCTGGCTTTGCTGGAGCGCTGGTCCGACCAAGCCGCTCTCGACACACATGCCAAATTGAACGCCACTCGACCGGCCTTGCGGCCGGAGCTGCGCGCGGGCGGTGGCGAGCGCGAAGACTACGAGTACAAACGGACCCGCTGAAGCGGGCGCTGTTCGCCGCGATGTGGCGCGCAGCTTTGTTTATGCCCGGAACCGTCGCGACTCTCTGTCTGGGAGTACTTTGGACGGCGGCCCACGGGTGCCTTGCAGGCGAAGCTATTAGCTCAGCCGCGATATTACAGCCTGTAGTTTCAGCCGGCCAAGCTGCACCGGTCGGTGGTGGCAGTTTCGACCGCTTCGAGCTTGCCGGTCAGGCGATCCCAGCGTCGAGCAATCGCAATGGCGACGTCGCCTTTTTCGCCAGTCTCGTCCGCAATAAGGCAGACGAGGGGCTGTTTATTGCGGCCGGCGATCGCATCAGCAAGCTCGCGGCCGTCGGCGATGTCATCCCCAGCGGCGAGCACATCGGCGACTTCACCGATCGCCCCGGGGTCGCCCTCAACGAGGCCGGGGTCGCCGCCTTCGTCGCGGCGCTCGCCGGCGGCAGGGCGACGGGCGGGGTGTTCATCGCCACCAATGGCAAGCTCGACCCGGTGGTGCTGAGCGGCGGTGCGGCGCCCGAGATGGCCGGGGGAACTCTGACCTCCTTCGAATCGCCCGCGCTCGATGATTCAGGCAATGTCGGATTTCTCGCATCGGTGCGACGAGCTCGCGGTTCCTCGGATGCGATCTTCCTCTATCGCGGTGGTGAGCTGAGGAAAATGGTCGCTGCTGGTGATGAGGCGCCGGGCGGCGGGGTTTTCTCGGGTTTCGGGGCGGCGGCGATGAACAATCATGGCATCATCGCGTTTCCTGCGATCGTCGAACAGGGGAGCGTCCTCGGCGGCCTCTACGTCGTGGAGGAAGGGCGAGTGCGTCTGGCGCTCGGCGCCGGTAGTCCGGCGCCTAACGGCGGCATCTTTGCTAAATTCTCCGAGCAGGTGGCAATCAACGATGCCGGGACGATCGCCTTCAGCGCAGTATTGCGCCGTGGTGGCCCCGCCGCTGCGATATTCGTTCTTGACCGCGAGACGTCGCAGCCCATTGCCGCGACCGGTGATCCGGCACCCGAGGGCGGCACATTTGCCGCCTTTCCGTCCTGGCCCGTGCTGAGCCGGCGCGGCACGATTGGCTTTATCGCTTCGATCGATAACGGTCCGAGCCCGCTCGCAGTGTATGTTGCCGGAAGCGCAGGCCTCAAACGCTTGGCCGGCATCGGCGACACGCTACCCGACGGCGCACGGCTGGCGTCGTTCACGCGCTACCCGGCGCTCGCCATCGGCCCCGATGATGCGGTCACCTTCGCTGCCGCAAGCGAGCGCGACGGAAGGACGAGGGACGCACTCTTTTACCTTGGTCCGCCTCGCCAAGGGCGGCGTTAGCTGAGAACGCCTGCGGTTGGTCCCGGACACCCTCACCCGGTTCGCTACGCTCAGCCCCTCTCCCGCACTGCGCAGGGCTGTCCGGGGAATCGAACTCGGTTGCGAGTTAACGCTCGTGTGCAACCAAAGAATATCCCCATGGCCGGGCTTGACCCGGCCACCCACGCCTTCGTTGCGCACATTACGGCGGCTTCAAGACGTGGATGCCCGGGACAAGCCCGGGCAAGGGGCTTTTGGAGGCGAAACTGGGAGCCGAACTCACCACAAGACCGCGGTCCAATTTTCCCCGGACAGCCCTGCGCACTGCGGGAGAGGGGCTATAAGGCGCACATCCTCAAAAGCCCTTCTCCCACACGGCGGCAGGGCTGTCCGGGGAAAGTTGAGGAACCATTCGTTTTGCTGCGAATTTTACCTGCAAAAGCCCCGTGCCCGGGCTCGTCCCGGGCATCCACGTCTTGACGCAACCGCAATGTCCATAAAGAAGACGTGGGTGGCCGGGCCAAGCCCGGCCAGGGGATACGCTCGGGTTGCACAGGATCGTGGCCGCACAACCCATTTCGATTCCCGGACAGCCCTGCACACGGCGGAGGAGGGGGACCCAGCCCGCCAGGGCTGGTGAGGGTTCTTTGGTTAGGACGAACTAATTCATGTCGATCGGCGGGTAGATGCGAAAGACATTCGCCGCAGTCACCAGCACGTGCTGTGTCGTGGTGCGTGGCGGAAGCGTCCCGCCGCCGAGAAGATGCAACGCCAACGGCAGCACATCGTAGCCATACCGGTCGAGGAAGTAGGCCACCGATCCCAGCACGATGCTGCCTCGGTTTTGCGGGTCGATTTCCTTTTTCTCGTTAAAGCCGCCATGCATTGAATCGTCACAACCCTGGCTGACGATAACGGTGTCGGTGCCGCGCGACACGGCCTCGACCGCTGCCTTGGCGGAGAGCGCGGTTGCGTCGTCGAGGGCAGCCACCAGAAGCTTCGTCCCGGTCCGCTCGCCAGCAAAGCGGCGAAGCAGGCCTTCGGCCTTGCCGGGATTGCCGAGGCTGTCCAGCCGGATCTGCTCTATAGCAGGAAGCGCCGCCTCGAGCGCCGCGGCGACACCGTCAGCGCGCTCAGACGCGCCGACGGTCTGGTTGCCGATATCGCCGAGGACGACCGCAAGGACGCGCTGGTCGGGCCAAGTGTCGCGAGCGAATTTCGCTAGCGCTTCACCGGCGATATACCCGGCGAGCCGATTGTCGGCGGTATATAGCGGCGCGCCGGGAACGGCATGGTTGACCGCCAGTATCGGAATTCGGGCGGCCTTGAGTTGCTTGCCAGTCTCGTCAGAGGCTCCTTCGTCGGCGCAGTATTGGATGTAGAGATCGAGCTTTTGGCGAACCGCTTCGACGGCATTGGCGACGGCCTTGTCGCGGCTGCTGCTGTTGTCAAAGAAGACCATCTCGACCGGCTGTCCCCGCGCCGCATAAACGAAGCTTTCGCGCACCTCGGCGGCCGTAAAGCCCAGCCCTCCGAGCCGCTCGGCGGGATCCTCAGTGATATTGGCAAATCCGACACGCCAGGGCCGCGACGGCTCCGACCTTGTGGGAGTGCTCCAACTCGCGCCGGCAAATGCAGTGCCCAGCGCTAAGCTGAGAAAAGATCGGCGCCCCAATCCGGACGCCGCTCCATGAGTATGCTCTGGCAAGACTCCGCCCTATTGGATCGCCTCGATACCGACGAAGTTGCCCGTCAGACCGACCGCCTTCGGTACCGACATATTCAGAAAGAACGTAGCCCGCCTGTTGGCCGCAGCCTCCGCTGCAATCAAGTCGGTCCGCACGTTCTCGATGATGTGGATGCCGTTGTCGGTCAGCAGCAGCTGGTGCACCGGGAACGCAATTGCCTTGTCCTCCCCGGGGACCACCTCGACAGCCCAGCTGTCGGCGCCGACCAGAATCACCTTCTGGTCGATCAGCCATTTGGCGGCGGCGGTGCCGATGCCCGGCTCGCCACTGTTGTAGAGCACGTTCTGCGCCGGATATTGGCCAAAGAGATCGCCCCAGCCGGTGTTGAGGAACACCGCGTCGCCTTCGCGCAATGTCGCATTGTACAGTTTGAGCCCGGCCTGCAGATCATCGGGGGTGATTACAGTTCCCTTGTCGAGGCAGGGGTTCTTGCACGCCGCGTTGGTGCGCAGCTTGCCGGCATCCTGGTAAACCTTGACGAGATCGATGATGACACCGCGGGTGGCAAAGGACTTCAGGTGTTCCAGGCCCAGCTTGGTCATGTTGTTCTGGTTGATGAACTTACCCATCGCCGTTTGATTGTAGTAGCAGTCGCCGCGCCCGATGTGGCCCATGCCGTCGATGTGCGTCCCGACATGGCTCTGGCTGAGCCAGGTGTCTTCCATGTAGGTGAGGTTGTTTTCGCCGAGCGAAGCGCCCGGCGCCAGAGTATTCGAGGTGAGGATCGTCTTGGTGAAGCGAGTGCCAAACAGGGGCACGCCGTCGACCAGCGGATTTGTCATGGTGGTGACCTTGCCGGTCTGGATTTCCGCCGCAGCCGCTTTGGTTACGGCAGGCGTTACGCGATTGGTCGCCCCGGTCTGATCGTCTTTTCCGAAAGGTGACGGCGGAACGGTCTTTGTGCAGTCGCTCTGAGCGAAGGCGCCCGGTGCCGCGAGCAGCACGCCTGATATCAATGCACCCGCCAATAGTGCTCTGATGTTCATGATCGTCCCTCCCTTCATGCCGATGCCGCAGGAGAGTAAATCGACTTTATCGGTGGCACCACCGCTTCGGGGTTGCATCAGCATCGGCCCCGCAATCATGTTGCGCCGCGCTCACCGGCCGCAAAGTTGTTATACCTGCATCTATTCGTTAGGATCTCCTCCTGCGTCCTGCCTGATTGGGTCGAAACGATGATGCTGACCGCTAAGATTTGGCCGGCCCTCGATTACAGCCGGGTGCCATACCGCCTCTATCACGATGCCGAGATCTACAGGCGTGAGCAGGAGCATATCTTCCGCGGTCCCGTCTGGAGCTTTCTCGGTCTCGATATCGAAATCCCCAATCCTGGGGATTTCCGGGCGAGCTACGTCGGCGAGACGCCGATCATCTTCAATCGGGACAAGTCCGGTGCCGTGAAGGCCTTCGTCAACCGCTGCGCCCATCGCGGCGCGCTGGTGCGGCGCGAGTTATCCGGCAACGCCGAACAGCATATCTGCATCTATCATCAATGGTGCTATGGGCTTGACGGCGGCCTGACGGCGATCCCGTTTCGCCGCGGCATCAGGGGCCAGGGCGGGCTCGACGATGGCTTCGACATGCGAGCCCACGGTCTGCGCCCGTTGCGGGTCGGCAGCATCGACGGGGCGCTGTTCGGCACCCTCGCCGAGGATGCCGAGCCGCTCGAGGAATATCTCGGGGCGCTGATCCTGGCGCAGTTGCGACGCCTGCTCGAGCGGCCGGTCCGGGTGCTCGGCTACAATCGTCAGCGGATCCGAGGGAACTGGAAGCTCTATGCCGAGAATACCCGCGACAATTATCATGCCAGCCTGCTGCACGAGTTTCTCGTCACCTTTGGGCTCGACCGGTCGACCCAAATCGGCGGGGTCAAGATGGACTCGCGCCATCGGCACAACATCACCTGGGCGGAAGCCGAGAGCGACACCGACGAGTTCGCCCATCAGGCCTATGCCGGTGCGCGGGTGCGCAACGATTTTCTATCGCTAAAGGAGCCGTCACTCGTCGCCTTCCACCCCGAGCGCGACGACAAGCTGAACATTGCGATCACTTCGGTCTTTCCGTCCGCGGTCTTCGTGCAGATCAGCAATAGCCTGGCGGTGCGCCAGATCCGGCCGCGCGGCGTCGATGAGGTCGAAGTGTTCCAGACGATGCTCGGCTATGCGGACGATCCGCCCGAGATGACCCTGCACCGCCTGCGCCAAGCCAACCTCGTCGGCCCGGCCGGTCTCGTCTCGATGGAGGATGGCGAGGCGATCGAGATCGCCCACCGCGCCACGAAGCCCGATCTCGACCGCACCACGGTCATCGAGCTCGGCGGGGCCGGGGCTATTTCCGACCGCGATTATCGGGTGACCGACGTGCCGTTGCGCGGCTTCTGGTCGTATTACGCCGAGCTCTTGGGCATCGAACCCGACGGCGCGGTGCGATGAGGGCCGATCGCGCCGCCGTTTACGATCTGCTCGCCGAATACGGCGCTTTGATCGATGCGGCAAAGTTCGATAAGTGGCTCGGCCTCTTCGCCCAAGAGTGCGGCTACCAGATCCTGCCGCGGGAGAATCTTGACCGCGGGCTGCCGGCGGCCCTGATCTTCTGCGACAGCCGCGCGATGCTGGAGGACCGTATCCGCGCGCTCCGCGAGGCCAACAAGTACAACATCCACACCGATCGGCATATCATAGGCCTGCCGCGCATTCTCGGGGCGAAGGCCGGCGGGGTCTTGGTCGAGGCGCCGTTCGCCATCTATCAGACGGATCAGGAGGGTGAGACCCGGCTGTACGCGACCGGCCTCTATCAGGACCAGCTCGAGCCTGGTGAGCATGGCTTGAAGATCCGCGACAAGCTGATCCTGCTCGATACCTTTGCCGTGCCCAGCCTGCTCGCGACCCCATTGTGACCGGTCGCGAGCGGGCCGTTTTCGCTATCTCTATCCTCTGTTGCCAGCGACGGCGTGGTTCACCACGTGATGGCTTTGGCGTGCTGGAGTCTTGGAAATGCGTCCCAAAGAAAACGTCCAGACGACAAACGAAAAGGTTTCCGCGAGACCCGGCCATTCCGAAGGCAACGCTGAAGGACAGGCCGACTTTGAGATGGCGAATTTACGCCCTGAGCGTACGGGGCTGCCATTCATCGTGTTTATTTCGCAAAAAGGCGGCGCTAGGCACGATGTTCGGATAAAGGTCGCCCGTGCCGCGAGGGTTCGATCTTCCGAAATGGTCACCGTCGCTATCCGCCCGTCAGTCCGCGTCGTGAGGGGGAGACTAGACGCGCATGATCTGGATCTCTTGACGCAATGGATCGACCTCAACAGAGACACACTGATCGATTATTGGAATGGCATTATCGAATACACTGAAGACGCGATGAGTGCCATCAAGCCAGTCGGCGCTGCTTCAGCCTGACGGGATCAATGGTCTCCAAACGCGGCTCCTAACCGCCCGCCTCGAGATAATCCGCGGTTGGCAAAATCTCGAGGCGAACGCGAGCTCGAAATGCTCGGGATCGATCCCGCCGCTATCGTTTGCGGTACACTCGATCGCTTTGATGAGGTTGTGCGATGCGTGCTCCCTCGTATGCGTCGCTTGATGACGCCCTCGAGACTCTCTCCGGTAACGACACCGCGCTGAAGAACGGCAACAGCAATCACGCGCCGATGGTGGCCGAGGCACTGTGTGCGATGGGGAGGCCCGATGCCGTGATGCCGTGGCTCGCCCGCTATCGCGACCGGATGTTGCCCCGCCCTCCGGCCGGCGAGCGCATCCTCCGTGAGGACTGGCGCAGCGCTCTCGGCGAGCGCAATCGTTTCACCGAATGGGCTGTGTTTTTCGGCGAAGAACTGCAGGAAGCTGCCTGGTCCGAGGTGCTCGATCGCTGGGTGGCCCGGCTGGCGCCCGGGTTTTGCGCTGCCACGACGCACGGCGTCCTCCGTGTCGGTCACGCCGTCCGCAGCCTTGCCGCCGCCGCGACGGCATGCCGGGTGCACGAGCTCGCCGATGCGCTCGCCAGCTGGGCGGCCTCCTACCAGCAGCTCCCCGCCAGTCGCAACGTCGCGAACGGCACAATGACGCCGCGCGAGGCGATCGCCCGGATTCCGGTCATTCCCCCGGCGAACCGTCGCGATCTGGGGAACATTACCGCATCGCTCGCAATGCTCGATGACTTCCCCGATTTTGAGCCAGTGATCGGGCTGATCGATGTCGGCGGCGAGATCGGCCCACTCCTCTCGGAACTTACGGAAGTATTCGCTCGGGTCCATCTAGCGAACGCTCGCAATTTGCTGACGACGATCGTCTTCATTCATGGCGTCACCAGCCTCGCCGCGCTTGGCAGCATCGTCCCCGAGGTCAGCGAAAGGACAGCACGCGCCGGGCTGCGCTACGCGTGGCAGTCGGGGTGCGGGCTCTATGCGTGCTTTGGCGGCAGCACAGCCTTGGCCCAGGACATCGAGAAGCGCGAACACGACGA
>WNFR01005473.1_pt1 | contig 18481 bp, 18 predicted proteins | sample 5400221 | NCBI WGS metagenome assembly WNFR01 (sample SAMN13153357, study PRJNA577476) | soil metagenome | isolation source: 40 cm soil under Madrone tree | place: USA:California | collected 2016-06-14 | reverse complement strand
CTATCGTCAGTGGTTACTCGCACTTATTTCTGCTCTTGTCAGGTTACGCGATTCTTGACAACCCGACGATGCCCATTGTGGGGCCTGGTGAAACTGCCAACGATCACTACGTCGAGCAACTGGTGGCCAGCGCCGAAGCAGCCATCGACAAAGTTGTCGATATGGGCCTTGGCGATCGCGAACGCATCGGAGTAGGTGGACACAGCTATGGCGCTTTCATGACCGCGAACCTGCTGGCCCACTCGCGTTTGTTCCGGGCCGGCTTTGCCGAGAGCGGCGCCTACAATCGCTCGCTGACGCCATTTGGTTTTCAGAGCGAGCGGCGAACTTTCTGGGAGGTGCCCGACCTCTACGCGAAGATGTCGCCCTTCTGGTATGCCCAGGACGTTAAGGATCCGATCCTGCTGATGCATGGCGAAGCGGACGACAACTCGGGGACTTTCCCGATCCAGTCAGAGCGTTTCTACATGGCACTCAAGGGCCAGGGCGCAACCGTGCGTTATGTGACGCTGCCCTTCGAAGCGCACGGCTACGCGGGCCGGGAAACCTTGCTGCACATTTTGGCGGAACGGATTAATTGGTTTGATAAGTATGTGAAGAATGCCCCGCCGAGGACGAAACAACAGACGGCTGCGAACTGAATTTTTGGAGTGCGCTGACTCGTCAGCGCTTTGGTCAGCGCGACTAGTCGCGCCTTTTCGAAAGCGGCGACAAGTCGCCGCACTCCAAACTATTAGGTGCGGCTGTGCGGAGTGTTAACACTGCTAAGGCGCGTTCGCATCCGCTGTTGCCACTTGCTCCGCGCGCCTTCTTGCGCTTCGATCTGCGCCATCACGTCGTTCAGCGTTTCGCCGCCAAACTGCCGCATCTTCAAATAGAGCAAAGCCGGAACGATGGCCATTAACGGCAGCACAAATATATTCACCAGCGATGACAACGGCGAAATTAACCTGACATGTACGCCTTTCCCTTTGCTGGCTGTGCCGATCAGGGCTCCGACAGCCGCACCAACTATTGCAGGCACTAAGAACTGAAACAGCATCGCCAGGATGATGGTGCGCCAGGAACGCGATGCCAGCGCGCGTGCCCGCTGCAGCGCCGCCTTCTTTTCCAATCCCTCCATCAGCACCACTGGCCCCCACAGCGAATAGCGCACGGTCATTACCAGTCCCGGAATCACAAACAATATGAAGCCGAGGAAGATCCGTAGCATGAAGCGGATTCCGGTACTCACGAACGGTCGCCACCGGCGTCGCAAAACGGCGAAGGCTGGGCGCAGTTCCACCGGTTTGAGCGGCGCTACAGCCAGTTGAGTGACAATGATCGCGGTGACGCAGGAAATGATCGTTGGAGTTACGATACTGGCCACTATCTGTAATAAACCGATGGGAACCGCCAGAACGATCGTCGTCACTCTGCTAATTCGGGACTCCGCGAGCCGCAGGGCGATCGTCATCAGCGTAACGGCAATGATCGGAATATGCGCCAACAACGACAGCTTAAAAAACTTTGGAAAGTATTCGCTGTAGAGTGCAAAAGCCCGCCGGTAAAGCGCCCCAAGTCCGTCGGCGTTTGCGCGCATCGCGTTGGCAAAAGCGACCGCGGTTTGTGGGCGCGCGGCCGGATCCTTTTCCAGCGCCGACATGATCAGACGGGATACTCGCTTGGGGAGTTTTCCGTCGTGCTCTCGTAAAGGCGTCGGCTGACTCTCGTTATGTGCGCGCATGACTGTCGCCGTCTGGCCCGTGAATGGCGGTGTTCCTGAAAGCATCTGATAGGCAATGATGCCCAGGCTATAAATGTCTGAGCGCGCATCCAGGTTTTCGCCGCGGCACTGTTCCGGCGACATGTACAGAGGCGTTCCCAGAATTGCACCGACGCGAGTCAGGCCGGTCGTCGCCGCAGTCGAGCACGCGTCCGTAGTTCGATGTCGGGCGCCTTCCGGGCCAGCCGTATGCTGCGCGTCTGCTGCGAACAGATGCGTCTGCTCACTCTCCTCGCCGGCTTGGGTCACTCGCGCGTCATGTTGGCTCACTCGAGTCGCCCGCCCTTCGTCCTTTTTTAAGCGCGTCGCGTGTCCGTCCGCTTCAACTTCCGCAGCTGGCTGAACCAATGTTTCAGATTCCAGATTAGTCAGCGGACCGAGCCGCCCGGGGGTGCTCTCTGAGTCTGGAGCGCCCGCTGCAGCCGTTGCCGCGAGCGGCGACTCAGAGAAGTGTATGGTGGGTATTTCATCCGCGCTCTGACTGACCGGCGCTTCCAGCAGGGCATTGCTTACTTCGCCAAGTTTTGCGATCCCAAAATCGAGCACCTTGATGCGATATGCCGATGCGCTTCATCGACCGCCGCACAAACCTGTTCGAGAATATCGACTACCCAGTAAAGCGGCAGGCGCTTCTCTTCAGCCAGCACATCGCTGAGAGTGCAACCGTCAAGGTATTCCATCACGAGATAGGCAACACTCTCTTTGCCGGCGCGCGCAAAGCCAAAGTCAGTGACATCGACTACGTTCGGATGCCTCAGACGGCCGGCTGCCCGTGCCTCGCGCTTGAAGCGTTCGACAAACTCTTCGTTGCGCATGAACTGCGGCATAATCAGCTTCAGGGCGACGAAACGTTCCGTGCCGAGGTGAGTGGCCAGATAGACTGCGCCCATGCCGCCCTGCCCCAGCAGGCGCTCAAGGCGGTACTTCTCATCCAGAGTTTGACCGACGTAACGATCGACGCTGTCCATTTTGTGTCTACTTACAGGAGCGCGGACATCCTGTCCGCCTGAGCGCGCAGCGCGAACCTGGATCTCGGGCGCCGTTTACTGAATGTTACGGTTCGAATCGTCTTGAGCGTGCTCCGCACGCTGTGCGGACAGGATGTCCGCGGTCCGTTCGCAAACTAATCCCAACGAGGTTCATGCCAGTTCCGCTGGCGCAGCTTTTCATCGTTCCAAAAATTCTTAAATAGTTTCACGCGCGACCCGTCTTCAGTTTCCGCAGGCAGCAGCACTGTAACTACGTCGTAGCGATACGGCGCGCTCATCAGGCCGAGCATTCTGCGATAGCCGCGCGCGGCGCGCGCAATCTGCCTGCGCTTGTGCAGATCGACATTGGTCTGCGGTGCGGTAAATTCATCCGACGCGCGAGTCTTCACTTCGATAAAGCAGAGCGTCGGGCCATCATAAGCCACTACGTCAATTTCAGCATTGACCAGCATGTCCCGCCGGTTGCGGCCGATCGGCACACTAAAATTTGCCGCCACTATCCGATACCCGGCGCGCTCGAGATGTTCGATGGCCAACACTTCGCCGCGACGGCCTAACTCAAAATGCGGGGCCGTCGAGGGCGGCACATCGGAAGTTCTCCTGACGCGCGCCGGCATCTGGTCCTTAACTCTGTTCCAGATTGTAAATCTCATGCTTCGAGTTGTCTCATACCGCGCGGTCGTTTGACCACGAATCGATCGAGTCGGGTGGATCAGGATCTGTAACCGCTACTCCTCGGCGGCGGCGGTTTCTTTTCGTGTGGCCTTCTTCGGCGGACGCTCCACCGCCGCGACGACCGGCTTTACTACACTCTTGTTTGTTCTGGGCCGCCGGCGCCCGAAAGTTCCGCGATGGATCTTGCCGCGCCGCGAACGCTGATCACCTTTGCCCATAATTGATCCTCCTCGTACTAGCTTCGTGTGGTTTAGTGGATCGCATTGCTGTCGCATTATCAGCAAGCCGCGCCGGCCGTGTTAAAGCCCCCGACCTCATTTCTTCATTAACTCAAGCACCGCCGTGGTCATCGCTTTGATCCCGGTGCGCAGAGTCGGTTCCGGTAGCGGCTCGAACAAGCTCGAGTGTAGAGACGGCAGAGGCTTTCCCGATTTTCTGCTTGCTTCGACTCTTGACGGTTCGATCGCCCCGAGCCAGAACATGAAGGCGGGAATCTGATGATCCAGACTGAGCCGGCCAAAGTCTTCACTGGCCATCAAGGGTGGCGCCTTAACCACCTCATCCGCTCCGATCGCTCGGCCCAGCGCGTTGGTAATCCGTTCGGTCAGTTGCGGATCATTGTAAAGCGATGGCGCTCCCTCGCTCTCGATCACTTTGAGTATGGGCGCGCGATCATCAGGCACGCCGGCGGCGGAGGCAATTCCTTTCGCGATCCGTTCAATGGAAGTCAGGATATGCTGGCGTACCTCTTCCTTGTAAGTGCGAATCGTGAGTTGCATCACTACTTCATCAGGGATGATGTTCCGTTTTGTTCCGCCATGAATCGAGCCGATGGTGACGACTGCGGGATCGAGCGGCGAATTTTCACGGCTGATGATTGTTTGCAACGCCAGGACGGTCTGGGCCGCTATGACGACAGGATCTTTCGTCGCTTCAGGTTTCGAGCCATGGCCGCCCAGGCCTCGAATCACCAGGTCGACGGAGGTTGAACTCGCCATTGCGTAACCCGGGCAGAAGGTTATCTTGCCGGCTTCCACGTCCGCGCTGTCATGCAGCGCGAGAACAAAGTCCGGCTTCGGAAAGCGGGCATACAAGCCGTCGGCCAGCAAGGCGCGCGCTCCGGTGACGGTTTCTTCCGCGGGCTGTCCGAGGATCACGAGCGTGCCGTGCCATTGATCTTTCAGTGTGGCCAGCACTCTGGCCGTTCCGATCATGTTGGTAATATGAATGTCGTGACCGCACGCGTGCATCACGCTGACATCCTGGCCCCCATCGTTCTTCGTTTTCACCGTGCTGGCATAGGGCAGTCCGGTCTTTTCTTCGACCGGTAACGCGTCGAGGTCCGTGCGCAGCCACACCGTTGGGCCGGCGCCATTCTGCATCACTGCTACCACGCCATATCCAACTAAATCGGCCCGCTCATATTTGCCCACTCGTTCAGTGACCGTGAAACCAAGCGCGCGCAATTGCGTCGCAAAGAACGCGGAAGTCTTTTCTTCGTGATGCGAAAGCTCGGGGGCGGCGTGCAGCATTTTGTAGGTGCCGACGAGTTGCGCGATCTCGCGATCAAGCATGCTATCGATTGACTGCTGTGCTGAAGCTGTGGCGGCGAAGAGAATGGCACAAAGAATAGCGAAACAAGTCAGTTTCTTCATAGTGTTCCTGGGTTGCAGCGGTGGTCTGAGTGAGCAAGATACTCCACTCGTTGTTCCGTCGACAAGTGATTCCGCGCGTTCGAAATATAACCGAGAGAAATTTGGAGTGCGGCGACTTGTCGCTGCTTTGTTATCAGTCGGCGAAGCCGGCGGAAGATCAGTAGCCCACAGCGCCAGCTGTGGGTACAGTCAAATTAAGCACGAGTGAGTCCGCGGAGCGGGCGACATAGAGACCCTCGCCGTTTCATGGCCGCGACAATTTATGTCGCTCCTTCGGAGTTCGGTTGATTTGTGCCGCGGTACACCCACAGCTGGCGCTGCGGGCTACTGACATATCGTCGGCTGCAGCCGACTGCTGGAGCTACCGTTAAGGGTATCTTACATCTCCCGGGGTTCAAACAGCCGGATAATCAGGCGCGAAAGCAGTAAGGCCCAGGCGCGGCGCGGCCAGCATCAATCCGATAATTGTCTTCGCGTCTTCAATCTCGCCGTCAGTAATCATTTGTAGAGCGCGGTCGATGGGCAGGCGGACGACTTCGAGTATTTCATCTTCCTCCAGCCGTTGGGCTGCGGCGGTGAGATCAGTCGCGAGGTACAGCCACATCTTCTCTTCACAAAAACCCGGCGAGACAAAAAACTCGGAAAGCTTTTCCATCTTGCCCGCGACCAAACCGAGTTCTTCCTCCAGTTCGCGTGCGGCGCCTTCCTCCGGACGCTCTTTATCGTTCAGCGTACCGGCCGGGAGTTCAAGCAGATAGCGTACGGCCGGGTGACGATACTGACGCACCAGACAGATCGTGCCATCGTCGAAGGCCGGAAGTATTACCGCGCTGCCTGAGTGGTGGACGACTTCACGTGTATAAGTTTTGCCGCCCTCGCGCACGGTGTCGACGGTGACGCTGAAGACGCGTCCCTCAAATACAGTCTTGGAATCCAGAAATTCAGGTGTTGGTGATTCAGACATGTTATATAGCGCAAGTTGTTAACTTGCGGCTTGGCCCTCGCTATCTAACAAATTGTGATACAGGCAGTCTAGTGTTTGGAGCGCCCGTGAGCAACGCTCGAAGACTCGTTTAGGATCTGCTGGACCGCGCCAACCAGATACAGTGATCCCGTAACGCAAACCAGACCATTTGACGGCGTAAGTTCTCTCGCGAATCGCACCGCCTCACCTGCTGAAGATGCTGGCCGCACTCTCGCCTCATCGATAATGAGAGTGGCGGACATCAACAAGTCGAGTGAAGCAGCCCGAGGGTTATCAAGCTGAGTAAGAATCAATACATTCGCTTTGGGAAACAGTGTGGCAGCCATGTCGTCCAACGCCTTATCTCGCATAGCGCCGAAAATCATGATAATCGGTTCTTTCACGAACTCATCCAAATATTCCCGTAGAGCGAGCGCCGCCGCCGAGTTATGGGCGCCGTCGAAGAGTATTTGCGGCTGGCCTTCCCATAGTTCCAAACGTCCAGGATGTGCGGCCGATCCGATGCCCTCAACGATCGCTGCGCGCGTGATCGCGAAGCCGTTTTCACGCAGAGCGTCGGCCAGGGCCAGCGCTGTCAAGGCATTGACCGCCTGATGACGACCGCGCAACCCGAGCATGACGTTTTCGTAGACATCCGCGTCGGTCTCGAACGTTACAATGCAACGGCCATCCGCAGTCACTTTGCCGGGGCCGCCATGCCACGGTTCGGTGTAGCTGGCAGGTATTGGCGTCGACCAGGTCAGAGGAAAATCGACCAATCGCGGCTCGACTCCCGCACTTTCGCATTGACGGATGATAACCTTCATAGCCTCTTCAGTCTGAGGGGCAACGACTGTCTTTACGCCTGGACGAATGATGGCCGCTTTCTCAGCGGCAATCTCTGTGAGGCTATAACCCAAATACTCTTCATGATCGATCGCAATTGGGGTTATCGCGACGACGTCGGCGCCCGCGGCCGTGGTTGAGTCGAGCCGTCCACCCAAGCCGGTTTCCAGAATCGCCAGTTCAACTTTCGCCTCGCGAAAAGCAAGCAAGGCGATCGCAGTAACGTGCTCAAAGAAAGTTGGCAGCGTCTCCAGATGGCCTTGCCTGACCAATTCCGCGGCCGCCGTTTTGACTTGCAAAGTAAGGTTCGCAAAGTCGGTCTCGGAAATCTGCTCGCCGTTGATCTTGATGCGCTCAGTGATTGAAATCAGGTGCGGTGAAGTGAAGAGCCCGGCGCGAATGCCAGCGGCGCGGCAGATCGAATCCAGCGTGACCGCGGTTGAGCCTTTGCCATTGGTGCCGGCAATTTGAACTGAGGGAAATCGTTGATGCGGATCTCCAAGCGCATGGAGGAGTGTTTCCGTGTTCCAGAGACCGAGTTTGATGGTGAGAGTCTCGTGACCGAGACTCAGCAGATAGGCAAGGGCTTCACCGAACGACATCGATTGAGTTTCAGGTTTCAGGCTCGGGGAATAGTCGAGAGACCAATCTTCCAGACTCCCGGAACTTCAAACCAAGCGGGCTCTTAAGACTGAAAGGGATCCACGAAACCACACTAAGCAACACTGGAAGATTCGTGCTTCGAGCCGTTTCGTGTGATTTCGTGGATCGCTTTGCTCCCTATGCCTGCCAGCCTTACTCAGGCGTTAAGCTGAAACTTGAGTCCGGAAAGCTGGGCCGTGCTCTCGCTGGTGATGTCGGGATTCATCATGAAGTTCAGCGCTTTGATGATGTATTCACGTATCTGGCGCCGGTCGACGATAGCGTCGATCATGCCGTGGCTCAAGAGGAATTCGGACCGCTGAAAGTCTTTGGGCAATTTCTGGCGAATTGTCTGCTCGATAACCCGCGGGCCGGCAAAACCTACCAGCGCTTTAGGCTCGGCGATGATCAAGTCGCCGAGCATGGCAAAGCTTGCGGTTACCCCGCCGGTGGTTGGATCAGTCAGCACAGAGATAAAAGGAAGATGCCGTTCCTCCAAAGCCGCGAGGGCCGCGGAAATCTTCGCCATCTGCATCAGCGACAGCGTGCCTTCCTGCATGCGCGCGCCGCCCGATGCAGCGAAAATAATCACCGCGCCACGTTCTCTGATCGCGTGTTCGATCAGCCGGGTGATTTTCTCGCCCACGGCCGAACCCATCGAGCCGCCGATAAAATTCATATCCATCGCGCCGCCAAAAGCGCGATGGCCGCCGACTTTCCCACGCGCGGTAATCACGGCCTCAGGCAGTCCGGTTGCGCCTTGCGCCTGAGCGATTCTCTTAACGTAAGGCTTACTGTCAACGAAATCCAGCGGGTCAGTGGAAACTACTTCGGCGTCGAGTTCTTCGCAGTAGCCATCGTCAAAAAGTTGCTCCAGGCGGTCGTACGCGCCGAGGCGAAAATGATGGTTACAGTGCACGCAAACCTGCTGTGCTTCTTCCAGTTCTTTCTTATACAGGTGCTCACCGCACTCTTCGCAGCGCACAAAGACATTCTCAGTCCGGACGACACGCTCAGAGTCGCGCACCGGCTCGATCTTGCCTTTCTTTTTTCTAAACCAGGGCATATGTCAATCAACAGAAATCAGAAGTCAGAGGCCAGTAGTCAGCAACTAACTTAATATCGGGAACTCACGGTTTATAGTTGAGGGAAAAGGGTAGCACAAAACAGGATGAGGCATGAAGGCGCAAGCCAGAGTCGTGTCGAGAGGCTTAGAGCTCGACGGTCAATAAGAACACTGAGCCCCTTTTCAACGTCCACTCACCACCCAGTCATACCTTCCAATATGGTCGCAGCATTCCATCCGAGGACAAGCGTTTCATATGTCTATTCTGCTTCGGATACGAAATATCCAATCTTCGATATCATGAAGGATCGTCCATCCTTTACTAAAGCCTTTGCGTAACGGGCCGAAGTTCTTAAGCAACCAGGTCAGAATCAACAGCAGCGTCGCGCCGCCAATTGGGTATCCAAACCTAGCCGCAATGCTGCCAATTATTCGCGCGCCTTCTCTGACATACTCAGGATGTGATGTGAGCAACACGCCGAGCACGACCAATAACGCTATCAAGAAATAATTTACAAATGATAGTAAGCTCGATTCCTTACTCAGGATTAGGAAGGCCCGGAAGGGATCGGTTGCATTATCTTTAGTGTCAATGACTGTATCGCTTCGCCATTGATAAACCATCAGTTTTTCCGAGCGCCAGATGTCTACCGCACGTCCCAAGTACTTTTCCCAAACGCGCCCCTCAAACAATCTCATATAATGTAGTTGGGGGCTTGTAGCCCTGAACAGTAGATATGCAGGTACGATCACGAACGCACGCAGATTTTGGATGGGAACTAAACGCTCGCCATAAGCCTCTAGTTTGGCACCTCCCTCCGAAGGCACCACAATTTCTCTTATGTCGGCGACACGGATGTCTATTAAGGCCCCTTTCTTTGATCGCATCCATATCCAGTTGCGTCCCAGCGTCCTCATGCGGAAACGCACACGGACGTACGACTTCTCACCGGCTTTGATCTTTGAAGCAAATTGAATTGTCCAAAGCGACAGGTTTGCGCGGCGCAGACCTTTGTCCTTCTCAAACTCTTCATCGATCGTAGCTTTGAAAACCCGAACGACTCTAAGAGCGGGCCGATTAATTCCTCCGGAATATTCTATGACCTTGCCATTTACACTGACAGACTTACCAAAAAGTAATCTGGCGATGTTTTGATCCAGAATGTCCTTGCTCAAATCCTTAAATGCTTCGTGTTCGGTTCCAAAAGGTAAGAGAAGGCTTATCTTCGACAGTCCTTTGTCTTCCATGTCTTCATTTGCTTCAAGGGTTAGACCGACGTCCCACAGAAATACTCGACGACCAAAGAGCCCAGACAGCGACCAGAAATTCAGGTGGCATGCCGTGACACTGAAGTCGGGCTCTTCCAGATCGCGAATAACTGCGAAACACCCCATCGGCTTAAGCTTTGACGAATGTGTAAAACTGGGGCGGGCGGTAGCTTGGGAAGACCTCGATTAGATCAAAACATTTGCCCCAGCGCATTGATCTTAGGATTTCAATTGTTGTAGCAATCTTAGCACCAGATAGGTACCGCGCCGCGAGGTTTCGAATATCAAGGACAGGTTCCATCAATGTTAGATCAAATGACGAACCTGTAATGACTTGACCTACTTGGAACTCGCCCAGCAAACAAGATTTCGGGTAGGATTCGTAGATAGATATTTGATCGCAAGGACGGAACTTTGCTCTCATGCGCCGGAATTCAAATGGTTTGCTCCGGCAATAAATGCCTTCGGCAAAAACGGGCTTTATGGCCGTCAAGACTGATCTGCTCATAATTTGTTCCCGTTCCAAGACAGAATGATTTCATCTCTTTCTGACCCGTAGCGCCCTAACTCTATCGCTTCTGTTCTAAAGCCGAAGCGAGTAAGCACTGGAAGCAGAACCCCGACCCTACGCAAATCCGACGTAACATAAACCCTATCTATATCTCCGCGAAGCCAATCAGCTCGGCAGCGGTCAAGAAGGCGAGTTCCAATGTTAAGGCCACGGAAATACGGATGCACAAAAATCGTAGAGAGCTTAATTCGATGAAGTCCCTTTGGCGTTTCAATAGTAGTTCCTACGATGCCCCATTGACTAACAGCAACGGTGCATCTTGCTTTGCCCGCCAAAACATCATCAAGGCGACGCTTTAGCCATGAAGATCCGTTTGGATACAGCGATGGCAATATCGAAAGAAGCTGAAAAACGGTTCGACGATCACCGGGTTGAAAAGGACGAAAAACAATCGAGGCCTTATCCAGTTCAATGACCTCTGTCCTAAAGCCTGAAGTCAGAGCAAGTTCAGTCGGACAGTACGATACTACATTTGTAGAATTGTCAAAATTCATGTCGGACTTCCATTTGTCCATGAAACGCTTTTGGGGCTACAAACATAATTCTACGATAGGAACGTTTGGCTTAAGTTTGCTCGAAGTAATTCGTAGAGCCCCTGCTCCTTCGAGTAATCGGTGTGCAATATATCGCGAGTCGGTCAATGGAGCCAATAACAACGACCGCGCTAGGAATTTTATCCAGTCATTCTGCCTTAACAGATCGAAGCCATAGAAATGATAAGAGCGGCCCGACTTTAGTATTACACCATTTGTTCGATCGATCGCATTCAGGGCCTCTTTTACAACGCATACACTCTTCGAGTCAGGAAGAATTCGATAATCCATCATGGGTATGTGGCGAGTTGAGCCGTCAACTAGTGTGCACGTCGAACAAAGAGCGATAACTTCATTTTCGGATAATGCTTCGATCCGTCCCTGTAAGGCTCCATCAACTAAGTCATTGACGGAGAGTTCAAATCTTTCAATCGCTTCATTATTTGGATCGTGCTTGGCCGCTTCTCGGACAAACATTTCGTTCTTGTCGGTTGCTAATGCCGCGATGAGTACTGACTCCCAATAGGGAAAGAGATTTTTGCTTGCAATGGTTCTCAGATTTGAAGCTTCTTCCAGGATTCGCTCAACGGCCTCATCCTTCGAAGATACTAGTCTCTCCTCAAGAATCGGCAAAGGAGAGTAGGTTTTGAATTGTAATGTGCTAATTAGGCTGTTTACTTTGGGTAAACTTAATACTAGCTCCAAAGCGAGCGTTCCTGGCCTAATCTCTGGAATTGTCATTACCATGACCATTAGCTCCTAAACACGATGTCCTGACCGCACCTTAGACCTGTTTCCACCGAAATACCAGACACAGTCTAATAGGTTTCCAGCCCTTTTTCATCTCTGGAATGTTGATGCGGCGTTTCATGGGTGGCCAGCCCGTTTCCAAACGGTCAAAACTCAATCCCTTTTTGCGCCCTAATCCCCGCTTGAAACGGATGCTTCACTTCAGTCATTTCGGTGACCAGATCCGCAGCTTCGATCAGTTCCTTCGGGGCGTCGCGGCCGGTGACGACGATGTGCACTGAAGGTTGACGTTCGCGCGCGGCCCGGATCTCGTCGAGAACTTCCGCCACCGGTAGCATGTTGTAGCTCAGCACGTAAACCAGTTCATCAAAGACGAGCATGTCATAGTCACCGCTGCGAAGCTTTTCACAGCACAGATCCCACGTCTGTCTGGCGGTCTGGCGATCCTGTTCCGGGTTTTTGGTGTCCCAGGTAAAACCGTCGCCCATAGTGTGGACTTCGATGCCCAGCTTTTCGGTTGAGAGATGTTCGCCATAGCGATCGTTGCGCGACTTCATGAACTGGATCATGCAGCAGTTCAGATTCTGCCCGGCGGCGCGCATCATCAGGCCGAGCGCGCACGTGGTTTTGCCCTTGCCGTTACCGGTGTGGACCATGAGCAGGCCGCGCGTCTGTTCCTGATAATCTTCACGACGCCATTTGTATTTCTTTTCTTTGGTAGACATGAAGTCAGAACGGCCTGCGGTAGCGGGCTGTTGAACTGGGCAGTATAAGAGTCTTGGTGGCTGGATCAACCGCCCGCTACCGCAGGCGGTTCTGACAGCTTAATCAAAGTCAGGCAGGTCATCGCCCTGGCCGTTAATTACGTAATCAACGGCGCGCGCGATGCTTTGTTCATTCCATAGGTATCGCTTGCTGCCCTTGTCGGCCCAAGGACTCGTTGTGCTTTGCCAGCACCCAGTTTCGCGCATTCTTCGGGTTGCATTTGATTTGCACGCGTTGAGAACGATCTCCGGTTTCTTCTCGCCTGCCGAGACTACCAAATGAACGTGATTTGTTCGCACATTGATTGCGTGTAGGTGCCAGCCCCGAATCTCACAAGTCTCGCGCGACGCAACTTCTACGCAGTGACGCTGGGCTGGATCAAGCATTACGATTTCTTTCTTGAGCCTCCGCGTGTTCGTTTCCAGCCACTTCTTTTCTGGCGGCAACTGCGGCGATTTGTATTGGTTGCGAAAACGATTGACGGAACCACGCTCGTCGCCATGCAACCACGTTCCGTAAGAACGAAATGTGATCAGAAAAGCCAGCGGAATATCAGTGTTGTTCCACATGGAGTCGGAACTGCCTGGCGTAGCGGGCCGTTGATCTTGGACGATGCCAAGACTTCACTGGTTAAAGATCAACCGCCCGCTACCGCAGGCGGTTCTGACAGCGCGTCTTCGGTCGCGTCTTTTAAACCGTTCGCGCGTTCGACGGCATCGCGCAGCAACGGCACGACCTGCTGTTCGATCTCGTCCCAGTCACCTTTCAGCGTGCAGCCGGCGGCGTTGCGATGGCCGCCGCCGCCAAACTGCTCGGCGATCTTGGCGACGTTGACGTCGCCTTTCGAGCGCAGGCTGGTGCGATAGACGCCCGGCGCGCATTCCTTGAAAAGCGCGGTAGCTTCAACCTCGCCCACCGCCAAAGGATAATTAACAAAGCCGTCCGCGTCTTCGTCCGATGCCCTGGTTCGTTCCTGCATTTCCAGAGTCTGGCGCATCCAGGCTACCTGACCGCTCTCATCGCGTCTGGCCGTCGACAGCACCTGACTCAGCAACTCGATCTTGGACCAGTGATAGCTGCCAAAGATGGCCTCCGCACTCTTTGCGGGCTTGACCCCGATGCGCACCAGTTCAGACGCAATCTTGAATGTCCGCTCAGTAGTGTTGGAATAATGAAACGACCCGGTATCGGTCAGCAGGGCGGTATAGACGCATTCAGCGATTTCCTTGGTTACCCGGACGCCGGTGGCTTTGCAGAGATTGTAGATCATCTCGCCGACGGCTGAGGCGGTAGAGTCGATCCAATTGACGGTGCCGAAAAGCTCGGTCGTTGAATGATGGTCGATGTTGACGACAAATTGCTTTTCGAGATCGATTAATCCGGGACGGTCGATGTCTGAGCATTCGATGACGAACACACCATCGTAGGCCCGGTCCACGGCCGGCGTTACTCGGACACTATCGGCGCCCGGAAGTTTCTGATACGCAGGGGGGGCTGAATCGCGCATGATGACTTCGACGTCTTTGTCGAGCGCGCGCAGGAGCCAGAAAAGACCCAGCGAGGAGCCAAGGCTGTCGCCGTCGGGGCGTATGTGGGAAGTAATCGCAAAGCGATCCTTGTTTTCAATGAGTTCAACTACTTGGCTAAGCATTGCAAGATTGCGGATTTCGAATTGCGAATTTCGGATTGAACCGCGAATTCAATTCGCCATCCGAAATTCGCCTTTCATCCCTCATCCTTTATCCTTTCACTAACGGGTTCGATCTTCTCGAGCAGGGAACTGACGCGTTCTGCCTTCTCTTCCACCGTGTCGCGTACAAAGTGAAGCGCGGGAGTGTGCCGCAGGTTGAGCGCAAAGCCGAGTTGCTTCCGAACATACGGCGCCGCATGTTCCAGCGCGCGCAGTGCAGTAACGTGCTCCTTCTCGTCACCGTGGACCGTGACATAAACACTGGCGTCACGGAGGTCATCAGCGACGCGAACTTCCGTCACGGTGACCAAAGCCAAGCGCGGGTCTTCCAACTCGTAACCCACGATCTGCGCAATCTCTTCGCGCAAGGTTTCAGCGATGCGCTCTGGGCGATGCATGGCAAATACAGCAGGCAGTAAGCAGTGGGCAGTAGACAGGAAAAACTAGTACATCCTGCCTTCTGCTTTCCTGCGGCCTGCATCCTAAAGTTCCGTCGCGGCCACCTTCTCGATCACGTAAGCCTCGATCTGATCGCCGACTTTGATGTCGTTGAAATTCTCCAGGCCGATGCCGCATTCAAAGCCTTCGCGCACTTCCGAGGCGTCGTCCTTGAAGCGGCGCAGGGAAATGATATTGCCTTCCCACGACACGACACTGTCGCGAATCAAACGGGCGCGTGCGTTGCGCTTCATAATCCCGTCGATGACCATGCAGCCCGCCACCACACCAATCTTCGGCACGCGGAAGACTTCGCGAACCTCAGCCTTACCCAGGATTTTCTCCCGCTCGATCTTGTCGAGCATGCCGATCATCGCCGCCTTAATTTCCTCTTCAACCTTGTAGATGATCGAGTGCAGGCGGATGTCCACCCCTTCCTGTTTCGCCAAATCGCCGGTGCGTGACTCAGGACGCACGTTGAAGCCGATGATGACGACGGCGGTCGACGAAGATCCCGCTTGAGTTGCGGACGCGAGCAGTACATCCGACTCCGTGATCGCGCCGACGCCTGAGCGCACGACTTTTACTTTCACGCGCTCGCTGGACATTTTTTGCAGCGTCGGCGTTGACGCTCGGCAGCCTGGCGGTGACCGGAGATCTGCTGGGCCCGAGTTACATCCGCAACTACCTGAAAACTTTCGCCGGCCTGTGGGACGCCCTGCAGTCCCAGGACTTCGACCGGGGTTGCCGGGCCCGCTTCGGTGACCGCTTCGCCGCGATCATTAAACATCGCGCGCACCTTGCCGAAGATCTGACCGACGATGAATGGATCACCGATATGCAACGTGCCCTGCTGGACCAGGGCGGTCGCCACCGAACCACGGCCGCGATCGAGCTTGGCTTCAAGCACCACGCCCGATGCCAGTCGCGTCGTGCTGGCGCGCAGATTCAGGATGTCGGAAGTTAGCAGGATAGTTTCGAGCAAATTCTCGATGTTCTCTCGCTTTTTGGCCGAGACCTGAACCATCTCTGTCTCGCCTCCCCACTCAACCGGGTTAAGGCCCTGGACAGAGAGTTCCTGTTTGACTCGATCAGGATTCGCGTCGGGCTTATCGACCTTGTTGATAGCGACGACGATGGGAACGCCGGCTGCGCGCGAATGTTCGATTGCTTCAATTGTTTGCGGCATCACCCCATCGTCAGCAGCGACCACCAGCACGACCACATCGGTCGCTTTTGCGCCGCGGGCTCGCATCAGCGTAAACGCCTCGTGGCCGGGAGTGTCGAGGAAGACCACACGACGCTTTTCAGCCGGATTATCCCGGCTGGGAACTTCCACGCTGTAGGCGCCGATGTGCTGAGTAATGCCGCCGGCTTCGCCGCCAGCAACGTTCGTGGTACGAATCGCATCGAGCAGGGAAGTCTTGCCGTGATCGACGTGACCCATGACGGTGACTACCGGTGCTCGTGGCACCTCGACATCATCAGCATCGGTAGCGATCAGCTCTTCGAACTCTTCCTCGGCAATCATCTCTTCGAAAGGCACGAAGCTGACCTCGTAACCGAATCGCTGGCCGAGTTCGGCAGCCACTTCATCTTCGAGAGCCTGATTGATGGTCGCGAATACTCCACGCTGCAGCAGCAGGGCGACCACGTCCTTCGGTTTGATCCCGAGCTTTTCGGCAAACTCCTTGACGGTCGAGCCTTCGACTAAACGCACGGGCTTTAGTTCTCCCTCGCCCGCGGTGGTGTCCATGCGTCCGGCGATGCGCTGTTCCAGCGTCAGGGCCTGCGGCGGCGGAATGAAATCCCGATCAAACCTGCCGCCCTTTCCTTCACCGGGCCGTTTGCCGCTGCGCGACGATCCTCGTCGCGATCGCCGCCGGCCTGCGTCGGGCGGCGGAATGTAAGTGGTTTGCGGCGTCGCTGTCTCGCCCGGAGTGCCCGCGTATTCAACCCGTCCGCGAGGGGCTCGTTCGCGTCCGCGCTCACGCACGGCAGTAGCGGCGGCAGTCGACGCCGGCGGCGGCGGCGCGGGGGCGCGCTCTCCGTGACGAATGCCGGCGTTCAGTGCGGCGGCGGTCGGGCGTAACACACGAATCTGGCGCGAAGGCGGCGCTGGTGCTGGTTCGACTCGGTCGGGCGCAGCAGGAGCAGCTTCGGCGGTTAACGGCACTGGAGCAGAGTCGGGCTCCGGTATTTCAGATACATGAGCGGACGCCTCGGGCTCAGCCGGTTTTTCGGCGCGCAGGGCCGGAGACAGTTTGCGAACCACATGAGTCGAAGGAGCTTGAGTAACGGTAGCGGGTTCTTCGGCCGCGAAGGTCTCCGGTTCAGCGGCCTCGATCGGCGCGGCTATCTCCTCGCCTGGCTCTGGAGGCGCCTCTTCCACGACTGGGCGAGCGGCCTTCTTAACGATCTTAACAGCTCGTTTGACGGCGGTGTCCTTCTTGGGAAAGTATTTGTCGCGAATCTTTTCGGCGAGCTCTTTCGAGATCGAGTTTGAGGGCACACTGACATCCACACCTTCGCGCCGTACCTCTTCAATCAGGCGCTTGGTGTCGATTTTTAGATCCTTAGCGAGATCGTATATGCGAACTTTGGAAGTAACTGCTGACATGCGCTCCTTGCTGCTTGCGAAAAGTGGTGCCTTCGTCCACCTTCCTCAGGAGCACTCTAAGAGCGCCCTGCTATAGCAGGTGTCGGAGGCGAGGCGGGCGAGCCGATGCTCGCGCGCAACTATTATTTGGCCGCATCATCGGAAGCATCTCATTGCTTCTCGTCCTTCAAGCTCTCGTCCGTAGCGGCCTTCTCGTCGGGTGACGATTCGAGAGCGGAACTTGTTTCAGAGGCCGGGGATTCGGCTGTCCGTGCCTCGCCCTCAGCGGACGCGGCAACTTCGTCTTCAAATTCTTCGGCGTCCAGATCGGCCAGAGCCAGGGCAGTCGAATCGGGAGCAGATGTGATCACATCCGGGCGCAGATCGCGTCCGGCATCCTGCAGAACCAATTCGTCCACGGTCATGGGATCGGCCTCAGTAAGAGCGACCGGATCGGCTGAGTACTCAGCGCGAATGTTTTCTTCGGCTGAGAAGGGGATGCCGCTCTTGACTGCTTCGTCATAGCCTTCAGCGGTCGAGTCTTCCGATTCAGTATCGGAGGTGGCAGTGCTGGCTTCGGGCGCGACGGATGTGGCGGTGTCGGCTTCAGCTTCAGCATCCGGCCCTGCGGCTTCAGGCTCGCCACCTTCCTCTGTTGACGGCTGCTTACTGCGTTCGCGAATTTCGATTACTGAGCGGGCGGCGCCGAGAATCTTCTCAGCTTCATCGAGACTGACGTCGAGAAACTCAACCAGGTCATCGACGCTGGTGTTAACCAGCCCGTCAATATCCGTGACGCCATGCTCGCCGAGCGTGTCGGCCTGTTGGGCCGAGACAACCTGGATTGCGGCCAGCGGCACCGGCGCTCCTGAGGCGATCATCGCGCCCATCTGCTCGGCCACTTCCTTCTTCAATTCTTCTTCGCTGCGAATGTCGATGTTCCAACCGACCAGCTTGGTCGCCAGGCGCACATTCTGGCCGCGTTTTCCGATCGCCAGGCTGAGCTGATCTTCATTAACAATCACTTCCATCTGGCGGTTTTCGATGTCAGTGATGCGCACCTGATTAACCTTGGCAGGCGAGAGAGAGTTCGCCGCAAACACCGAAGGCTCTTCGGACCATTCGATAATGTCTATTTTCTCGCCGCGCAGTTCGCGAATGATTGCCTGCACGCGGGAACCTTTCATACCGACACAGGCGCCGACGGGATCGACATCACGCTCGTTGGAAACGACGGCGATTTTCGCTCGCTCCCCCGGCTCGC
>WNFR01003937.1_pt1 | contig 18482 bp, 10 predicted proteins | sample 5400221 | NCBI WGS metagenome assembly WNFR01 (sample SAMN13153357, study PRJNA577476) | soil metagenome | isolation source: 40 cm soil under Madrone tree | place: USA:California | collected 2016-06-14 | reverse complement strand
GCAATTGCGTGTGCTCGTGCGCGTCCACGGTGTAGAGGCCGGCGAAGACCATCGGCTTGATGTCTTCAAAGCCCGGTAGCGGCTCGATGGCGGGGTTCGAGTCGTCGGTAATGGTGTCGCCGATTTTGGTGTCGGCAACGTTCTTGATGTTAGCGATCAGGAATCCGACTTCTCCCGCGCGGAGCTCTCCGATTTCGACAGGCTTGGGCGTGAGCACGCCTAGCGCCTCCACGTCGAACACGCGGCCATTCGACCACAGGCGGATCTTCTGCCCTTTGTGCAGCGTGCCTTCGAAGACGCGAACCAGCACAATGACGCCGCGATAGGCGTCGAACCAGGAATCAAAAAGCAGCGCCTGCAGCCGGTGCTCGGGATTACCTTTCGGCGGATGAGTGCGCTTGACGATTGCCTCCAGCACATCGGGCACGCCCTCGCCCGTCTTGGCGCTGATGAGCAGGGCGTCGGATGCATCCAGTCCCACCGCGCCTTCAATCATCTCCTTCGTACGCGCGACATCGGCGCTCGGCAGGTCAATCTTATTAATGACCGGAATGATCTCCAGACGGTTATTAATGGCCAGATAAGCATTCGCAAGCGTCTGCGCTTCGACCCCTTGCGACGCGTCCACTACCAGCAGCGCGCCCTCGCACGCCGCCAGCGAACGCGAAACTTCGTAGGAAAAATCAACGTGGCCAGGCGTGTCGATCAGATTAAGCTGATAGCTCTGTCCATCCTTTGCCTGGTACATCATGCGCACAGCATGGGCCTTGATGGTGATGCCGCGCTCCCGCTCCAGGTCCATCGAATCGAGCACCTGCGCCTGCATCTCCCGCGCGGTGAGTGAGCCAGTCAGCTCCAGCAACCGATCGGCCAGCGTGGATTTGCCGTGGTCGATGTGAGCGATGATCGCGAAATTGCGGAGAAAAGCGGCGTCCATAGCTTAGAAAATCGATCTCTTGATTCTAACAGGCAATCTTCTGGCACCCTGCGCGCTCTCTCCGCGCACTCGGCGGTCAAAAGTTTTGCTGCAGTTCGTCAAGGCACTCGGAGTTCGCAAAAAGAGCGCCAAGATCCGCCGCATACTAAAATATATTTGTATGCGTTATCTGGTCAGAGCGCGGGTGAAGCCCGGACGCGAAAAAGACCTGCTCAACGCGATCCAGAGTGAGACTCTGGGCGAAGGCTCCGTTGCGGAAGGCGAATATCTTCGCAATATGAAAGATGCCCGGCTGTGCGGCGATGACACCGCCCGCTGGGTGGAAGTGTGCTACTGCCCTACGCCTCTGCAGGAAGAGCGTCCATACTGGGAAGAGTATTTTGACCTCGCAAAAGTTCAGGACGCTCACGATCGCCGCAAATGTTGCGACGAGAACGGATCGGAGCCCTGGGCCTGTGGCGGCTGTGATTGCACTGCGCGCCTGGAGCAGAAACTCGCAAGCACCGGCAAGCCGTTCCTCCAATTCTTGCGGGAGATCGCAGTACGTTGGAAAAGTTAACTACCCGCCTCTCGTATGCTCACTTCACTTCGTACACCGTCTTGCCCCCAACTACCGTGCGCAGCACCTTGGTTCCGAGAACTTTTTCCGGTGCGACCGCAGTAACATCGCGGTCGAGGACAACGAAATCCGCCAGCATCCCCGGCGCGAGCGTTCCTTTTTCTTTCTCGGCGAATTCGGCGAAGGCTGACCCGCTGGTATATGCGGCGATGGCCTGCTCCATGGTTAGCTTCTGTTCAGGGAAATATTCTTTCTTGCCATCTCCGCTCTTGCGGGTGACGGCAGCATAGAGTCCACGAAACGGCGCGACCGGCTCAACCGGATAATCCGTTCCGAAGGCGAGAGTCACTCCCTTTTTCAGGAACTCCGCCCAGGCATAGGAAGTGGCGGCGCGCTTGGGACCCAGGCGGTCCATGGCCCAGTTCATATCGGTCAGAAGATGATTGGGCTGCATGGAAGCAATCACTTTTAACTGCTTAAATTTTGCGATTTGTGCGAGAGTTGTTACCTGGGCGTGTTCAATCCGAAAACGGTGGTCTGTGCTTAACTCTGCCGAGCTTGGCTCGGCTTGGACGGGCGAGACGCCCGTCCCCACACGGCCCGTCCGCACACTGCCCGTCCCCACACCGCCCGTTCCCACACCGCCAGTACTGGCAAACGCGTCCAGCGCCATCTGCACGCCTTTATCGCCGATGGCGTGGAAACCAATTTGAAATCCGGCGTCGGCGCGCTCTTTCGTCATCGCCGTGAGCCTCGCTTGTTCATACTGCGGCAGGCCAGAATTTTTCGGATCATCTGCGTACGGCTCGAGCAATGCTGCCGTACGCGAGCCGAGCGATCCATCCATGAATCCCTTCAGCATTCCGGTATGCAGCATGTTGTCGCTGACGGGATGCGCGGCGCGATGAGCTTTGAGCGTTTCCAGCGAATCATCGAATGCCAGCCATTCGCTGATCCTCACCGTTAGCTTGCCTTCCCGCTCTAACTGTTCATAAACCTGAAAATCTTCCCAGCCTGAATTGTCCTGCGCTGAAGTGATCCCCCATTGCGCGAGATCCTGCAACGCTGCTTCAATCGCCTGCCGGCGTTTTTCGGGTGTGGGCTTGGGAACCACCGCGCTCACCGCATCCCGCGCGGTTTCCCGCAGGATGCCGGTCGGCCCACCCGTCAAATCGCGGTCGATTTTGCCGCCCTCAGGATCCTTACTGGCGAGAGTGATGGCCGCTAATTGCAACGCCCGAGTATTCGCGACAGCGATGTGTCCATCTACGCGTTGCAGAAAAACCGGGTGATCCGTAGTGACCTCATCAATGTCCCAGCGGCTGGGCAGTTCTTTCACCGGCCACAAGGTGTGATCCCATCCGCCGCCGGTGATCCATTCGCCCGGCTCGGCGGTTTGTACCCGCGCGCGAATCCGATCGCGAAATTCGGTTAGCGATTTGACGCCGGTCAGATCAACCGTCAGCCGCCGAAATCCCGCACTCGCCAGATGAAGATGGGCATCGTTGAATCCCGGCATGACGAAATGCCCACCCAGATTGATGACCTGGGTTTGTGGCCCCTTCAGTTTCAGAATTTCATTTTCCGTTCCCACGGCTTGTACCCGATCGCCGCCAATGGCCAAGGCTTCAACCCGCTGCATCGCATGAAATGAAGATGGAACCTCCACGCCGGTGTAGATATTCCCGTGTACAAGAATCACGTCGGCCTTGGGTTGCGATGGGTTATTTTCCGCCAGAAGCATGGAGATTGTGCAAAACAGCAGAACTGCTGTTTTCAGGGTCATGCACCGACTCCCGCGAGAGCTAGCGCTGCGAGCAGAATACGTTTGAGACCCAGCTCGCGCCCGCTGCAATCAAACCATTCTTGCAGGGTGTGCGCGCCACCACCCGCGCCGCCGCCTCCAATCGCGATGGCTTCGCGGCCGAGCGACAGCGGAATATTCGCGTCGGTCGAAGCCCGCTGTATTTGCGCGGCGTTGCCGAGATGCGAGTCCACCGCCCGAATCACTTGCAGGATCCGAGCATTCGGGTCCAGTTCGCCAGCGGGACGATTGCCGATGACAACAATCTCCGAGCTCAGCCCGGATGGCTTGCGGCTCGATGCTAGCCGTCCTTCCGTCTCGCGCGTTTCTTCCTCAATAGCTGTGTCCAGAGACTGTCGCAAGGCATGCTCCAGCCGCTCCATCTCAGCCATCGACGTCGAGCGAATATCCACGCGCATGCTGGCCGATTCCGGTATGGAATTTACTGAAGTTCCACCGCGGATGGCGCCGATATTGAACGTAGTCTTGGGAGAAGCGGGCACCGGCGTTTGCGCAAAGCTCTGAATTGCGCGCGCCAGAACCACAATCGGATTCGGCGCGCCGAAGTCGCTCCAGGAGTGTCCGCCAGGCCCTCGCACGATAACTTCGAAGCGACGGCTGCCCAGCGCTTCCGCGACAATAGTGTCCGAGCCGGCGCCGTCGAGCACGAGATTGTAGCGGATAGCTTCCTTCCAGCGCGGGATAGAAAAAATGTGGCGCATACCCCGCAGGTCGCCCTCACCTTCTTCCCCCACGTTCCCGATGAACAGAAATGGCTGTGCATGGCGAATGCGCGTTGCTCCCAGCACGCCAGCGACGGCCAGCAGCGCGGTGACTCCCGCACCATTATCGGAAACTCCGGGACCGTAAAGCCGCGCTCCCTGCTGGCGAATATTCAGCGGCGTTCCCGCAGGAAAGACAGTATCAATATGCGCGCTGATCGCAACATAGTCCTTTCCTCGTCCTGGACTAATGCCGAAGACATTGCCCACGTCGTCGCAGTGAACATCCTCAAGCCCAAGGTCAATAAATTTCTGTGCCAGCCATTCCCCGCGCGCCCGTTCCCCAAATGGCGGCGCCGCAATGCGTGCCATCTCCAATTGCCACGCCGCGAACTGCGCTTCCTGCAAGCGAAGCCAGGCAAACGCGTGGCGAATTTCGGGCAGTCCTGCAAGCCGGGCGATCTCCTGCTGCAATGCGGGTAGCACCTCCGACACTTCCGCACGCGGAACGGGGCTCATGGACTCTCGCCATATTACAACGTGACACAAATCGAATAGTCGTGTCGGAAGGATCGCAGCCCTACGGTTTACTCCTTTAATAACAACATTTTCTGCCGTATTGGACAGCTCGAACCTGCTACCCCGCCATCCTAGCGTCGTGTAGAATGGCCCCAGTAAAATCACAGCAGCATTCCTCAAAGCGAGCTGATTATGACGACCAGTCTACGTGCCGTTATAAGTGCTGAGATCTGTGCCAAGCTGAAGGCGCTTGGCTATGCTCGATCCAATCGCATTCGGTTATACGGAGAGGAATATGAAGTAGTATCTGATCCCTTTGGTAAAGACGACGGAGTGGCCGTTGAAGTGACCACGGCGAAAGAGCGGACTCCGCGGACACTGAAGCTGCCCAAGATGATCTTGCGGATGGTCTCTCAGAGCCGTAAAGCAGCGTAATTGATTCGAGTGTCCCTGAAGTCGTCCCGAGCTTCAGGCGGAAGCGAGAGATCTTGCGTGTATCACCACGGTAAGAGCAAACTGCATCACTACCATTTTTCCCTCACCTTCCCAAGAATTCCCCCCATCTAATCACCTCGGGACATGCGCTACGCCGTTCTTGCCACCGACTACGACGGAACACTTGCCACGCAAGGCCATGTTGATGCCCCCACGCTCGCGGCCTTAGAAAAAGTACGCCAATCAGGAAGAAAGTTGATCTTGGTCAGCGGCCGCCATTTGCCTGATCTGCAATCTGTCTTTTCCAGGCTGGACCTGTTCGATCGCGCTGTTCTCGAGAATGGCGCCTTGCTCTACACTCCCGAAACAAAGCAGGAGCGACTGCTTTGCGAGCCTCCGCCGCGTAACTTGCAAGAGGCCCTTCGCAAACGCAGCGTGCCATTCTCAGCGGGGCGTGGAATTCTCGCCACTTGGGAACCGAATCAGACAGCAGTATTGGAGGCGATTCACGATCTTGGCCTCGATCTCCAGGTCATCTTCAATAAGGGCGCGGTCATGGTGTTGCCATCCGGCATCAACAAGGCCAGCGGGCTTAAAGCCGCGCTGAATGAGCTTTCTTTGTCATTCCATAATGTGGTCGGAATTGGCGACGCCGAAAATGACCACGCATTTTTAGCTGTTTGCGAATGCGGTGTCGCGGTTGCCAATGCGCTGCCATCGTTGAAAGATCGCGCTGATATCGTAACCGCTGGCGACCACGGCGCGGGCGTGGTCGAGATTGCAAACCAACTCCTTGACGACGATCTGGCTCGCTACGATGCGCGCCTCTCCAGACATTCGATTTCCCTGGGCACGCGAGCTGACAAGTCCGGAGAAGAGGTGCGCATCAGTCCGTCCCGAAACAGCATTCTGGTGGCCGGTCCCTCCGCCAGCGGCAAGTCAACGGCTGTGTCCGGCATTGTGGAGCAGCTAGCCAAACAGGGATACCAGTTCTGCCTCATCGATCCCGAAGGAGATTACGAGGGCTTTGCCGGAGCGCTCAGCTTCGGCACCGCGAAAGAGAAGCCGGATATCAAAGCGATCTCTCAGGCGCTGGCCGATCCCGATGAGAACTTGATCATCAACTTACTGGCTGTCCCGGTGGGCGAGCGGCCAAACATATTCGCGGGAATGTTGCCGGTCATCATGGATCAGCGGTTCCGGACCGCGCGGCCGCATTGGCTCATCATCGATGAAGCACATCATCTGCTGCCCAGATCGTGGTCTTCGGTGGACGGTACTCTCCCACGATCGCTAGGTGGGACGATTCTGATCACTGTGCATCCGGATCGCATTTCTGAAGCCGCCTTGGCCCGCGTAGATGTCGTGATCGCAACCGGCGAGTCGGCGATAGAGAGCCTGCGCGTTTTCGCCCGCATGCGGCAGATGAATGAACCCCCGCAGCCCTCGCCAGGCGCGCCTCAATCTGGGCAAGCATTGATCTGGTTCGCCGGACAATCTCCGCCGCTCTTGGTAGTCACGCCCAAAGCTGACCAGGAACGCCGCCGCCATTTGCGGCAATATGCGCAAGGCGAATTGTCGCCCAATCAGAGCTTCTATTTTCGCGGTCCCGAATCGAAGCTGAACCTGCGCGCGCAAAATCTCGAAACGTTTTTGCAAATGGCAGACGGCGTCGATGACGACACCTGGCTATTCCACCTCCGCCGCGGTGATTATTCCACCTGGTTCAAGAACCTGATTAAAGATCCCGACCTCGCCCAGGAAGCCGCCGCCGTAGAACAGAATCGTGAACTGAGCGCCGCCGACAGCCGTGTACTGATTCGCAAAGCCATTGAAGCGCGTTACACAGCGGCATCGTAAGCGAGCGGAATCCTTTGCGTAGCGACGCGGTTGGCGTGGCACACCGGGCCACTGGCTGACACTGATCTTAGAAGCGATCCCCCGCCGCTATCGCAGCTGGGAATCTATTCCATGGCTCTATATTTCCTTTGTCTTCTGGCGGCAAGTTGGGTGGACAGTAATCGGGAACGGAGTTCATCCGATCGATCACACTTTGGTAGGCCGGCGAATTGTCCTGCTTCGTTTCCAGCCCTGGAGCTGCCGCCCCACAGGCACGGAAAGTAGTTGACAGTCTGCTACAATCGCCCGGCCCGGAGGAATGCTGAATGGCTAAGCCAATAAGCGGATTGCAGTCTGTAGTCTCGCAGTTAAGGAAAGAGAGAACGAATTTGGTAAACCAACTCAGGCACGTGGACGCGGCATTATCTGTGCTTGGTAAATTGAACGGCGGACGCTTTTACACCCAACCACGCCACAGGAAAATGAGCGTCGCGGCGCGAGCGAGAATAGCAGCCGCCCAGAGAGCACGTTGGGCCAAGGTGAAAGGGCAGCGGAAGGTTGTCTCAATCGCTCCCAAGCGCCGCCGCATTTCACCAGCAGGTTTAGCGCGGATCAGAGCAGCAACTAAGGCGAGATGGGCGAAGTGGAGAGCCGCACAGAAATAGCAGCGTCGCCCGAATGAGCTGCCTGGGAACGCGGCCTGGTCGCAAGCCTCACTTGATGTCGTGATGCTCGCGTGCCCACCGTTCCGCCTCCTCCAATTCGTGGAGAGCGGCGTCGATGTGTTTGATCGCCTGTACTCTGTGGCCGCCCCACTCCGTTCCGGCGCGCTCAAGCTCGTTTTTCGCTGTTTGTAATGACCGCTCCGCACGATCCACTTCACCGGGCTTATCCCTTTGCGGGCTTGAGAACAGAGTAGCTGAGGGAGCCATCATCATCACGGAAAGCAATACCAAGGTAGCAATCTTCATAGTCTCTCTCCTTTGTTCCGCACTTGGAAATGCTTAGATGGCAATATGCTGCTGCGCGCTGCGTATGAGGCTCACCCGGCGCACTCTTATTCTGCCCGCAGCAACCTGAGCGCAAGCCAGCCTAGATAAAGGAAGTCGAAAACCACTCCTGCGAAAACGACGCGCCAAAACCATTCCTCGGCCCGACGTGTTTTCGCGGTGGCTCTAATGGAGGAAAATCTCATTATGATGCGGGGGGAGGGTGGGGAAGGTGTCATAACATAGCTCAGGAATCGCCGCTTCGCAAGTCCGAATGTTCCCTCACTTCTGCGGTACTGGCTCGGGCGGCTGAAACGGCAAGGGGGGCACGCTAACCTGCTAGAAAATTGGCGGAAGCGAGTGGGAGTCGAACCCACCATCGCCATCAAAGATAACGATCGGCGGTTTTGAAGACCGCGAGAGTCACCGGACCCCTTGCGCTTCCTGGTTGAGCTATGAGGTTGATTCTACTTTAGCTTCAGGGATCCGATGAACATTGATGAACATTAGAGAGGCCCCGCGTCTCCCGTTCTTTCACGCAGGGCCTCGCGACTGGCCCAGCACAGCCGACCTTTTCGGGTACGGCAGCGTAGTTGCTGAACCGGGATCATTCTGCATGGTTCTCCCTGGCCCCGCACATAAATCTGAACGCTGTCCGGTTTTCGGAACACGGCTCTACGCCCAAAAACCTCGGCTCGCGAAAGCCACCCGCTGGCTTTGATTGGAGCTTCGCGTACTCCGTTTCGGCGTCCTTTGTGTTGCCTTGAAGGTTTGTTAGTCCTAAGAGCCAGTTGTGCGGCTTCAACGCCAGTATCTTATTTCATGCGAAAAAGAACCCCGCCAGTCCTGGTTTGTGGAGGGCTTCGACGGGGTGGAGACAATCTCTTTGAAATGTGCAGCACAAGACTAGAGTCGTAGCAAGGAGCGCCGCAATCGGGTAAATCATGTATGCCGATTGACGGGTCGCATCCCATCACGACCCATGCCAGTCGTCTCCAAATTACGGGATCCTTTCGCGCGTAGCGCCGCCCTGTGCGCTCTGTAGCCCTCTGTGGTCAATCTCGCCGTCATGGCTTGAAGTCGAACGGCGCTGTAGCGTCGATTTGGTTGAATATGGTGTCACCGGTCGACGATGCAGTCGCTTGCGTCACAGTCAGGCCCGTGATCGAAAACAATGTGGCTTTGGAGTTGCCGCCCACATCCGCGACTGGGACGTTAAGCGTGATAACTCCCGGGCCGCCCATCGTGAAACTCCCCTGGATACTGTGCGCGCCTGGATACGTCAGAAATTTGCCATGGGTTGTGTTGATGGACGAGGTTTCACCATCAAAGAAGCTGGGCGCCTGACCTGCGTCTGACTCCATCGCGGCAAAATAAGTATGGCCTGCGCCGTTCGGGTCAGGGACTTCCCAGCGCACCAGCCATACGGCATCGGTTCCACCGAGAGTGGGCAAAACTGCAAGAGTGCTGAGGTTCTGCACATTAATCTTGAAGCGATAGTGTTGCGCGTCGGGCATGGTGACCGAAGCGGAGCTGATCACCAGGTTCGAGCTAGCTGGCGTGATTGTTCCATTGGCGGAGTAAAAGGCATCCGGCGAGCCTGACGCGCTGCCGCTGGCGGGCGCTGGACCCGTCACCTGCCCCACACTCGCGTACAAACTGGGTCCGGCAATCTGGCGATTGAAGGCAATAAGAGCGGAGGAGGTGCCGCCGCTAAAATTGCTGTTCACCGCATCGGCCCACACGACGTTGGCTTCCCCCTTAAGGCCTACCGTCACGCTCAAGAAATCGAGCAACCCGCGGTCTCCACCGGTTGTGCACCCGAGTCCCATAGTGCAGATAGCGCCAAAGTGGTTCGAGACCTCGGACACCTGGCTAGTGGTAAAACTCGGCCTGGCATTCGGCGCTCCGTTCACCACCGTGTTCAAGCTTTGTGCCATCATCACCGACCAGTGAGCCTGAATGCCGCTTGATCCGCAGGGCTGGCTCGGACACGAGCCGAGCGTTGGCGTCCCGTACCAAACGATATCAACGCGGCCGGGATCGCCAGCGGCGATCCACGGGAAGAGATTCGTCTGCAACGTCGGAGTGGCAGCCGTGACCCTCACCGGAGCTCCCCAATGCGCGCCGTGGTCCGTGGAAACTGCCATGTAAATCTGGCTGGAGCTGCTCACGTTGCCGGTTGAATCGACCGAAGCCTGCGACCAGGTCAGGTAAAGATTGCCGCTGCGATCGATAGCGATCGGGCTGAAATCCTGACCCACGGTAACGGTGCTGTTTCCATTTGCATCGAGAGGAGCGCGGAATGCAACCGACGTAGTACACGTGGACGGCGACATTTGGCAGAGGGTTTGGCCGGTTGCAAGCGGCGTGGAGACAGCGCTCGAATATCCATTGGGAAAGCGCACAACCACGACGGCATTATCATTGCCGTTCGCGTCCGCCCCACCGGCAATATTCCCGGATGAGTCCACGAGCCCGGTGTGCGCAATATAAACGCCACCATTGGAATCGGTCACGATGCCTGAGACGATTCCGTCCGGCTCGATCTGCTGGGCGGGTAGGGGCGTGAAGGTCACGCCGTCCTGGGACCGCGTGATCTCGACAACATTGGCGCCAACCTGTCCCAGGTTCTGCTCGCATGCACCCACACATTGACCAATCTGATCGACGGTCTGATAAAGCGCGCCGCCATTTTGCGGATCCTTGAAAGTGGCAATCCAGGGCCGGTCAACCCCAACGTCGTTTGTTGCGTTGCAGGTCGTAAGCCAGGTCGCACCCTGATCGGAACTGACGCTGTTGCTGACATTCGTGAGGCCCTGGAGATCGGCGAAGTAGAGCCGATTGGCAGTATCGACGGCGAGCGCGGAATCGCCGCCCCCAATGCAGGTCGTGGGCTTGCCGAAAGTGGCAAGATCACCGGGCACAAGATGGAAGCTCTGGCCGTGATCGGTCGAGCGCCATACGAAGCTGGCGGTGGTCGAAAATCCGAACGGCGCGGCCACATAAATTCGATCTTGCGAATCAATCGAGATGCTGGGTTCGCCGGCAACCCGTTGATGATCGACGATGACTTCTCGTCCGAAAACAAGTCCCTTGGATGCAGCGCTTACGCCTGGGGCGAAGCGAAGAAGTGAGATTGACGCGACAAGCAGAGCCAGGATGGTAAGGGCGCAACGCCCGCCGACAGTTCCGAAGCAAGACATCACCTTTCGCATTGCTTTTCTCCTTGATGAGGCCCCAAAGCGAGCGAGGTGAAGAACTCCTGACACAATGACGAAGTGGCGCTTTGTTTCCGATAATGCGAGTTGCGGCAGGTCTCTCGATGCGAGAAGAAGGTTTGCGGGTTGTCTATGGTCTGTGGGTATTGCCGTTCTCGCCAGCTTAGACATGACCCTGGACAAAACGCGTCCCAAAGATTTTGATACCGTCCTGATCCCGGAGGCGCGCTCAATGCCGATCAGCTGCGGGTGGAGAAACAGGCCCAGGAATTTGTGGGCCGCATTGACCAGACCGGGAAACCATTAGCGGTAATTTGTCACGGTCCATGGCTCCTAATTGCGTCAAGGGCCGCACGTTGACCGGCTTTCACACCATCCAGGATGACATTCGGCGGAAACTGGGTGGATAAGGAAGTTGTGCGCGACCGGAATTGGGTCAGTAGCCGACAGCCCAGCGATATCCCGGCATTCAATCGAGAGATGCTTAAGCTTTTCAGTGAATACGCAAGCAAAGGCCGAAGGGCCGCATAGCTCACGCATTTACAAGAACCGGCGGTTTCAACTTGGAACAGATATACCCTGGTAAGCAAAAACTATTACCGGAGTTACTTTACGGTTGGCCAACAGGGTCGTAAGCTCGGCGGTATGGGATTGAACGCCCTGCTCATGTGCCGCGATCAGCAGTCACTGCGTGTCCTCGGCGGCGCTCTGAACACCCTCGGTATCGAGCCGGAGGTTTGCCTGTCGCCTTCGGAAGGCATGGAACTCATGACGAGGGGTTATTACTCTGCGCTGGTACTGGATTTCGATCTGCCCAATGCCACGCTAATGGTGAAAATTGCCCGGCTGGCCCCCACGCAACGCAGGCCCGTTGTCTTTGCCATGATTGGCGCTCTGACGGAAATTGCTGCGACCTTTCAGGCCGGTGCAAACTTTGTCATCTATAAACCGCTAACATCCGAGCAAGTTGAGCGCTCGCTGCGCGCGGGCAAAGCTTTTATGCGAGCGGACCGGCGGCGTTCCCCGCGTCAAAAGTTGGAAACGCTGGTGTATCTCCAGTTCGGAATTGCAGCCATGCCGGCGATGGTGCTCGACCTGAATGAGCAGGGGATCTCGTTGCAATCGCCGGAGCCGCTGCCGCCGGTGCAGGAGGTTCCACTGCGTTTTGTCCTGCCCGGAACGAGTTACATGGTAGAGGGAACCGGCGAGGTGATCTGGACCGATGAGCACGGCCGAGCCGGTGTTTTATTCTCCCGCCTGACCGCCGCCTCAAGAAAGCACCTGAAACAGTGGCTCGTGAAGGGTGGCGCGAAGACGGGAATCTTCTCGCGCGTAACTCGCCCCGCAAAGTCCCGCCGCCTACAATTCGCCTCCCAGTAATCGCCTGGTGCTCAACTCAGTAGCGTCCGCACATGCTAGACTCGCCATTTCTCCCGGGTAAGCGAGCGCATGAACGATCTCACTTTTTTGCCAGCCGTTCAGATGGCTGAGCAGATTCGCCACAGAAAAATTTCTCCTGTTGAACTGGTTGAAGCGCACCTGAGAAAAATCAAGAAACTAAATCCCGTACTGAATGCCTTTGTGCAGGTGGACGCCGAAGGAGCGTTTCGTCAAGCTCGCGAGGCTGAAGTTGCCGTTAGGCGGGGGGCGAAGTTGGGAGCGCTGCATGGAGTTCCGGTTAGCATCAAGATCTCGATTGAAGTCGCGGGATTCCGCTGTGAAGCGGGAACCAAACTGCGGCAGGGAACAGTTGCATCTCAAGACGCGCCGCTGGTGTCACGCTTGCGTGATGCCGGAGCAATCATTCTGGGAACGACAAACACGCCTGAGCTGTTGATGGCGTGGGAGACTGACAATCTTCTCTATGGCCGCACCAATAATCCTTGGGACTTGACGCGAACGCCGGGAGGATCGAGCGGCGGCGAGGCAGCGGCAATCGCCTCGGGAATGTCGGCGGCCGGAGTGGGAAGCGACGGCGGCGGATCGATTCGAGTGCCGGCGCACTTCAGCGGAATCTGCGGTCTGAAGCCGACGCCCGGGCGCATTCCGGCAACTGGGCATTTTCCGAATTCGGTCGGGCCGTTTGCTCTGATCGGGGTCGTGGGACCGATGGCACGCAAGGTGCAAGATTTGAAGTTGTTGTTTGAGGTAATGCAAGGGCCAGACATCGGCGATCCATCGGCTGTGTCGGTTCCGGTGCGCTGGCCCAGTCACGCTGAATTGAAAGGAATTCGGATTGGATATTTCGAAGATGATGGGCGCACGCCGGTGACGGCGGATACACGTGCGGCGGTGCGAACGGCCGCGGAGGCTTTGACGCGTGCAGGTTTTCAGGTCGAGCCATTTCGTCCCGATGGGCTCGAGTTGGCCAGGCAACTCTGGTGGAAATTCTTCGGAATTGCTGGAGGAATGTTGCTCGGCCCGATGACACGCGGACATGAAGCAGAGCTAAGCCCGATTCTGAAGGAGTTTTCGAGTTGGGTTGAGGCTGAGCCGAGTCACACAGGAGAGTCGCTGCTCGATGCCTGGATTCAGCGCGATGCGATTCGCATGCAAGTCTTCGCGCAAATGCGTGATTATCCCGTGCTGCTTTGCCCTGTAGCGGCAATTCCTGCGTTTAAGCATGGCGAGCGTAGGTGGCAAATTGATGGCAAGACAGTCGAATACCTCGATGCCTGGAGCTACACCGAATGGTTCAATCTGCTCGGAACTCCGGCGGCTGTCGTTCCCGTGGGCCAATCGCCGGAAGGTTTGCCGATTGGGGTCCAGATTTCGGCACGGCCATGGGAAGAAGAGGTGGTATTGTCAGTCGCGGCAGAATTAGAAACACAGTGCGGTGTCTGGCGGGCGCCGGTCCTTGAGCAAAGATTTTCGACGTTGTAGGGTTCGTCACGCCCTGTGGAATTACCAAGCCGCTAAAGATTTGAACCGCGAAGAACGCAAAGAAAACGCCAAGCCCGCAAAGAGACCCCATTCTCTGACGCGATATCCGAATAGTATTTTTATACTATTCAGCGCAGTCCTTCAGTTGACTACGCTGTTGCGATAATCTTCCTGAGCCGGGGATGCCCTGGCTGACCTTGCGTTCTCATGCCTGAAATTTCATCGTCCGGAGTTTCCGCCAGTTCGCGCGCGTTTTCGGCGCTGCTGGTATTTCTGGTCGTTTCGGCAACCTATCTTTACACCTTCCCTCAACCCAACATCTTTTATGCGGTGATCGTGCTGCTGCATGCGACGACAGGCGTAGTAGCAGCAGTCATGCTGGCGATCTTTTTTTTTCGCTTGCTGCGAAATGGAAGCTTTGCCGCGCGTGCCGGATGGGTGCTGCTGGCGGCTGGAGCGGTAATCGGAATTGTTCTGATCAAGACCGGCACGCCGCGCGTGGAATGGAATTGGCTGTACGTCCACATTCTGCTATCGCTCGCGGGTGTTGGGATATTGTTTGCGGATTGGGCCGGGAATCGTGGCTGGCTGGGCATCGGCGCGGCTCGGGCTGTGCTTCGCTTAGCAATCTGTTTGCTGGCGCTTGCCGGACTAGGTTACGGGGCGCGCTACGTGCGCGAGTCGCGCTGGCAGAAGCATGCGCGGATTGAGAATCCCGCGATGCCGCCCGCTAACATGAGCGGCGAAGGTGATGGCCCGGAGGGTGCGTTCTTCCCTAGCTCTGCCCAGGTCTACGGTAAACGAAAAATTCCCAGCAAATTCTTCATGGAGTCCGACTCCTGCAAGCGCTGTCACCAAGACATATACAACCAATGGTTCAGTTCGGCGCACCATTTTTCTTCGTTCAACAATCAGTGGTATCGCAAAAGCGTTGAGTACATGCAGGACACCATCGGCCCCAAGCCTTCCAAATGGTGCGGCGGCTGCCACGATCCTGCAGTGCTCTACAGCGGATTGATGGACACACCGATCAAGCAGATCGTGCATCGCCCGGAGTCGCAGGCGGGACTCGGCTGCATGATGTGCCACTCGATTGCCAAGGTGAAGAGCACGATGGGCCAAGGTGATTTTTACCTCGAATATCCAAAATTGCACGAACTGGCAGCAACGAAAAATCCAGTCGCGCGAGCGCTGCACGATTTTCTCATCAAGCTGAATCCGGAGCCGCACCGCCGAGTTTTCCTGAACATCTGGATGTGCCGGTGAATCATTACCGCTGGATTCGCGGCTTCAACGAGTACGACAATTGGCAGGCCAGCGGCGTTTCGGGACAAGGTGCGCGGTCGTTCTATTATCCGGCGAAACCGGCGCAGTGCGCGGATTGCCACATGCCGCTGACGCAATCGAAAGATATGGGGAATATTGCCGGATTCGTGCACTCGCATCGCTTTCCCGGCGCGAATACGGCCCTGCCGACGGCGAATGAAGACTCCGAGCAGCTCAAAATCACGGAAGATTTCCTGAAAGACAAACTTCTAAGTGTGGATATCTTTGCGCTGTCGCCGGAGCGCGGCGAGTTGAAAGCTGCCGTGGCTGGACAATCTGAACTAGCGACGACTTTTGCGGTCGGCGAAGAAGCAGAAACGAAAATAAGCGCCGAAGGACAGGGCGAGGTGTCTCCCGTGACCGCGCCCTTGAACCGCGTGCAGCCGGTGGTTCGGCGTGGCGACACAGTGCGCGTGGATGTCGTGGTTCGCACGAAGAAGATCGGGCACTTCTTTCCCGGCGGGACTGTCGATGCTTACGACACCTGGCTCGAACTGAAGGGCGCTGATGATAAAGGCCAGACCATTTTCTGGAGTGGTATGGTCGAGGATGATGGGAAAGGTCCAGTAGAGAAGGGAGCGCATTTTTATCGCTCGCTGCAAGTGGATGCGCATGGCAATCGCATTAACAAACGCAACGCGTGGGCCACGCGCGCAGTAGTTTACGTTCACCTAATTCCGCCGGGCGCAGCAGATACTGTTCACTATCGAGTACACATTCCCGAGAACGCAGGAAGCAAGATCACACTGCACGCGAGACTTTGCTATCGCAAATTTGCCTGGTGGAACACGCAGTTTTCGTTTGCCGGCATTCCGGATCCCGTTAAGCAAGCGGAAGTCACACCGGATTATGACGACCGGCAATTCACGTTTACGGCGCCTCTGACCGGAGTCTCAGCGAGGCGCGAGCAGATCCCGAATCTTCCCGTGGAGGCGCTGGCTGAAACCGAAGTCACTCTGAACGTGGCGCCACACGGTGCGCGAATGCCTGGAACAGAAATTGATCTGAAAGCCGAAGACTGGCAGCGCTGGAATGATTACGGCATCGGCCTTTTTCTGCAAGGAGACTTAAAGGGCGCAGCGGCAGCTTTCGAGAAGGTCACCGAAGTTGATCCCAAAAATCCGGATGGTTGGGTAAACATCGGCCGTGCGGCAGTGCAAGAAGGCGACATGGACCGGGCGCGTACCGTGCTAGAGAAAGCGCTGTCGCTTAGTCCTAATTTGGCGCGCGCGCATTTTTTCTATGCCAAAGTCTTGCGCAGTGACGGTCGTTACGACGAGGCTGCGGATCATCTGCGCAAGGTAGTCGCACAATATCCGCGAGATCGCGTGGCGCTGAACGATCTCGGACGCATTCTGTTTTTGCAGCGGAAATATGCAGAGGCCGTGAATATGCTGAAATCCGTGCTGGCGGTCGATCCAGAAGATTTGCAGGCGCATTACAACCTGATGCTTTGCTACAACGGCCTGGGTGACGAGAAGCAGGCGCATGAGCATCAAGTTCGCTATTTACGTTTCAAGGCGGATGAAGCGTCGCAGGCGATCACGGGGCCGTACCGGCAGTTGAATCCAGAAGACAATAACGAGCGTCAGGCAATTCACGAGCATGTGTCGGTGCCGTTGGATCGTGTGGGGACGGGTCTCCGACCCGTCCAGGCCGAGCGACGCTCGGCGGCTGCGCGGAGCGGAGGCTCAGAATAGTGGCCTTCACATGCGGGACCGTTCTTTCGCCCCGCTGGGGCTCGTCGCGGCTCCATAGCTCACCCACGGCTCGCGCCGTGGGCTGCATTCTTTTGCCGCTACGCGGCTTTGTCGGTTCACTTCTGCTAATGGCGCTCCTTTGGAGTGTTGCCGCGTCAGCCCAGCAAATCCGCTTCCGCGACATCACTTCGCAGGCTGGCATCCATTTCACGCACAACAACGGCGCGTTCGGGAAGAAATATCTACCGGAAACCATGGGGCCGGGCTGTGCGTTCATAGATTATGACAACGACGGTTGGCCCGATATCGTTCTGGTCAACGGCGAAAATTGGCCGGGGCATCCCGGCCCGGCGAGCACTCTGAAGCTTTATCACAACAACCACGACGGTACCTTCACGGATGTAACCCGCAAAGCAGGCCTGGCAATTCCTATGTTCGGACTGGGAGTTGCGGTCGGAGACTACGACAATGATGGCTTCGACGACCTATTCATCAGCGCGCTGGGCCAGAGTCATCTTTTTCATAACAACGGGAACGGGACTTTTACTGATGTTACGAAGGCAGCCGGGCTTTGGGGGCCAAACGAATTCTCTAGCGGCGCGGCCTGGGTGGATTACGATCGCGACGGCAAACTCGATCTGGTAGTTGCGAATTACGTGCAGTGGTCAGTCGCGGGCGATCTGTTCTGCACGCTCGATGGGACAAAAAAATCCTACTGCACTCCGGAATCCTACAAAGGTTCGTCGGCCCGGCTTTGGCACAATCTCGGCAACGGCAAATTCGAAGACGTCACTCAGAAAGCGAAGTTCTACGATCCGACTTCCAAAAGCCTCGGCGTGGCAATCCTCGATTACAACAACGATGGCTGGCCTGATATTCTGCTGGCCAACGACACTCAGCCGAACAAGCTGTATTTGAACAAGAAAGACGGAACCTTTGAAGAGCGCGGCGTATCCGCAGGAATTGCCTTTAGCGAAGATGGTGTGGCGCGCGCGGGTATGGGGGTTGATGCGGGAGATTATGACCGCTCGGGCCATCCCAGCATCATTATTACGAATTTTGCAAATCAGATGCTCTCGCTCTATCACAATGAGGGCAATGGCTTGTTCGTAGATGAAGCGCCCCGCTCTGAGGTCGGCCGTGCAACATTGGTCACGCTCGGCTTTGGCTGCTTCTTCTTCGATTACGACAACGACGGCTGGCCTGACATTCTGATTGCCGACGGCCACATCGAAAATGAAATCGAAAACGTGCAGAAGCGGGTGAGTTATGCGGAGCCGCCGCACTTGTTCCGCAATCTGGGAGGCGGGAGGTTTCTAGAAGTGACGCAGTCAGTGGGTCCGGCTTTCGGTTCTCCGAAAGTGGCTCGCGGCGCGGCCTATGCGGACATTGACAACGATGGAGCGCTCGATGTGCTCATGACCACCAATGGAGGCCGCGCCTATCTGTTTCACAACGAGGGTGGGGCGAATCATAGCCTGCGCATAAAGCTGGTGGGGACGAAATCCAATCGCGATGGCATCGGCGCCATCGTGCGAGTCAGCTCAG
>WNFR01002676.1_pt1 | contig 18485 bp, 14 predicted proteins | sample 5400221 | NCBI WGS metagenome assembly WNFR01 (sample SAMN13153357, study PRJNA577476) | soil metagenome | isolation source: 40 cm soil under Madrone tree | place: USA:California | collected 2016-06-14 | reverse complement strand
CTGCCGTAATTGTTGTTCCAGTCCAGCAGCGCGCTGGGCGTTCCGCTCGCGAGCGCCAGCATGTGCATGCTCAGCACGCCGCAGACGTCCACTTCGCACGCGCTAGAGAGCAGGTTGTCGCTCATCATGCTCATCACCGTGCACGGCACGATGCCCAGATTTTCCTCCAGCGACGTCCAGCACTGCACCGCGCTCACGGCAACGTCGGCCTGTTTCATCCACTGCTCGGTCACCACACCGAGCTTGGCCATTTTGATCAGCGCTGCGTCCGGCACCCCGCTCGTGTTGACGTATTTCTTGATCGCGGCAAGCTTCGCAGCAACGGCTTCGTCGCCATCCTTCAGGCGGCTGATGCGGCCCAGCACTTCGCTCAAATCCAGCGTCTCGACCGAAATACCACTCGCTTCCAACAGTTTTTCGCTGTAACGCACGGTGTTGAACGCGGCAGGCCGCGCGCCAATCGCACCGATGCGCAAATTTTTCAGTCCGCGCACTACCCGGCAAACTGCCGCAAAGCTTTCCAGATCGCTCGCAAAGTCCGGCGAATCCAGCGCCACCGTGTGCAGCTTCGTCAGCGTGTACGGAATCCCGTACTGCTTCAGGTTATTGCACGCCGACATTTTTCCGCAGAAGCTGTCGCGCCGGTGTGCGATGCTCATTTGGGACGTGCTATCCGGCGTGGCCTGCACCAGCACCGGAACGTCCAGGCGTGCCAGCCGCAGTGTGTCTGCGATGGCGCGTTCGTCGCCAAAATTCGGCAGCGTCACGATCACGCCATCAATTTCCTTTTCAAGCTTTTTGAAGAGCGCAGCGCAGCGCTTCGCTTCTTCGTGCGTTTCCACCGCGCCGTATTTGCTTTCCTCGGGACCGAGCGCGATCGCGTTGATGCTCGCTTTCGCCAGCGCCGCAAGAATTTCTTCGCGACCGCTTTTCGCCAGGTGATCGGGAAAAAATCCCCGGTTCCCGACGATTACGCCCATCGTTATTTTCTTTTCGTTCTTCTTTTCGTCCATCATGGGCCCAACTCTCGTTGTGAATTGCAGAGGGTGCGGGAAGCGGCATGCAGCCGCTCCCTGCCACTCGATAATTTAGGCTTTTTTGCGTCCCGGCCGAAACGTGCCGCAATACATGCCGCCCAGCGCAATCAGCAGGCCGCCCCACCACACTGGCGCATGCAGCTCGGCCAGCACGGTATCAGGCGGATGCGACCACTCCGCCAGACCGCTGGCAAAAATCAGGATGCCGTACACCAGGAACAACACGCCGACAAAAAACCAGACCGGAATGATTTCGCTTTTTTCGCTCATGAGCTCACCAGAAAATAATTTGTAGTACAACCAGAAGTGCCATCGCGACTCCGCCCCAGAAGACTGGCCGGTAGAGTAATGCAACGCGGTCCTCGCGGGCCACCTCCGTCAAACTGTAAACCAGTCCCTTCAGCTCGGCATCCGGCCTCGGCTTCGTTACCAACGTAACCAGCAATGTGACCACCACGCACGTGACACAAGACCACAACGATTGGTACATATCCTGTGCCAGTCCTTTCGCGTCCGGAGAAAGCGCGAACAATGCTATCCAGCGGTTGCTATCCACCATGGCCAAATAACGCGAAAGCGATTTCCCGTGCATCAGCACGAACATGGCAATGGAAGAAGTCGTCCCCGCCAGCAATCCCCAAAATCCCGCGGCCCTGGTGACGCGCTTCCACATCATTCCCAGCAGCACCGTGCCAAACAGCGGCGCAATAAAAAATCCGAAAAGCGCCTGGACGTAATCCATGATGCTGGCAAAGCCCATGGCCAGATATGCCGTGCCGATGCTAATGAACACGCCGATCAAAGTGCACCAGCGGCCCATCGAAACGTAATGCTGATCGGGTGCATTCTTGCGAATGAACGGGCGATAAAGATCGTAGGTCCAAACCGTGGCAAAAGCGCTGACGTTGCCAGCCATGCCCGCCATGAATCCCGCAACCAGCGCCGTGATGCCAAGTCCGAGCAGTCCGGGTCCGCAATAACGAGCGAGCATCAGCGGCAGCACTTCGTTGTAGCTGAATTGCCCTGCTTGCAGATTACTTGCCGGATACAAATGCATCGGGAGCAACGCCAAGCCGAGCAGTCCGGGAAGAATGACGATCAGCGGTACTGCCATTTTGAAAAACGATCCGATGACCGGAGCAAGCTTGGCGGAACGAATGTCTTTCGCGGAAAGCACGCGTTGCACCACCAGGAAATCCGTCGTCCAGTAACCCATGGCCTGCACCATCCCGAGCCCGAACACGATGCCGGTCCAGTGCATGCCCATCGGATTGTCCTTGAAGTGTCCAAGGTTGCTCCACATGTGCGTGAAATCCTGCCCGGGAAAGTTGTGCTGAATTCGCGCGACCATTCCTTGCCATCCGCCGGTTTCGATCAGACCAAGAATTGGGATCAACAACGCGCCGAACCAGATCAGAAAGAATTGCAGTACTTCGTTGAAGATGGCGGAAAAAAGTCCGCCCGCCGCAACATAGATGGCCACGGTGATCGAGGAAACGAAGATGCTGAAATTCAAATCCCAGCCCAGAACAACTTTCATCACCACGGCCATAGCGTACATGTTCACGCCGGACATCAGGATGGTCATGATGGCGAATGTGACCGCGCTCAATCCGCTGGCTGCAGTGCCGTAACGCAATTGCAGGTAACCCGGCACGGAATGTGTTTTGGAAATGTAATAGAACGGCATCATCACCAGGCCGAGAAAAAGCATGGCGGGAATCGCGCCGACCCAATACCAGTGCGCGGCGAGAATTCCGTACTGATAGGCGGAACCGGCCCAACCGAGAAGTTCGAGCGAACCGAGATTCGCGGAAACGAAAGCGAGTCCGGCGACCCAGGCGGTCATCTCGCGGCCGGCCATAAAAAAGTCTTCGCCTGTTTTGGCGAATCGCTTCAGATAAAAACCAATTCCCAGAACCAGCACAAAATAAAAAACAACAATCGCAAGATCGACTGGTGCGAGGCGAATCAGCCGCTCTACCACCAGCATTCCGAGAATTCCCGTCATCGTCGCCTTTCCACTTATGAATTCGTCGTGCGCGAACCGTTTGTAGTTTTGGGCATATGCCTGCTGACGTTGCCGGCAACTCTATTTAACCGAAAATTTGTAAATGGTTTCGGATTGATAGTCGTTCCCGGGACGCACCACCGTCGATGGGAAATTCGGATGATTTGGAGAATCCGGAAAATGCTGCGTCTCCAGACACAGCGCGCCGAATTTTTGATACGCGCCGCCGATACCCTTGATCGAGCCGTTGAGTCCGATCGCCATATAGATCTGCACTCCCGGCTCGGTGGTCCACAATTCCATCTGTCGCCCGGAAACCGGGTCGTAGAGTTCTCCGGATTTGCGCAACGAACCTGCTTCGCCGTTCAGAACAAAGTTGTGATCGTAGCCGCCGGTGCCGGCAATCTGCGCATAGCGAGCGCCGATGGCGGTCGGCTTGCGAAAATCAAATGGCGTGCCCTCGACCGATGTCAGCTCACCGGTGGGAATCAAAGTGCTATCCACGGGAGTGTAGCGATCGGCATCCAGTTGCAAGACCTCCTTGAGAATGTCGCCGCTGCCTGCTCCGGACAAATTGAAATAGCTGTGATTGGTGAGATTGGCGACGGTGGGTTTGTCGGTGGATGCGGCGTAAGTAATCTTGAGAGCATTCTCATCGGTCAGTTCATAGGTCACATGCACGGTCAGCGTACCGGGATAGCCTTCTTCGCCATCCTCGCTGACATAAGTGAATTTGACGGCGGCGCCGTGAGCCAGTCCGACGGGCTCCGCTTTCCACACTCGGCGATTGAAGCCGACTTTGCCGCCGTGCAGGGAATTCGGGCCATTGTTGATAAAGAGCGAATATTGCCGGCCGTCGAGGGCAAATTGCCCCTTGGCGATGCGGTTGGCGTAACGGCCGACGGTCGCGCCAAAATACGGATGGTCGCTAAGATAGCCGGCCAGATTATCAAAACCCAGGACGACATCGGCATTTTTGCCGGATTTGTCGGGCACCCAGAGTTCGGTCAGCGTGGCACCGTATGTAATTACTTTAGCAATAGCGCCCTGGGTGTTACGAAGTGTGAATTGTTGGATTTCCGTTCCGTCGGGCAATTTGCCGAAGGGATTTTTTTTGACGCGCTCAATTTTGCCGGAATCGCCCGCTTCCGCGGATAATCTGCCGGGAAGCAGCATCATCACGAGGAATGCCAGACACGCGACGCACCGGAACACAATTGTACCGTTCATTTTCTTGGTCCTCCTGAATTGTTCGTGGAGAGGTTACTACGCATCGGTTGAGATTGCAGAGCGTATTGAACCGGAGCGGCAAGTTCAACACCAGAGCTGAGTCGTGCTCCCGGATTCCACCTAATTTCAACCGGCCGGCCATCGTAGTTGACTGTCGAGTCGGGGATTCGAGTCTGTTCGATTTCCGTGCCATGATCTTTTTGCACGAACACAACATTGAACGTGAGGTTCTGCGGCATGCCCGGGTAAGTCCCTTCACGCTTTGCAATCGTCAGAAGGTGATTCGATTCATTCCAGCGAAGCAGAATCGTCGCGTACGCACCTTTTTCGTAGTTGTAGGTGTCGCCCTCATCTTCATATAAGGTGAATTCTCCGTCCGCGCCAGGATACACACGAAGCTCGATTGGATCGTTGGCTTGCTGCGCGTATTCGATCGGCGGGCCCATTGGCAAAATGGTTCCAGCGCGGACCAAGATCGGTATTTCCGGTAACGGCGCGGGAGCATCGCTAGTGCAGCCGCCGTCCTGCGCTTCGCCGGTCCAAAAGTTGTACCACTTTGCTTTCGGCAGATAGAGATGCCGCGATGTGGCGCCGGGCTCGGTGACTGGGCTGATAAGAAGCGAAGGTCCGAAGAGAAATTGATCGCCGATATTCCAGACCCGCGGGTCGTCGCGGAAATCCATGACCAGGGCACGCATCGGACTGTAATTTTCGTGCGTCGTTTTCCAGGCGATGGAATAAATGTACGGGAGCAAACGATAGCGTAAACGGTCGTAACGCGTCAGGATGGTTTGCGTTTCCGCTCCGTACGACCAGATTTCATTCTGGTTGGTGGTGCGCGTGCCGTGAGCGCGAAAAATCGGATTGAACGCGGCGAATTCGAACCAGCGCGCGTAGAGTTCGCGATAGGCAGGATCATCCGGATTAGCGGCAACAAACCCGCCGATGTCGGTGGTCCAATAGGGATTTCCGGAGAGCGAATAGTTTAAGCCGGCGGGGATCTGGCGGCGAAAAGTTTCCCAATTGGGATCGACATCGCCAGACCAGACTGCTGTGGCGTTGCGCTGCGCACCTGCAAATGCCGAGCGCGACAAGATGAACACGCGCTTCTGATCGCTGGCGGCGCGCTGGCCCTGATACACGGCGGTGGTCGTCATCAGCGGAAAGAGATTCGCGTAGCGCGCGCCGCTGCCAATGCCGGTCTTATTTTGCAGAAGAATGGATTCTTCGCGGCCTTCGGTTTCTGGTTCGGTGGTGTCCAGCCACCAGGCATCAACGCCGATCTTGAAAAGCGCGTTATTCATGAGGTTCCAGTAATAGTTTCGCGCTTCGGGATTGAACGCATCGTAAAGCGCCATGCCCGCGGGATGAAAACCAGCGGCTTTTGTTTTGGCGATGAAGAAGCCCTTCTTGTCCATATCATCGTAAACACGAGAGCCGGGGCGGAAAAATGGCCACACGGAAACCATCAAGTGAACATTTTCGTTGTGCAGTTCCGTGATCATGGCTTTGGGGTCGGGATAATTTTTATTCCACACCGGTTCGCCCATGGTCTTCCACCAGAACCAGTCCTGCACGATGTTGTCTAATGGGCTGTGTTCGGTGCGGTAGCGCTTGGCGATGGATAAAATTTCCGCCTGCGAATCGTAGCGGTTCTTGCATTGCCAATAACCGTAGGCCCACTTGCCAAACAACGGCGCAGCACCAGTCAATTCACGATAAGCAGAAATTATGCGGTCGAAGTCGGGACCGTAGATAAAGTAATAATCCATCTGATCGGCGACTTCGGAGGTGATGAATAAGGCATGCACGAAGCGATTGTTGAAGCGGCCACGCGAAGGATTGTTCCAGAAAATGCCATAGCCGCCGCTGGAAAGCAGAAGCGGAACAGAAATGTTTGTGTTGTCCTGGCTGATATCCACGGTTTCGCCGCGCAAGTTAAACACACCGCTCTGATGCTGGCCCAGACCGTAAAAAGCTTCCTGGGTGTCCCACATGTTGGTGAAGCGCTCGAGGCGGTGCGTTTTTTCCCCGTTCACTTCGGCGGGCGTAAGCGTGCGATCGTTTTCTTGCGTGAGCTTTTTCCCGGTGGCGTCGTAGAAGACGATGACGCTGTCTTTCTTGTTCACCACCAGTTTCAATCTTGTTGTGCTGAGGCCAATTTCGGCGGCGCTCTCGATGACGTCAAACGGGGATGGCGGCCAATCGGACTTGATGACGACGTAATCCGCCACTTTAGGAAAATCGCGGCCCGGCGAATAAAGCACGCGAATGATCGAGTCCGTGCAAACCTGAAAACGCAGCGCGCCTTTTTCAAGGAAGACGGTCAGACCGTAAGGATCGTTCTGCGAGGAGCGGACGGCGTTCGGCGGATTCCACTGGGCAGCGGAGGAAGAGGAAAAAGCGGCTGCCGCCAGCAGGAAGAGTGAAAGAAATTGCGGGCGTCGCGGGAGAAAGCCCAGAGAAAAAGCGCGAAAAGTGGGATTGTGTACGTTAACGGTTGTGGCCTCAGCAACTCGCCGGGAACTGTCGCATCCCGCGCCGGCAGTTGTCAACCTGCTTCTGGCGATTCACATTCTGTGCAGCAACTTGGGAACCGCGCCGCAGGTGTGCTAACTTTTTTCGCTTATGACGAAGCGCATTGGCGTGCTCCTGAGCGGCCGCGGCTCGAATTTTGAAGCGCTGGCCGACAGCATTTCCGCTGGCCGCATCCCGAACGCGGAGATTGCCCTGGTCGTCAGCAATCGCGACGGCGCGCCGGGCATCGATCGCGCGCGCGCGCGCGGACTGGCCACTCGCGTGATTCCATCCAAAGGCTTGGAGCGCGAGCCCTACGATCGCCTGGTGGTGGCGGCTCTGCGCGAAGCCAATGTCGAGCTTATTTGTCTGGCTGGGTACATGCGCCTGCTCTCGCCCTTTTTCGTCGCGGCGTTTCCGCAACGCATTCTGAACATTCACCCGTCTCTGCTGCCCTCGTTTCCCGGCCTGGAATCGCAAAAGCAGGCGCTCGATTACGGAGTGAAATTTGCCGGATGCACGGTGCATTTTGTCGATGAAAATCTCGACGCCGGCCCGATCATGTTGCAAGCGGTCGTTCCGGTCGAGGATAACGACACCGAAGACAGTCTGAGCGCGCGCATTTTGCAAGAGGAGCATCGCATTTATTCCGAAGCCGTTAAGATTGTGCTGGAGGGGAAATTCAAAATCGAAGGCCGCCGCGTGATCCGACTTACATGACGCAAACCAATTTTAAACCGGTCGAAGAGCAGCTCGCCTACCTGAAAAAAGGTGTGCACGAAATTATTCGCGAACAGGACTTGCGCGCGAAGCTGGAAAAATCGCGCAAGAGCGAAAAACCGCTGCGCGCGAAACTGGGCGTTGATCCCACTGCGCCGGACATCCACCTCGGCCATACCGTCGTCATCCGCAAACTCAAACATTTTCAGGATATGGGCCATATCGCGGTTTTTTTGATCGGCGATTTCACCGCGATGGTCGGCGATCCCACCGGACAAAGCGAAACGCGCCCTCCGTTGTCGCGCGAACAGGTGCAGGCCAACTCAAAAACCTATCTCCAACAGGTTTTTAAAATTCTCGATCCTGCGAAAACCGAAATTCGCTACAACAGCGAGTGGCTCGATAAACTGTCGAGCTACGACATTATCAAGCTAGCCGCCAAATATCGCGTGGCGCGCATGCTGGAGCGCGAGGATTTTCATAATCGTCTGGTAAATCAGCAGGCGATTTCCGTGCACGAATTTCTCTATCCATTACTGGTGGCTTACGATTCAGTGGTTTTAGAAGCGGACGTGGAACTCGGGGCCACCGAACAAAAATTCAATTTGCTGATGGGCCGCGAAATACAGCGTGAATACGGCCAGGAATCGCAGGTCTGCATGACCATGCCGATCCTGGTGGGCCTCGATGGCGCGCGCAAAATGTCCAAGAGCCTGGACAACTACGTCGGCATCACCGATCCGCCGCAGGAAATGTTCGGCAAAATGATGTCCATTCCCGATGAGTTGATGTGGAGCTACTACGAACTAGTCACTGATCGCACCGAAAGAGAAATCGCCGAACTAAAAGCCGAAGTTGCCGCTGGCAAGCTTCACCCGATAGACGCAAAAATGAAGCTGGGCGAGGAAGTAGTGTCCGTCTTTCAAGGCGCGCAAGCCGGCCGTAAAGCTGCGGAGAATTTCCAGCGTGTCTTCCGCGACCGGCAAGCCCCTGTGGAAGCTGCGATACAAAAAATTCCGCGCGGCCCGGCCAAAAAACTTACCGCACTCCTGGTCGAGCTGAGTCTCGCGCCCTCAAAAGGCGAAGCCGAGCGACTCATCAAGCAGAAGGCCGTAGAACTCGACGGTGTGACCGTAGATGATTTTCGGAAGGACATCGATCTCAGCCAGCCGCAGGAATTTCTACTCCGCGTCGGCAAGAAGAAATTTCTCCGCATCGTCGTTGAATGACCGTTCACTCCCGAGCGTCCGTCATTCCGAGCGGAACGAGGGATCTCTCTTTATTTTTCTGCGGCGCAAAGCATCGCAGCAACGTCGCGAACTCCTACTCGCCGCCGCCAATCTCGTCAAAATAGGCCGCGCATTCCACCAGTTTCGCCTCCTTGCCATCATGCACTGCGTACCTTGCGTGCTTACCAGGGTCGTACCCGTTGCGCCATAGCGACGCGCTGCCGTGCACGCCATCTTTGTTCAGCGCGTAAAAATAAATATGAAACGTCCCGAGCTTTTTCTTGTCGTTGTTGTAATTCCGAGCCACGCGATGCAGAGCTTCGAGGCATGCATCGGTCGGCGACATTCCCTTGCGCATCATTTCCACAATGGTATGGCCGCCGGAAATCTTGATGTTCTCTTCGCCTTTGCCGGTGGAGCCGGCGCCGCCCACGTCGCCATCCACATACAAGCCCGCGCCGATGATCGGGGAATCGCCTACGCGCCCGGGAATTTTCCACGATAATCCGGACGTCGTCGTGGTGCCGGAAATTTCTCCCTTCTCATTCACTGCCAGACAATTGATCGTTCCTGTCGGCGGACTGGCAATCACTTCGATCGCTCGGGCCATTAGCACTTCATCGTGTCCGCAAATGTCTGCGAGACGCTCACGAAATTCCGGCGAATTCAATGCGCCGCGCCTTCCTGCCGACGCCGCTTTTCCATTCCACTCCGGACTGTCAATTCCTGGTCGCCAGTTGAAGGAAGTGGAAGCCTTCCACGCCAGCCAGAGTTTTCGCGAATGATCCGTCAACAAATTCAGTTCTTCAAATCCTTCGGCCACTGCAAATCGACGTGCCCCATCCCCAACGATCATGGTATGATTGGTGCGTTCCATCACGATTTTCGCGAGCCGCGCGACATTCTTGATTCGCCGTACGCTGGCGACCGAGCCTGCGCGATGCGTTGGCCCGTGCATCACGCTCGCGTCGAGTTCCACTTCGCCTTCTTCATTGGGCAATCCGCCGTAGCCTACGGAATCATCATTCGGATCATCTTCAACCAAAGTTACCGCAGCGACCGCCGCGTCTAGTGTGTCGCCGCCGCTTTGCAAAATGTCCATGCCTTTCTGTAGTGCGCGCACGCCATTCGCGCTGGAAATCATGATGGGCCGCGTGCCTTTCGTTCCCGCCGTCCGCAAAGCGGACAAATCTGCTGTCGGTTTTAACGAGCCGAACACATTCGTTGTGCCTGCTGCTGCGGTGCCCGCCAGCGAAGTCAGAAAGAATCTGCGACGTGACCAAAGACTCATAATTGCCTCCACTAAAGCGCTATTGAGCGCGAGCCCGCCACTATACAAGCCGCCGGGTGAACTGAAAAGGTACAACTAAAAAAGCAGAGTTGGGAAATTGGCTATGACTTGTGCCACTGCGGCAACCGGCGTCGGCCAAGGAAATGTAGCGCAGCTCGGTGACCGAGATAAACGCTGAGCGCCACGCCGTGCCCGGAAAATCCTCCCAGCACCACAACATTCTTGCTCTCGGGGTGCGCGCGAAAAGTTGGCACAAAATCCTTCGTGGTGAGAATCGGCCCGCCCCAGCGATGCGTAATCCGTATGTTTTTCAGCGCGGGATGCAGCAATCGCACGCGCTTTCCCAGCGCACGCAGCCGCGCTGCGGGCTCGCCATGACGGATGTCGAAGCGCTCCAACCCGCCCCACAATTTCATCACGCCAGCCTTGGCAGATTTCGCTCGCCTGGCATCTTCGCGCAGGAATTTCCCGAATGCCGGCGCCAACCCACTGCCAAAGATCATTCCGCCATTTTTCAGCATCCGTCCCCACAAGTAAGGAAAATCCACCGAATAAAACGGCCGTCCGGACTCCATTCCCAGCGCCGCGATTTGTTTTTTTGTCAGGGGCGCGGTGGCAACCGCAAATGTAAGGCGCGGTTGCGATGAATCTTTCGACGAATAAATTTTTCCGGCCAATTCACGCGAAGCGGCATTCGTCGCCAGGAGTACTTTCTTGGCGACAACAATCGTTTTCTCAACCCCGCGCCGCAGCTTTCGTTCGACGTGCAGCTGAAGCGGATCAGAAAACTCCATGCGCACCACTTCCGTGTCCTCTGCAATCTGTGCGCCAGCTTTCGCGGCGGCTTGCGCCAATCCCGATATCGCTTTTCCGGGATTCACCGACCCGCCTGGAACTTTGCCCACGGCGCGAACGCGACCTGAGTCTTGCCAGTCAACGGGTGAATTCTTCAGGGGATGGAGTTTTTTGCCTTCCATGGATTTTTCGTGGCGCGCAATTTCCCACACTCCGGGCAATTGCAACTCAGCGTCCGTGCGCAAGTCGCGCATAATTTTCCGGTAGCCGCGCAACACATCTCCCAATCCCGACAGATCGCCCGCAGCCGTTTGTGCCAGCGCCATGCCTCCCGTGCGTCCGCTGGCTCCGTTACCGACGCGCTCAGCTTCCAGCAGCAAAACGGTCTTCTTTCCAGCCAGCCGCGCCAGCCACGCCGCTGCCGAGAGCCCAGCGAAGCCCCCACCCACAACGGCAAAGTCGACATGTCCCGGCAGCGGCGCGCGCTTCGCCCGAAAAGTAATCTTCCAGGGAGTCTTGCCCCAATTTGGTTTTCTTTTCGCCATGGTTCCGATTCGATGCCCCGGGCGCTCCCTTGGTTCCCGTTTTCACATCTCTGCAGCAGTCGTTTCTCCGTTTCGAAAATGCCGAAAGAGAGGACCTCTTCTTCACCCATCCCTAGGTCTGCCAGAAAACCGAGCTATGATAGACCTTGCCAAGTTTGCAAAATCCGACATGTCTGCGCGCGCCCCATCCGAACGCGTCCTGCGTTTCGACAATTTTGAGCTGGATACCCGCTCGGGAGAGCTGCGGAAACAAGGCCTAAAGCTACGCCTGCAGGGCCAACCCCTGCAAGTGCTCGCGATGCTGCTGAACCGCGCTGGCGATCTCGTGACTCGCGAGGAACTTCGCGCCGAAATTTGGCCTGCCGACACGTTTGTCGATTTCAACCACAGCCTTCACAACGCAATTGCGCGCATTCGCGAAACGCTCGGCGATTCGGCGGGAACGTCGCGCTATATCGAGACCCTACCACGCCGTGGATACCGATTTATCGAACCGGTCGATGACGTTAAGCGGGAGACAGCAGTGTCCGCTCTGCACCGTAGCCGCAAATGCGATCCCCGCGAAATTCAGTCTGTGGCGGTTCTGCCGCTTGAAGATCTCTCGGCTGACTCGGCCGATGATTATTTCGCGGACAGCATGACTGAGGCTTTGATCACCAGTCTGGCCAAAATTAAGGCTTTGCGAATTATTTCTCGCACCTCAGCCATGCAGTACAAGGGAGCGCGCAAATCGCTGCCGCAGATCGCGCGCGAACTGAACGTGGACGCCGTAGTTGAAGGTTCGGTTTTGCGCTCAGCCGAGCGCGTGCGCATCAACGCCCAGCTGATCCACGCCGCCAGCGATCATCACTTATGGGCTGAAAGCTACGAGCGTGATTTTCGCGACATTTTGTCATTGCAAGGCGAGATCGCGCGTCAGGTCGCCAACGAGGTCAGCATCATTCTCACGCCCGAGGAGCGGGCACGCCTGGGAAGCACACGACCGGTGGACCCCGAAGCGCACGACTGGTACCTCAAAGCTCGCTACTACTGGAATAAGCGCACCGAAGAGAGCGTGAAAAAGGCGCAGTCTTACTTTCAGCGGGGGATCGATAGCGATCCCACGTACGCTCAGGGTTACGCCGGGTTGGCCGATTCTTACCACATACTCGGCTACTACAACGCCCTGCCGCCAGGAGAAGCATACCCAAAAGCGAAGGCGGCAGCCTTAAAAGCGTTGGAGCTGGATAATTCTCTGGCTGAGCCTCACGCTACTCTTGGTGTGGTCAAGCGGGATTTCGAGTGGGATTGGTCTGGGGCCGAAATGGAATTCCAGAAGGCCATCGAAATCAATCCGGGCTGCGTCGAGGCCTACCACTGGCGCGGTACTCTTTTCAGCATGCTGGGGCGCCACGCGGAAGCGCTCCGCGAAAAGACGAAGGCATTGGCAATTGATCCTCTTTCCGTGGTCATTAAAACAGATCTTGCACGCATGCTGTACTTTTCCCGTGATTATGATCAGTCGCTGCAACAATATCGCGCTGCGCTGGATATGGAACCGAGTTTCGCTTCCGCTTACCTTTGGCTTTCTCACGTGTACCAGCAGCAGGGTCTGTTTGACCAGGCAATCTCAGAGTTGAAGACCGGAATGCGTCTTTCCAATGACAGTATATTTGCGCTGGCCAAGCTGGGACACGGCTATGCCATTGCCGGGAGACGCGATGAAGCGCGCGCCGTGCTGGATCAATTGAAAGCGCTGTCGAGCCAAAAATATATTTCACCCTACGACGTCGCGATGATTTATGTGGGCTTGCAGGAAAACGACGAAGCCTTCAGCTGGCTGCAGCGAGCCTTGGCACAACGGTCTCTTTGGCTGGGCTACCTCAACGTAGAACCGCAGCTCGATCCTTTGCGCTCGGACCAGCGCTTTCCTGAACTGCTTCGCCGCATTGGTTTGTCTAACTAGGCTTCTCGGACGCGCTAGTCGATTCAGTGAATTCTACTCGCTCGCGCCTAAGGGCAGGAAGTACTGCGTGCCCTTAACGGGTTCCTGCAGCCGTCGCAGCAGTTGCTGCAGATCCCCGTTGCGCGCCACAAAGTCGATTTCTGAAGTATCGATCACCAGCAGATCGGACGCTGCGTAACGAAAAAAGAAGTGCTCGTAGGCGCGTGAAACTTCTTCAATATATTCGGTGGAAATCTGGTTTTCGTCCTTCATCGCTTTTTTCGCGATGCGCGCTCGCAACACTTCCGGCTTGGCTTGCAGGTAGATCACCAGGTCCGGCGGAGGAATATCTCTGGCCAGCGCTTCATAATAGCGTTCGTAGAGTTTCAGTTCCTCGTCATCCAGATTCAGGTTTGCGAAGATGCGATCCTTTTCCATGAGGAAATCGGAAAGCAGCGGCGCCGGCGAATCCGCGGCGAGTGCTTCGCGCAAACGCTTCTGCCGCTCGATCAAAAAATACATTTGCGCGCGTAACGACGAACCCGGCTGCTCTTTATAAAATTCGCCGAGGAAGGGATTGTCCTCGCAATCGTATACCCGACGCGCATGCAAACGCTCCGCAAGAATCCGTGCCAGAGTGGATTTTCCCACGCGCAATGGGCCTTCGATGACGATGTGTTTCGGAGCGTGAGGACCACGCTGTGGCTTCGCGGCGCGCCTGGCTGAGGAAGATTCGTGCGCGGTCATTAGTTTCCACCGGCCGGATCGCGTAACTGTCGCCGACCGTGCCAAGAGTATAGCAGAGAGGTGCCGCACGGAAACGTCGCGGAGCGCGGCAGGTTGTCCAGCATGCCTGCGCTCCGCGCACTCCTCGACAAAAATAAATTCTGAGCGCGAAAAACTTTTATCGCGTCAACATCAGGACTACGAACGAGTCCGGCTTCATTTTTCCGCGCCGCTCGCCTGCTGCGGGTGCGTCGAAGTCCGCCGCCGGCAGAAAAATATTATGCGTCTTCAAGTCCAGGGCCATGGTGCGTGCGCTCTTTTTGGTCGGCACATTCTCGACGACCGAGAACTTTTCTGGAGAATCCTCATGCACCACGGTCAGCGTGCCTTCTCCATTCGAGGAGAACGCATAGTCGGTGCCAGGATCAAATCCATTTGCGTCCGTTCCTTCTCCGGTCGGCAACGTGGTTATGATTTTTCCCGTATCTGCATTTACGATGGCCATCATTTTATTATCGCAGCCCACAAAAAGCCGCCGCGTCTTAGTGTCCATTGCAAGTCCCGAAGGCTCTGTGCAAGGAGCTAGCGGCCAGCGATGCAAAACTTTAAGTTTCTCCGAGTCAATGTGCGCGAGCTCAGACTTGTCTTCGACATTAACGTAGATTCCGCCTTTCCCGTCAGCCGCGGCAAATTCCAGCTTGCCGCCAATCGCGACGGTGCCGGCGACCTTTCCGTCAGCTGCGTTCACCGCGGTGATGTCGCCGCTGCGGCCGTTCATGGCAAAGACGCGCTTCGACGCCGGGTCGTAAATGATGGCGTCAGGATTGGTTCCGGCGGGGATGGTGCCAAGCGTCTTGAGCGTCTTGAGGTCAAACATGGTGATGTTGTTGGCGCGACCATCGCTTACGAATCCGCGGCCGAATTCGGACGCGATCGCAATCCCGTGAACTCCTTGGGTATCGGGGATGTCGCCCACGATGGCCTGGGTATCCGCGTCCAGCACCACCACGTGCGTGCCGTGCGAAACATAAAGCCGCCGTGCATCCGCGTCCACCGTTGCGTAATCCCAGAAACCTTCGCCGCCCACGGGAATGGTTTTGCTCAGGTGATAGCCGCTGGCCCCGGCGGCGCGTCCTCCGGCGGGCGATGCGTAAGATGTTGTGTTTGAAGTTGCGTGCGATGTCGCATGCATCGCCACGCCAATAATTGCCGCAGCGAAAACCGAACCCGCCGCTACAGCGATTCGTCTGCGTTGATCAGTCATGACGAAATCCTCCGCCCTGCGCGATAAAACGCCGCAAGAAGGCACTAACCATATCGCAATGCAGATAAACCGTGGATAAATCGCGCAAGAATTCGCCGGCACTATATTTCCGTTCATTTTTCGGGAAGCTGCGGCGTTTAGTCCCGTTTCTAAAACGAGTTCAGCAAAAGACTAACTATCTGCGGGGCGCGTTTCTCTGGCGTCAGTTAACAGCTGCCGGGCCATCCCCAAACACCTTTTTTCGTGTCCCCAATTATGTCCGCAGCAATTTCAAATTTCTCGGCGTGGCACAATACAGCAACTTGTTCAGGTTCTGCGTTAGAACTACCTCTGACGCCGGACGGGAAGCAGCTGTTGCCGAGGGCCGGCCCTCGTGCGTATTTGGTGGTCCGGCTGAGCCGCGATTCCGCGGAGCTCATGACGTTCTCCATCCTGGTCCCGGCTTATGACCGGTTCCTCATAAGAATCAGCGACGACCGGAAACCCACGGTCCATCGAAAATCTTCGCGATCTCTCCTGGCACTCCGGAATAAAATGGCTTGCTAGATGACTCCTCGCAAAATCGTCCATATCGATATGGACGCGTTTTACGCGTCCGTGGAACAGCGAGATGACCCACAACTGCGTGGCAAGCCCGTAGTTGTCGCTTGGCGGGGCAACCGCTCGGTCGTCTGCGCCGCTTCGTATGAAGCGAGACGTTTTGGAGTGCGCTCTGCCATGCCAGCCATTCGAGCTGAACGCCTGTGTCCCAACGCTGTTTTTCTCCCTCCTGATTTCCCACGCTACCGGATTGTCTCGCGTCTCGTGCATGAGATCTTCAGGCGACACACCGAGCTGGTCGAGCCGTTATCTCTTGACGAGGCTTATCTCGATGTTACGGAGAACAAGACTGGCTTGCCGACCGCTACACGAGTAGCGCGCGCCATTCGCGAACAAATTCGCGAGGAATTGAATTTGACGGCCTCGGCCGGCGTTGCGCCGAACAAATTTCTAGCGAAAATCGCTTCGGACTGGCGTAAACCGGATGGTCTCTTCGTCATCCAGCCTGAAGAAGTAGACTCATTCTTGTTGCCGCTGTCCGTGGGACGTCTGCCCGGGGTGGGCAAGGTGACAGAAGAAAAGCTGAAGAGGTCTGACATATTAACAGTCGCGGATTTGCGGAAGCTGGATTTACCGGCACTCGAAGGCCTCTTCGGTCGCTATGGCATTCGTCTCCACGAGTTGGCCCGAGGCATCGACAACAGCAAAGTTATCCCAGACCGGCCAACGCAGTCCGTGTCAGCCGAGGACACATTTGAGAGTGACGTACCTCTGACCGAGATTGAGCCGATGGTCCGCCGTCTCGCGGAAAAGGCCTGGACCGCATCACGCAAGGAAGTGCGGATCGCACGCACCGTGGTACTCAAACTGAAGACAAGCGAGTTCAAGATTCTCACTCGGAGCCATACACCGCACGCACCTCCTTCTTCTTGCGAACAATTGACCGAAATCGCCCTGTCGCTACGGGAGCGTATAAACCTGAGTCCAAAGCAACGCTTTCGCCTAGTCGGCGTTGGACTGAGCAATTTTTGCGATCCTGATGATGCATCTATTCAGTCGGCTCTTTTTGAGTAGTCGGAGCGCTGCTTGCACGGCGGTCGGTCAGTTCGTGATTTGCCGAATATGTGTCAAGTGAGCAGAACAGAGTACTGAGGCAAATGAGAGAATGACGACTAGCACGGTCTTGCCACCCATGGGCAAATACAAAAGGACGAAGGGATTCTTCGTCCGTTGGTGATCATCTTCAACGCATCGACCACCGCCCCGCTCGACAGGCTTTGTGCCGGGGAAGGCGATGTTGCAGACGCGTGATCCTGGAGGTTCGTTGCCGTTTGGCCGTCTGCCATAACCAAGGGCCAGCCCAAATCATTATCGCTGCCGCCGCACGGACCTGATGATGTAATCGCGCGTCGCAACCAGAACAGCATCTGAAATTCGCGAATCGGGCGCAATGCGGGCCAGTGTGACGGCGCCCACCATGGCCGAGACGATCGCCATCGACCGTTCTGCCCGCTTGCGGAACGGGACCGTCTCTAGGTGGCTGGCAATCAGTCGGGACAGTTGGAGAAATCCTTCTAAAGCTGCGTGACGAGTCTTCTTGTCTCTCCGCGCGAGTTCGCTTCCCAGAGCCGCTAGGGGGCAGCCTGTTCTCGGCTGGTCGCGATGAGCGCGCAACACATAATGATCCACAAGGAGCGGAAGCGCCTGCTCGTGGGGCTTTCCGTCGATGAGCAATTCCAGGCTGGCAACCAGCGACAAAAGAGTGTTGCTGCACGCTTCCAGGACAAGTTGATCCTTGGAAGCAAAATGACGATAGAAGCCTCCGTGAGTAAGACCCGCGGCAGCCATCACTCGCGCGAGCGCCGCCTCGCTGATTCCATTGGCTGCGAACTCGGCGCCTGCCGCTTTGACAATTCGCTCGCGTGTCTTGGCGGTCTCTAATTTTGACTTACGCATAGTTCTTTCTCTCCGAACGTGACGTTTCGCCCGTTGCTAGTTGCGCGCCAGGGCGACTTGCCCCAGATGGTAAGACACATGTCTCGCCCGGCTGAGCAGGATGTTCAACCGATTTCGAGTGGGGTTCTTCGTGAGATCCTCATCGGTCATCGTTGTATGGCGCTGCAACCATTCCCGCGGTGAGAGAGCTTCCATCTTGCGAAGCACGTTCTGGTTTACTTCAGCCCAGTATTTCTTTAGGTTTGCCGCGGTCGGCAGCTCCTTGATGACTTTGTCGGGGTTTTTGATGAACATCGCATCGAGTTCCGGGTGAAGGCGGTCACCTAGCCCCAGAATGGTCAGCATGGCGTCATTGACGGCAGTCAGATGGCCCAAGAGATAAAGGACTCGATTCTTGCCGGGCGCGACCTCGGGCTGGAATTGATCGTCGGTCAGCGAGTTGAACGTTTCGCTGGCCTAAGCGACGGCTTGACGCCACGAGGCTAGCGCAGTGTCATGGCCCCGGTTTTCCTCTACGGCCCGGACAGCGAGAGCATGCTGGTTAACGCGGAGCTCCACCTCCCGCGAGTTATCACCATACTTTATGGAGATTCCTAATCCCCTGGAGGTAGTCTTCCTTTTCTAGCCTGCTCTCTACTCCAAATTCAGTCAGGATCGTGATCATCTGCCCGAGAGGAAGCCCGGCAAGCTCCGCAGCCCT
>WNFR01007246.1_pt1 | contig 18497 bp, 14 predicted proteins | sample 5400221 | NCBI WGS metagenome assembly WNFR01 (sample SAMN13153357, study PRJNA577476) | soil metagenome | isolation source: 40 cm soil under Madrone tree | place: USA:California | collected 2016-06-14 | reverse complement strand
TGTGCGCCATCGCAAAGGGAATGAACTCTTGCCAGTGCTTCGGACGCGTCAGCCGCCCCGCGGCTTCCAGCCTTTTGTAGAGCGGAGTCGCAGGCAGTGGCGTCATCAAACCAAAGATCGGCAACCCTGGAGGCCAAGTGCGAATCTCCTTCAGAGTTCGCTCTGCCACGCCAGGCGTGTCATTGTCCATGCCAAAGATAAAAGAGGTGATGGCAAAAACGTTGCGCCGGGCAAGCCGGTCGAGCACCACGGCATATTCACCTGGCTTGTTGAAGCCCTTTTTTACGTCCGCAAGGTTGGCCGGATCGATGGATTCCATTCCGATGAAGATCCACTTGCCTCCCGCGGCCGCGATCAGATCGACCAGTTCCTCATCGCGCAGCAGATTCGCGCTGATCTGGGCGACCCAATGAACTTGCGCGTTGGCGGCGATGATGTCTCGCAGCAATGATTTTGTGCGCTTTACGTTGATGGCAAAATTGTCGTCGATGAAAAATACCGCAATCTGGCCACCCTCCTCTCTCGCGCGAGCTTTCAGCAGCAGGAGTTCGTTCACCACGCTTTCATTGCTACGAAAGCGGATGGAGTCGCCAAAAAATCCCGTCACCGTACAAAACTCGCACCCGTATGGACAACCACGCCCGGACTCCACCGGAATAATTCGAAAGGTTCCCCAATCGGCGCCGACGCGCTTGAGCACCGGATGCAATATGCCCGGAAGCAAATTGAATTGCTCCAGCTTGATTTTATCCCAGGGAATTTCCGGGTAGGGCTGAAGTGGTTTGCGCTCTTGGCCAAAGTCGTCCACCGGCGTGTAGACATCCTTCAGCGTGCCGCGCACGGCATCTTCCACAATTTTGGGCCACGTCTCATCAGCTTCGCCGAGAGCAACCGCGTCGGCATGGCGCGGGCCGCCGTCACGCCCGAGCGCCTCATCGGCCATTTCCGTAACATGCGGCCCGCCCATAACGACCTTTACTCCCACGGCTCGCACTGCGTCCGCCATGCGATAGGCCTTGGCGATCATCCTGGTCATCGCACCGATGCCGACCAGTCCGATATTTTGTTCACGCACGTAGCGCGCGATACTTTCTTCATCCATGGGCTGTGCGTTGCCGTCAATCAGCACCACTTCGTGGCCAGGCGGAGTAAGTGCTTGCAGCAGAAACATCCAAAGATGCGGCATGAAATTGCGAGTCACACCGTTGTCGGGGTTGTAAAGTAAAATTCTCATAGCTCGTTCTCCATTTCAGAAGTCGCATCTTTGGTGCATATCTAACATGACAAATCGCTTTCAGCATGATCTGGTTCGCTGCTACGGCGGCCCGAGACCACTGCCTGTGAGGCAGAACAATCGAGATCTGGACCGGTTAATTGGCCCGGTGCAAAACGTTGACGAACCGACCGATTTTTGCCAAGTTCATCTCCTCAGGACGTAGCTCGATACTGGCACCGAAGGTATGGGTGGACAGATCCACTACAGGCATAAAGGAAAACCCCAAACCGACGTTTTCCGCTGCGTGATGTCGGACCACGTACCCGCCGATCAAATACCCAACAGTGCCTCCGACGAGAACGTCTGAAGGAAAATGCTGCCGAGCGGTCACGCGACTCGCGCTGATTGCCAAGGCAAAAGCATAAGCGGCAATCTGGACCGGCTTGCTTCGGTACTCAGATGCAATTACCCGCGCCAGCGCGAAGCTCTCCGCTGCGTGCGCAGAAGGAAATGAGCCGTCCAATTCGTATGAACGCGTTCCATGGGGCCAGAATCCTCCCTGGCCGTTTCCTTCGTTAGGCCGTTCGCGATTCGTAGCTAGCTTCAGAGCTTCTACTACGAGTAAGGAATTGATGACCGCTTCCGCTCCGAGACGCCCTGTTTCAGCAAGATGCTCATTGTGAGTCCCCAAACCGAGAAAGTAGATCCCAGCAGCGCCTCCGAGAGTGGCGTACGGCGAACCAAAGCCAGAGACGATATTGCTCGCATCAATCCGACTCTTGTCGACACCAAGATTCTGCTGTGCCTGCGCGTCATAGTGAAGCGCAACCCCTGTGCCTGCGGCAAACGGCACCAGCCAGAATGCGTCTCTCGGCTGGATGCGCAATGGGCTAGTCCAGATCCCGGCCTGATCGTGGCCGATATCTTTGAGGCACTGCCCGAGATGCGTCACGCCGCAGATTGCGGGTTGCGAGGATGGCTGCTGCTGGTCTTCCGAGACCTGATCCGATGACGGGGCCGAACCGGAAACCGATTGCGCCTCCTGTGCTTGTCCAGCTGATGAGTCGGCTGTCTGACCAAACAACGTCCTTGGACCATAAATTAGGGAGGCGCAGATTAGCAGGGAATGTGCAAAATACAGAACAGCGTTTCTATATATTTCGAACAATCGACATGATTTCCGAAGCTCCTTTGAAAGTTGTGTGCATAGGCCAAGACCAGTCACCAAAGCCGTCATCAGAATCGGTGCAAGCCGTTCGGAAGCACCTCGAAGGGCCGTATCCAATTCCCAGGCCATGCCGTCTGCTTCAACCAAGTGTTCATAATGCGAAATCAACATGATGGAATTGCGTAGCGTGATTCCGAACAAGGTCACGAAACCGACGAGAGAGCCAATCGAGAGATTGCCGCCGGTGAACAATGCTGCGAGCACTCCTCCGACCAAGGCAAAAGGCAGATTCGCGAGTACGAGCAATAAATTGCGATAGTTGCCCATCACCACGGACAGGAGGAGGACGATTCCCAACCCTGCCAGCAGAGAGTCGACTAATAGGTCGCGTCGTGATTGAGCCTGTGCCGCGGCCGTACCGGAAAATTCCACATAGGTACCGGCGGGCAAGGATAGTTGAGAAATGCGCTTCTGCGCTTCATCGACAAACGAGTCCACGGCACGCCCCTGAACATTGCAAGTGATGGTTTGTACGCGGCGTGCGCCCTGATGCAGGATGACGTAACGTGCGGAAGACTCGTAAAGATCAGCGAGCTGCTTCAGAGTGACGTAATTTCCATCAGGACTTCGAAGCGGCAGCGCACCTAGTTCGCTCAGCCTGGGCCGGTCGCCAGGGGCAAGAATGACCGAAACGTCAAAAACTCGATTTCCTTCGTAAACCTGCCCCACAATGTCGCCACCATAAGCAGTCCTAACTGCATCGAGGACCTGTAGCGGGTCGAAGCCCCAGCGGACCAGATCGTCCTTGCGAAGTCGCACCACAATCTGTGGCATTCCGGGAGGGGATTGGATCTGGATTTGGGCCGCGCCCCGCACACTCCCAAGCACGCGAACAACTTCCCCTGCCTCTTGGTCCAGCTGGTCTAGGTTGTTGCCGACGACATTGACCACGACAGGAGTTCTGTAACCGGAAAGAGTTTCGTTGATGCGCTCCGTTAGAAAGCTGTTCGATGTCAAAATCGGGCCTGGAAGCTGAGAGATGACTTCCCGAATACCAGCCTGTGCCGCCTCCACTTGATTCCCGTTGCGCGCCTTCAAGTTCACATCAATTTCACTCTCATGCGTGCCCATGGTATCGGTGCCAAGTTCTGCTCTTCCCGCTCGTTGGGCGACGGATTGCACAGAGGGGATTTTCAGCAGGGCTTCCGTGATGCGGTTCCCGAGTCGCAGGGATTCCTGAAGCGAGGTTCCGGGGAGCTCGGTCATATGTACCGTGACGTTTCCCTCTCGCAACTCAGGCAGGAACGATTCGCTCAAGAGGAACAGAGTGCCGATCCCGAGCGCAACCAGAAGTGCAACCGCCGCCGTCACTAGCCGTGGTGCTTTCTCAATTCGGAGCAGGAGTCCGTGATATCCGCGCTTCAACCAATGGACAGCGGGGGATTCCTGCGACGGGAGATCACGCTCGCCCAGTAGGGTGATGCAAAGAGCGGGTGTGACGGTGAGAGCAACCACAAGTGAGGAGAGAATTGCCCAGATGTAAGCGATGCCGAGGGGCCCGAAGATCCTTCCAGCCAAGCCGGACATACTCAGAACCGGGAAGAAAACCAGAATCACTGCGAATGTCGCGTAAACAACGGCGCTCCTTACTTCGAGTGAGGCATCGAGCACGACTTGAAATGTCGAGCGAGGGTTTGGCGATGCCCGATTTTCGCGCAAACGACGATAGACGTTCTCGACATCGATCACCGCATCGTCCACGACCTCACCAATGGCGATTGACAGTCCTCCAAGCGTCATGGTGTTCAGGCTCAGTCCCATCTTGTCGAGGGCGATGACGGCCGCCAGCAGGGAAAGAGGAATTGCAGTGCAAGAGATCGCGGCAGTGCGAAGATTGAAGAGAAATAAAAAGAGAACCAAGATCACCAGGACCGCGCCGATGAGCAATGAGTCGCGAACATTATGAAGCGCGACATCGATGAAGTCGGCAGAGCGGAACACTTCAGGGTGCACCGAGATTCCTTGCGCTTCGAGGCTAGTACGCAGGTCCGCGACTGCCTTGTCGATACCGTGCGTAACTTCGAGCGTATTCGAACCGTACGCAGCGTCGACTATCAAGATCACGCCCGGTTTTCCTCGGATCGTGGCCGCGCCGATCGGCGGCGCTGGCGCATCTGCTACGCGAGCCACATCACCCAGCAACACGTTCGCACCGTTGTGATGGACCAGAACCGTGCGTGTGAGTTGCGCGGCGGTTAATGACTGCCCCTCCGTTTGCAGCACGATTCTCTGATTAGGGGTATCGACAAAACCTGCCCCGCGAACGCCGGTAGCCTGACGCGCTGCGGCGATCACGTCCTCCACCCCCAATCCATATTGAACAAGCCGTTGCGGATCGAACTGGAATTGAATCTGCCGCACGTCGCCGCCAACGACTTCGACTCCCGCAACACCGGCAACAGCCAACAATCGCGGCTTGACCGTCCAGTCGGCAATCGTTCTCACAGTCATGAGCGATTGTTTGTCCGAAGTGAGACCTACCTCCATGACCCATGTTGTGGAGGAAGTGAGGGGCGTCATCAAAGGCGGCTGGACTCCGGTCGGGAGTTCGCTCGAGACCGTTGACAGCCGTTCGGTCACGGCCTGCCGGTCGCGATAAATATCCGTACCGGGGCGAAAGACAACCGTGATTACAGAAAGGCCCTGAATCGATCGGGAACGGAGGGATTCGATTCCGGCAACGCCGTTGATAGCGTTTTCAATCGGCTGAGTGACCAGCACCTCGACCTGCTCGGGAGAAAGACCCGGCGCCTCTGTTTGAATGGAAACTTCCGGAGGCGCAAACTCCGGGAAAACGTCATAAGGCACGTGGGAGAGCGACAAGATTCCATAGACGAGGAGCGCACACGCTAGCGAGATCGCAATACCGCGGAAGCGGATTGAGAAGCGGACAATGGCACTTAGCATCGGGAGGACCGTATTTCAATCCACATCGGTTTCGCCTCCGCCCTGGCCGTGCAAGAGCAATTCCTCCGAGAGAAGAGCTTGCGCCCCCTGTATGACGAGCTTGTCCCCGGGTGAGAATCCTTCTGCCACAAAAAATCCTCTTTCCAGAGGAATATCAGTAGGCACCGCACGCCGAGCAAAACGGTCGGCGGCTGTTTGTTGGTACACCCAAGTTTTCCCTTCGGACCAAACCACCGCCGATGTTGGGACGATCAGCCCCTTCATCGGATTGCCGATTGACAGATGAGCGAGTAGGTTTACGCCAGGCGTGAGACCGGGCCGAGCATGCGCAACGTAAAGAAAGCTCCTGCCTTGAATTCGCGGATCGACTCGGGGAAAAGTCGATACAAGAGTCGCTTGCGTTTGAGTCCCGCCTGAGATCTCCAGCGAAATCGTCTTGGGCGCCCCGTACGTGGGGCCTGAAGGCATCGTCATTTGCAGCAGCACTTCGTTTTGATCCAGGATCCGTTGCAGCTCTGGTGAACCTTCCATCGCCCATTTCGTAGCGACGTCGCCCCACTCCTGCCGGGCAATGGACTCTTGCAGAGTCTGCTGCTGCTCTCCGACGCGCACATCCGTTTCATTGACTTCGAGAGTAGCCTCTGCAAATTGCAGTGACTTTTCGGAGATGTTCTGGTTTTGTTCAAACAAAGTCTTCAGGCGCGTGTACTCTTTGCGGGCAACCTCTGCTGCGACATGTGCCTTCTGAATCTGCGCCTGCGCCGCAACGAAGTTATTGCGGGAGGCCGCCAGGTCTTGAGTGGAAAGAACGGCGGCAGGGAATGTAGCCTGTGCGCGGGTCACAGTCGCCGCAAGGGTTGCAACTTCGAGTCCCAAGCGGTTTTGTGTGGGCGAATCAAGCGTAAGCACGGTTTGTCCGTTTTCTGTGGAGATCTGGGCAGGGCCTTTCTTCGCTTGAGCCTGGCGGCCTTCTTCGTCCTTATCGAAGGGATTCTTGCAGCTTCCCAAGAAAGTCAGCGTTAGGAGTGCGCAGCTGAATATGCCAATCGATCCGCTATTCGTCAGTCTGGAATGAAGGTTCATCGATTTGACTCCTTGGGGAGTTTGCTCAGCGTTGGAGACTCAGGAGTAATGGAAAACGCGTCGCCGGGATCAAGCGGACGCTGGACAGCATCTTCCAGTTCGCCGAGAGCGCTTTGCACGCGTGCAAGCGCATCCAGTCGCGTCCGAGTCACAACCGAACTTTCGATTCGCACGCCGCTAAGGGCCAGCCGGTCTTCCTCGCCGAGCCGGACTGCCTGCTGCATCATCTGCAATTGAGCGTCTTGTAGCCTGTGGAGAGATTGGTCCGCTTCGGCCAATTCCTTCAGCGCTGCGATATAGAGGGCGAGCGCGCGTTCGCTCCCCGCAATGACTTGCGCCTGCTTCTCCAAGAAAGCGGCCGCGGATTCCTTGCGTCGCGCCTCGGCCTCAGCGATGGGACCTTGGTTTCGGTTGAAAATGGGCAATGTGGTCGAAAGTCCGAGTGTGAAAAAGTTATTCTTCTCCTCGTAGGTGTAACCCGGTCCGATTTGGATGTCTGGATATTGCTTGGAAATCTCAAGCTGCAAGTCGGCTTCGGCTGCGGCGTATTGCGCGAGAGAGCGGCGGACATCTAGTCGATTAAGAACGGCTTCTCTTTGAATCTGTTCTGGCGAGAGGGATTCTGCGTTTGGTGGGGAATCTAGGTCAGACCACGAGAAATCGAGCCCTTGGAGGCTCCCCACTGGAATCCCAATGGAGGCTGCCAGTGTCGCCTTAGCACCCGCCAACCGACCCTCAGCGGTGCTGATGGCCAAGTGTGTTTTTGAAAGCTCAATCCGCGAAAGGTCTACTTCCGGTCTTGGGATCTCTCCAACCGAAAATCTTTGCTGCAAGATATTTACTTCGTCCCCGCGAACCTGCTCTTCGGAGCGCAGCAAGTCCAGAGTTCGAGAAGCGAGAAGGTAGTTCAGTAGTGCCAGCCGAACCCTACTCCGAATCTTCCAGGCGGAATCCGCAAGATCAAATCGAGCAGCATGTTCTAGACTTCGAGCCGATTCGATCCGATGCCCGCGCTTCCCCGCCGTTTCGATGGGTACGGCGAGATCCACACTGAATAGATAGGGGCTGGGAATGCCGGGAGCGACGCTCAGACCGGGGTTAGGCCGTGCGCCGGCCGTAACGACCGCTGCTTGTGCTTCTCCAACGCGAGCCCTGGCAATCTCCATTGTCGGATGGAAATAGAGAGCTGCAAGTGAAAGCGTTCCGAGGTCCCAAGTCTTAGGTGGCCAAGGTGCAAGCGGGTGACCAACGTTTTCCTCTAGAAATGATTGCAGGCCTGGGTCACCGAGATTCCGTAGCTCTAGCCGAGCAGCTGATTCGGCAGGGACGATAGGAGCGGGTTGATATCGCTGGGCAGCACACCCGGTCAAAATCAAGGCAGCAAAAAGATAGAGATTTAGTTTTCGAATTGTGTACATAAACTTGCTCCGGACTATCAAGAATCAACAGAGGTAGACTCATGGCCTTCGCCGGAAGGCTTGTAGTCGTACAACTAGTCATCCCAAGGAAACGGAGCGGACGGACCAATCCCCCAGGACACGTTTCGAGAGCAGTCTCTTATGAGTTCTAGATACGAAGTGCGAGAGTGGGCGGACTCAGCGGAATGGGAGAGACGAAAAATGAACCGCGCAAGGCAAACGGAAGGAGCTTCGAAGCGCACATCTTGGAAACGAGGTCTTCGGCGAACCTCAACAGAGCGAACTTAAGGACGAATCGCCCAAATGAATACGCTACTCCGATGCACAACCCAAGAACAACCAGGGCGTACTCGGTATCGTTTCCGGTTTGCATCGCGTGATCCCAGTTATCGAACATATCAACTAGCGGACACACAAAGCACAGCACCAAAATAACGATGGCGATTATTCGAGACGTCCGGGAGCGCATAGGAATGAAGTATACAGTACAGACGCGCGAGTACCTCACGAAAATCACGAGAGGCGAGAAGAGCACAACCAGAACCTTTTCACTGGAAGCGTTGAACTCCTTGCGCACATCGTCAGTGTTCAACCGAGACATCGCGGTAGTTGGCGTCGTGGCGGGCGCTGAAGGGTGCAAGGATTACGCAGCCGAAGGATGACAGCAGTCTTGATTGGTAGCCGAGGAGGTACATCGGGCCGGACTGATTGAGGACTTGAGCCAGGCTAGAATCCAGGTTGTGCAGGGAACAGGACGGGCACGTTAGTTTTCGAGGGGTACTGTTTGATAGCTACGAGCAACTTGCTGGCTCCCGTCAGGTTGTCAGTAACGATCGTGCTCATCGTCTTGAGGTCTCGACGGGATCTAGCATCATGTGTTTGACGCGGATCGACTTCCGTCACGTTTATCGGTTTCCTCGAAAGTTCCCTTGCTCAATCGCTTCACTGAGACGCTGCTAAACCCGGGATCGCCTTTGCAACACGAACCCAACTTAAATCGCGGCACCGTGCGAGCGCAGAGTTAGGACTTCGGAGATATATTGGTGAGTGTTTTGGAGTTTCAATCGAAGGATGTGTTGGTTAGAGCGGTGTTGCATGGTGTCTACCCACCTACTCGCTGTTGTATTGGCTTTCCTCAGCATTCTTTCTTCTGCCCGAGTCCATGAGGCCGATTCGGCCGATTGCGCGGGCGTTGTTTTGGACGAAAATGGCGTGCCCATCGCCGCAACGAAAATCACACTCCAGAGCAGCGGCGGGCAGACGTTTCGCGCCGAAACCGATGGTGCGGGACGGTTTCTGCTGCGCAATGTTCCTGTCGGCGATTACCAGGTAGAAGCGCGCAAAGAAGGTTTCTTCGTACTCTCCGGCCAGACGGTCACGCTGCGCCCGGGACCGAACGACATCCATTTAGCGCTAAACCACGCGGAAGAATTGCACGAACAAGTGCAGGTTACTGCTGCCGCGAACCAGATCGATACGCAAGATACCACGCAGCGCGAAACGATAACCGCGCGCGAAATCCGCGACATCCCCGTTCCCAACTCACATATTTTGCAGCAGAGCCTGACGGCGATGCCACAGGTCGTACAAGATAATTTGGGCGACTTACACGTTGCGGGCGCACGCTCCGGAGAGACGCAGTATTTGCTCGACGGATTCGAAATCGGCGACCCCGTGAACAACACGTTGAGCGCGCGATTCAACATCGACGCCACGCGCGCGGCGGAAGTGCAGACTGGCCGCATCGGCGCCGGCTATGCGCACTCCGGCGCAAACGTTTTAAGCTTGGAAACGCCTGACGGCGACGACAAATGGCGCTTCGGCACAACCAATCCATTTCCGGGTATCGATATTCAAAACGGCGTGCGCTTGGGAAATTGGTATCCGCGTTTTACGTTTTCCGGTCCCATCGCGCGCGGCCGTTTTTGGTTTTCCGATGCCATCAGCCTGCAGCACACCTTTACCTTGGTCAGAGAGCTGCCCGATGACGCCAACACCTCCACACAATGGGCCGGAGATAATCTTTTCCGCCTGCAGTACAACTTCAGCCCAAAACACATTTTGCACGGGAGTTTTCTCTACAATCGCACCCAGGATGTGAGCCTCGGCCTCGATCCGCTGAATCCGGAATCGACAACGCTGGACCTGCACCAACAGCGCGCTTTCGTTTCGCTGAGAGATCAGATCTGGCTGTACGACACACTGATCGAACTGGGAGTCGCGGCTGACGGTGCAGGACAGGATTCTTTCCCGCAGGGCACAGCGCCTTATATTTTGCTGGTGAATGGAACGCGTGGAAATTTTTTCGAGCGGCTTCACGACCACGGCAGCCGCCTGCAAGGCCTATTCAACGTGATTGCGGCTTCCCGGCACTGGCACGGCACGCATCAAGTCAGCATCGGAGCGAATATCGCGGCGCTCGAATTCCGGCAGGCGGCTACGCGCGGAGAGATTCAGGCGTTGCGTGCGGACGGGACGCTCGTGCGGCAGTCCACCTTCACTGGACCCGCGCGTCCGCAAGCTTCCAACACGCAGGCCGGCTTTTATGCACAGGACAACTGGTCGCCGACCAAGCGCCTCGTTCTTCAGGCAGGAGTACGAACGGACTGGGACCGCTTCACGCAGAGCGCGATGTTCGAGCCGCGTTTATCCGGCAATGTGCTGCCCTTCGGCGACGACAATGCCAAACTCTCACTCGGATGGGGCATCTACAATGCTCCGCTGAATCTCTCCGTCATTGAGCAAGCGCTCGATCAGCAGCAGATCGACATTTTTTTCGACCTTACCGGCACCGTGCCGGTTGGCGGCCCCGCGATCAGCCAGTTTATGCTTCCCCCTCACGGATTGCGGCAACCTCGTTTCACCACCAGCAGCGCAGGATGGCAGCAAAAAATTCGCCGGAACACGATTCTCGACATCGAACTGCTGGCGCGCAACGGCTATCAGGGTTTTGTGTATGTCGACCAGAATCCGGCACAGATCGGCGGAACTTTCCTTTTGCAGGATACGCGCAAGGACCGCTATCGCGCGGCAACTGCAACATTGCGCCACGTTTTTTCGGAAGACGCGCAGGTCTACGGCGCGTATACGCGCTCACGCGCGCACACCAATCAGGTGCTCAACCCTGCGCTCGGTTCGATTTTCTTTAGCGCACAGCAGCCTGCCCCGTTGGCTTGGGATGCTCCGAACCGTTTTCTCACCTGGGGCTGGATGCCGACGCACATCTGGAAGATTCAATTCAGCTATTTCTTCGAGTACCGCACCGGTTATCCCTATAGCATTGTGAATCTCAAGCAGCAGCTCGTCGGACCGCCAAACTCATCGCGTTTCCCGGATTACAAGAATCTGAACCTGGCTCTAGAAAAGAAGTTCGCCTTTCGCGGATATTTGTGGGCCGCACGCATCGAGATGGTGAACGCCGTCAACTGGAAAAATCCCAACGTCGTAGTGAACAACGTCGACGCCCCCAATTTCGGCCAGCTTTCGGGAGGCCAGCGCAGAGCCTTCACCGCGAGAGTCCGCTTCGTCGGCAGAAAATAACATTGATGTGAAGCGTTTTCAGAATGTGAGCTTCATGCCGAATTGGATTTGCCGCGCGCCGGAGGTTCCATCGGCACGCCTCACTTCCGAAGTCGATTGCCCAAAGGTGCCGGGATCGGACGTCCGATTGCCCGGTTGATTGAATTGCGTGCGGTTGAAGAGATTGTAGGCTTCCGTGCGCAATTCTAGGCCCAGACGTTCGGAGAAGTGGATGGTCTTCTGCAAAACCATGTCCCAATTGTTGATCCCGGGGCCGCTGAAGCGGTTGCGGCCAAGGTTTCCCCCGTGACCGAATGGCGGATCGGGAAAGAAAGCCCGGTTTGGTCCGGTTTGGGTGCGTGGGTTGGCGACCGGGAGCGGCACAGCGGCGGGAAGGAAATCAGCACGTTGGATTTCTCCTGTGTGGGCGGTGTCTAGATCGGTGAAAATTTCAAATGGAAGGCCACTAGAAAAAGTCGTGATGCCTGCCAGCTGCCAGCCTTCCAGAATCTTGCCGATAGCCCCGTCGGCCAGATGACTATGTCCTTGGCCGACCGGAATCTCCCACGTGTAGTTGAGGACCAGCCGCTGCCTCACATCGAAGTCGGAATTCCCTCGCTCGGCGGCCAGGTCAAGAGAGTTTCGTGGGAATTCTTGATTGCCGGCAGTCGGCACCAGCGGGTCGGAAGAGTTATCGATGGCATGGGACCATGTATACGCGCCCTGGATGGCAAGGCCACGCGAAAGCCGCTTCGTTATGTTCACCTGCAGTGCGTGATAGATCGAGGAGGCCGCCCCCGTAAAGAATGCCGCATGGAGGAAGGCGTTGTTGTTGACAGCATCGAACGGCAGTACTCCCGATTCGGCACCGAAATAAAGATTGTTGAATTGAAGAGTTCTTTGATCGCACTGGCCTGAAGGAAACGAGTTTGCCGGATTTGTGGGCACGCAGAAAGCCTCCAATTGCGTGACGAGATTCGGCTGGGGCGGATTGCCGTCGATAACCCGGAGCAAGCGGATACCTTTCGACCCTACGTAATCCACTTCGATAAGCAAGCTGGGGAATGGCGACTCTTGGACTCCGAAGTTCCAGTTCTGGCTGTAGGGCATGCGGAGGTGCGGGTCCACTAGGAATGGGAAATTGCCCGCTCCGTTGTTTACAACAGCAGTCGCGGTGAGGGTTGGCGGAAGCGGGAGCGTGGAGACCGTAGGTCCACCAGATGTCGGATTGAACGTGGGAGCAAAAAAGATCTGCTGGAAAGGCGGATTGCCGCGCGTAAGTCCAAGCAACTGGCCGAACACCCGGTCGTGAAAGATACCGTAGCCCGCGCGGATGGAAATTTTGCCCTGCTTAAACGGGTCCCACGCCAACCCGATGCGTGGCTCGAAGTCGTGCCAGTCATTGTTATAGAGCGGGGGCAACCCGTGCTCCCGGTCCCCTGCGATTGTGAACGTGAAGGGAGCTGAACCACTGGGATTCGTGAAGAGCGTGGAAAGGAGATTGTTCACCTCATAGGGAACACCGTTGAACTGATAGCGCAAGCCGTAGCTGAATGTCAGATTCGGAAGAATCTTGTAGGAGTCCTGGAAGAACGCGCCGACCTCCGGTTGGCGGAAGCCGCGGGGATCATCGGGCACGCGAGTTCCACTCTTGTCAAAGAACTGTGCCTGAGTTTGAGAACCGACGGCGCCGAAAAGAGACCAGACCATGTTTTCGAGCGACGTATTCGAATCAATCGCTGAATTGCCGGTTTGAAAAGCGGGTGCGCCGAAATTGGAGAAGTTGTTGAAGTCAACGGTCGTCCGTGAAAGGAATTCGTTGGTGCTGTTTGAATAGACCTTACGGAATTCGAAGCCAACCTTCCATGTATGGTGTCCCCTCACCCAAGTGAGGTCGTCACCGACTGTGTAGGTACCGCTGAATCGCCTGGATCCATCTCGGTCTACTTGAAGCAGGCAGCCAAAGCCTGAGAGACCTGGCAAAGGGAAATCTTGTCCTCGGCCAAAAAAATCAGGACGTCGTCCACTTTGGGCCCATTCGGAGCCGGGTACAGCGCCAAGATCTTCTGAATGAGTGGATCCAAAGGCAAACCGAAAGTGTTGTTGGGCGAAGAAGGCGCGCTCACGTCTACGGGCCGGCCGCTGAAGTTGAACGTACCAGTCTTGAAAGCGGGAGTCGGTACGGTGCTGGTGTTAGTGAGGGTGGTAAGGAATCGTTGTCCTTCGTAGTTCGCAAACCAGAACGTTTTGTCTCGCTTGATGGGTCCCGCGGCGGAGCCTCCGAAAGTGTTCCGCGTGTAGGAGTCCTTGGCAGCCACTTGCCCTGACGAAGCCAACTGATGATTGAAAAAGTCGCGGGCGCCCAGTGCGTCATAACGCCCAAACCAATACAGGTCGGAGTGAAAGTCATTGCCCCCTCTTTTGGTGACGATGTCAACTACAGCGCCGGTGTTGCGGCCAAACTCGGGCAGCAAATTGCTCGTGATGACTCGAAATTCCTGGACCGCATCTGGATTCAGTGAGGTCAGTCCAGCCTGGGGCTGCGACAGTCCCGGAATATCCGCGTCATTGTTGTCAGTGCCGTCCAGCAGGAAATTGTTGTTTCGCTCGCGGGAACCATTCACTGACAGACCCTGCAGCAGAGAATTGCTCTGGATTGTGCCCGGCGAAAGCAGGGCTAGCTGATAAGGGTCTCGCAAGGCCAAAGGCAGACTCGTTATCTGTTGGGTTGTGACGACGTTTCCGATTTGGGCGTCGTTCAAATCGACGGGAGCAACAGCCCCTCTTGTCACTGTTACTTTTTCTGTGATGCCGCTCGGTGCGAGTTTTGAATCGAGGTTTTGAACTTGGTCGACGGTGAGTTCTACCTTCGAATATTCCACGGTCTTGAAGCCTTGTTTTTCGATGAAAACATCGTAGATTCCGGGAACCACGTTGGTGATCCGGTAGGTTCCGGACTCGTCTGTTAAGGCACTGCGCGAGGCGTTTGTCGCTCTATTCTTAGCTGATATTTGAGCCTGCGGAACCAAACCGCCTGAACTATCCTTGATCGTACCTGTTATTGACGCAGTTTGAGCGAAGGCTGATGGCGCAAGGAAGGGCAAAAAAAGAAGGGAAATGCAAATACCGATACGCTTACACATAGGACTTCTCCCCGGGTGGGATGACCCTTACATTTCCAGATTCCTCCAATCCAGGAACAGTTGCTTCGCAGTCTCAACCAAGGGCGTGAAGGCAAAATCGAAATTCATGATGCGAGCCTTGCCAGGTCCTATTCGAGAACGGTTATTCATTGTTTATTTCTTGTATCACCCGTTCCCGATTCGGGTAAGTTGTCCTTTCCTGAGTCCTTGCTATTCCTCGCCTCGCTGAATGAGAGACTTGATTCGGGATGCTCGTCGACCTTCCATCCGGTCCAACTCCTCGTACTCTACCCAGTCCCCTATGTAGATCTCGCGGAGGTCCAGCCCCTCGAGCGCGGTTTCGTCAAACGCGACCAGGCTTCCGTCTTCTCCCAGGATATAGCCGGGACGCGGCTTCTTTACCAACTGCGTGATGGATCCTTTCGTCCTCATTTCTCACTCCCACTTGCGGATCTGCTTTGAGAGTTCGGCATGACTCTCACCCCCGCAGCCCGCAACCGCTCGTTTCCAAAGTGTTCCTGATATTCCACGGTTCTCCCTATCGAAAGCGCTTGGATGTCGATGCCTTCCAGTGAAGAGAGATCGAAATATGCCTCAAGACCATCTTCGCCTAGGATGAACCCGCAACCGATCTTTTTGTTCAGTCGCGTAACAGAACCACGCATTTCTGTTCCTTGTTTCCACCTGCGGAACTTCAACTTTGCTGCTACGTTCTGCAGGCACCTTCGACTCAGCCTGCGCCTGCGATTCTCTCCATCGACGACGGACGCACTTCTACGGCCTCTTTGCCAAGCCAGCCTTCCTGAATTCGATAGCTCACGCGCTCACCGGAGGAAAGAGAGTGAAAGTCTGCTCCATGCAACGCGGACTTTCGGAAGGGCACTTGTTCCCCATTGTCGCCACGAATCATGCCTTTCTCCTGGTTATCCCTTCATGCTTCTAACTCCCGTTCGGTACGAAATACGCAATCGCCATTCCCCTTCGCTCGTTCGGAAAATGCCCCCTCTACCTTCGCGCAGTCGGCCCGGCGCACTCAGTGAGCGAGCGGCCTCTCCTCCACCCGCGACGACTTGCAGAGTTACATGACCCCAGTCCCACCGGCTCTGGCCGAAACTACGTTTTCCCCATCCTCGGTCGTTCCGGCTGGGCCCCCGACCGCCGGCTGCACATTAATGCCAGTGGGAAGCTTCGCCCCCGCGGCGAAAAAAATCCCGTTAGAAACTTTTAGGCCGACGCTGAGCTCACCGTAGCTCAAGCCCACGACCAGCGATTCCTCGTTGAAGGTCACGTCGTATCCGTCGACTCCGTGAATTATCCCTGTCCTTCTCGAATGAAAGAGCTGCACGATCTCTCCACGCAAGCCCTCCCTCCGCCTCAATTCCCTCAATCTGATACGTCTTTTCATGGGGCCTCCGCCGAACGAGTGCGGGACACTACTGTCACTCCGGGTGATTCGAGTCCGCCGTCGCTTTCTTCGGATCGTGATTCTGCTCGGATCAATGCCGGACGCCTTGGTTTGCCACGCTCAAATTCGAGCACACCGGCAATCAGTTCGCTGAGTGCCGAGTCCACCAGTTGAGCGGTGCTTGTGTTTGCGTCTCCTATCATCATGAGTTGCCGCGTCCGAAGCGAGACCAAGGCGCACAGGAGGAAGGGATTGGAGATCCGTTCCTCCGCTTCCGCAAGGAGCCTGGACCGCACGCTCATGTTTCTAATCCTTGCCCGGTTCTTCCTCGGGTACTCGACGCACGATAAATCCCAAGCTTCCCTGCCACCACAGCCATTCCGGAAACTCGATCGGCTCAACTTCCAAACGAAATCCTCGCCCGTCATTCTGCTGCGAGATTGGAATGGCGAACCAGTTGGCCAGCATTTTCTCGGCAGGCCGTGCCAGGGCGTGACCGGCAGCAGCCGAGAGCAACGCGATCAACAAGGCCACAGGGAGATCGATTCCTCGCCAGATACTCATGGCAAGCAGACCCCCGGTCATCAACCACACGGCAACGAGAAAACGAACTGTTTTACAACCCTGTCGAGCTGAGGCTCCCTCGCGTTCTTGGCCCATTACTCGACAAGCACACTCCGCGGTCCATCGGACCATCTGCTTATTGGGGCCAACACCAATCAAAACGAAACCGTCCGCCATTGCAAAACCGTCGGACTTGATGGATCGACCAATCGATTCGCGAGCCAAATCCTGCGTCCGATGAAGCCAGAGGTGATTCACTCGGCGGCGGCGGCTGAGGAGCAATTGCAGGGCCTCCCAAGGGACCGACCAAAACAAGGGTGTCGGGTCGACAAGTTCTTGCAAGAGCAACACGAGAGCTGCGCCGGCCACTCCCATCAGCAATCCCTGCCCGAGCGCTCCGAGCATCACGAGAAGCAGCAGCGCACACACAAGCCTCCGCCCAGTCCGGAACAATTTCCTCCGACGGTTCTCGCTTCCTTCCTTGACGCTTCGCAAATGGTCCGCACCTCTGACGCGCGCAGTCGGCAAGCAAAGTTCATGCCCTCTCCCGGTGACCATACTTCTAGTCCCTCGGCGCGCTCGTGTGTGCAAGCCAGCGTTTTTCCACGCAAGCGAAAGCCTTTTGCAAATCTATTTTATCTTTGCGCGCCCACCGTACGGCCGCACGTAGGCAGTACGCTTGCCGAGAAGAAAAGAAAGACCTACCGTCCTTTACCGTGGGCTGGAGTAAACCTTTTGTCTGGAGCTCGACGATAGTGGCTTCCGTGATTCCCAATGTATGGGCTAGTTGCTGTGAGGTGTAATAATCCGGCATGGTCATCGATCTCCTGTCGCAGGCCCACCGAGGAGCCGAGCCTGGAAACGCTGTTGCATATGCGAACATTTGCAGATACTGGACAAAATTTTTTCTCGCCTAGGAAGCCGCCTCCATTTGTTGGAGCATATCTCGCACACCCACCAAGTGGTTGTTAAAAATGTCTTTGGCCACATCGAGGAGACGGAACAGCCTGCGGTCGGAGACGGAGTAATACACGTTGCTCCCAGCTTTACGGCCAATCACGATGTTCCGCACTCGCAGAATCGCAAGCTGCTGAGAAACGTTTGCGGGCTCAATTCGCAGAATTTCGCTGAGTTCGTTGACCCCCTTCTCGCCATCTCGAAGACAGTCCAAGATCCGAATGCGGATGGGGTGCGCTAGGGCTTTAAAGAACTCGGCCTTGAAGTTGGCAAGCTGCTGTGGCATGCTCATCCTCGTTTACATGCATACTGTAATCTGCGAAGTTTGCTAAGTCAACTGCTTGTTTGAGTTTGCAAATTGTTCCTGGCGGACGCGTATGCGGCGTACACTTCTAGCCTGCAGCTTTTCCGAGTACCCTCGCGCGTTGCGATCTTATGTCCGAAACAAACGGACAGTGCGTAAAGTGTGAATGAGCCTCTCCATCCAGCCTTGTTTCCTTCCTGGGTTCGCTGGGTTAGCTTGGTGTGGCTAGCAGTATGGGTTCCGTCTTACGCAGTCTATTGGGGCTGGGCCAATTTCCTCCATCTTTGCGATGTCGCGGTTTTCTTAACGTGCCTCGGCTTCGCGTACAACAATGCGCTGTTGCTTTCGAGCCAGACTGTCTCTTCACTGGCGGGCGATCTTTTGTGGTGTCTCGATGCGGGCTGGCGGTGGTTTGTCGGCAGGCACCTGACCGGTGGTACGGAATATATGTGGGACGCACGGTTCCCTCTCTGGGTGCGCCTACTCTCGCTGTTCCACGTTGTCCTCCCGGTGCTGCTACTCGTAGCACTGCGCCGCGTGGGTTATGACCACGGCGCTTTGCGTCTTCAGTCTTGGATTGCGGTGGCTCTCCTGGTGGCGTCGCGCTTCTTGGGTCCAACTCAGAATCTGAACTACGCGTTTGCCGACCCGATCTTCCACCGTGCGTTCGGGCCAGCGCCCGTCCATCTGGCCCTAATCTTTGCCGCGCTAGCAGGAATCATCTACTGGCCGACCCACCTGCTTCTCGCTCGG
>WNFR01004284.1_pt1 | contig 18502 bp, 14 predicted proteins | sample 5400221 | NCBI WGS metagenome assembly WNFR01 (sample SAMN13153357, study PRJNA577476) | soil metagenome | isolation source: 40 cm soil under Madrone tree | place: USA:California | collected 2016-06-14 | reverse complement strand
GATCGAAAGCTGGGCGAATCCTTCGCGTTGCACGATGCCATCCAAATCCTGGACCAGCGATGTCGTCTTGAATTTACCGGTCTTGAACTTGATTGCCAGCTCCCATCCGACCACCGCTGAGATCAGAATGACGTTGTCAGGGTTTCCGATTGTGGAAGACGCGCGTTTGGACAGTGTAGTTGAACCTTCGAACCACCAGATTAGGGCGTGGGTGTCGAGCAAAAGATTCATCTTGAGATGCCGAGGTTTACTCGAAACCCAGATCCTTCAGTTCGCGGTCGGTCAGGGGCGCGAACGCGTCGGAGGAATAGGAAATCTTCCCTTTCCATGCACCCGGCTTGCGGTGACCTCGTTTATCCTTGATCGCAACCAGGCGTACCACGGGCTTTTTCCCGCGGGCGATGACGACCTCTTCGCCCCGGCAGGCCTTCTCGATCAGCCTCGAAAGTTCGGTTTTGGCCTTATGGATGGTGACGGTTTCCATGAACACATCTTAGCTAATTCTGGTTAGCTAAGCCAATATGTTGGCGGGATCGAATCGGAGACAGAAGTCGAGGCGATTGAGAGCAGCTGGTAAATCAGCGCTTGCGTTGGCGGATCTTCACGTCGAAGCTCACTACGCCGTTCTGGTCACGCAATGCGACGATGGAAACGTTTCGGGTGATGTTGTATTCCACTTGGATAATCTGCTGCGAGGCGACCGAAACATTGGTGCTGTAGGTGATGGTCAGATTGCTGGCGACCTGTTGTTCGATCGTAACCTGGGGGCCGCGAGCTACGTTGGTTGTGCTGGTTAGTCCCTGGGGGTCGATCTTGATCCGGCTGACGCCGAACAGACGCTGCACGCGGCTGCTGACCGCGGTATTGAGAGCTTCGCTGATCAACAGGTTGGAGGCCTCGCCACCGAAGCTTGTACCCCCACTGCTTCGTAGCGCCGCAGACTCCTCGCGGGTGCGACCCAACGCGAGCAGGGCGATGACGTCCGCTTCGGGCAATGGCGGCTCGGAGTGCCAGGTGGCTTTCAGTGCGTTCGATTTGGTGACGTCGCCGCTGATGTTGACGGTGATGTCGTAGTCGCGTACGCGAGTGGAGGCCTGAACATCAATGATCGGTTCGGTCTTGGCCGGATTGGAAAATGTTACTTCTCCGCGTTCCAGATGATACTTCGTCCCATTGAAGGAAATCTCGCCGCCTTCGTTCGCGCTTACACGGCCGATAGCGACAGGACGGTCGGCGGTGCCGCGGACGCGGAGGTCGGCGCTTCCAGTTAGCTTTGCGATCGCGGTTTGCATTTGCAGTTCGGGAGTGGTCGAGACATGAATGTCAAGACGCAGGCGACTTTCCAAGGTATCGGCTCCGGCCGCTGGTATTGAGCGCTTACTTCTTTCCAGATAGGCGCCAAAGTCGAAACCGGGCGTCACCCCCAGCTTGGTGACAACCACGTCGCCACTGAGAATCGCGGAGGTAGAGGAACCGGAGAGGCGCAGACTGGCATTCGCGGTGGAACTCACTCCCGGCGGGTAGCGTAATCGAACACCCTGCGCGGTTGCGCCGATGTCCATCAGAAAATTGCCGTTCTGGTAGCTGCCGAAACCCGTCAATGCAATGGTGCCGCCGCCGGTTGTCCCGTTGAGGCTCTGAATTTGGAGGCGGTTTTGATCAAACAGCAAGACGCCGTTCAAGTCGCTCAATCCGCTGGGAAAGTCGTTGTGGCTCACGAAAGTGTTTTTTACTTCCAGGCGACCCTGCAAAACTGGCACAACGGGGGTTCCACCCACGCTGAGGTTCAAGGCCAATGTGCCGCGCGCTGAAATCTTGGCATTGAGAGTTTGCATCAACGCCATGTTGACGGTGCCGTCAAGCCGGATGTCGAGGGCGCGCGGTTCAGCTAGCTGCGCATGTCCGCGCGCGGTGAAGTCAGTTCCGCTCCCGGCGACGTGGAGGCTCTCGATTTGCAAATCCTGGTCAGCCAATTCGAGGCGAACCGGTTCGCTGTTGTGCAAACGCACGTGCCCGATTTCGGCATCGAGGGAGATGAGAGTTGCAGACGCTTTCAAATGCTGTGGATTGCGTAGAGGTCCTTGCAGTGCGAGCGTGCCAGCCAAGGTTGAGTGGGCGGTAATTTTTCCGGGTAAGTAGGTGTTGAGCAATGCATCAAAATCGAGATGCTCGAATGTGAGCGTCAGGTCGGCGGGAAAATCGTTTTCCATCCGGAGCGTACCCTGGATTTTTAAATTCGATGCCCGCTCGAAGTCTGAGTGGCCCTGAATCGTCATCTGCCGACCTTGAGTGAGCGCGTCAAGGTAGAAATCGCCGGCCCGCTCTTTGTCGAGAGTGAGATCCCGGAGATGGATGTGCGCTTCAACGGCGGGCTGCTCGGGTGTGCCGGTGGCCTTGACGGTGAAATCTGCGCGACCTTCCGCGGTAAAGCGACTGCTCTGCAATTTAGGGAAATGGATGAGATCGAGATCGCGTCCGGAGATATTCAGGCGAAATGCATGGCTCGATAGATTCACCGCGCCGCCGCCGGTGAGAGCAGCGCCGTAAGGATTGCCGGAAAGGTTACTGAACTGAAGTTCGTCATCAGCCAACTTAAGATCGCTGCGCAAGATCGGGACGGGCGCGCCGTGCATTTTGGCGTCGCGAACTTCGATATGGCCTTGACCCTGAGGATGAGCGCGGGCGCCGGAAGCGTTGAATGAAAGATCCGCTACTCCTGTTAAGGGCTGAGTGGAACCGGAAAGCTTCGCGACTTCCGCCAGGTCGGCTTCACGCACGTCTATCCGCACAGTAAATGGAGAGGTCGGATGGACGACACCAGCAACCATGGCGGCACTGACGTCAAAGCGGGCGGTGCTATGCCCGTGGATCAGGACACCGTTGTGAGCCGCAAAATTCCTGCTGGAATACTGAATCGTAGCGGTGAGCGCGTCCCAATGAAGCATTTGGGAGGGACGGCGCGAAGGTGCGGGGAGCGCGGTGTCGAAGTCATACACTTCGAGGTTTCCATTCACCTGCATGAAGGAAAGCTTGCCGACGACAGCGCCATTAAAATTCGCCCAGCCATGAACGGCAAAGGGCAACGGACCAGAGCCGTAGGCGGCTTGAACTAACGGATTCCATTCGCGTAGGTCGTGACTGGTGGCCGCTACTTTCAACGACGAAGTGGCGGACAGTTTGCCGCTGGCTGTGATCTCGGATGCGGGCGTGTTGAGGTGGAATTGATCTACCTGCAATTCATCGCTTGCTCCACGATAGGATCCGGCAACCTGTCCTCGTAAGGGAACCTGGCCGGATAGGTTTTTCTCAGGAGCGACGATGTTCAGCTTGGCGCGTGTGTCAGCGTCGCGAACGGAACCTACCCACAGGATTTCCAGAGTGCCGCTGGCGGCTCCTGCCAGATTAAGTTGGTCCAGAGGGACTTTGTTCGTGCGCAGGAGCGCGATCGGCGGAGCAATGGGGAAGCCAGTTAACTGGAAGCGCATCGAACCACGTTGCGGACCGAGGGTGGAAGCTCGTCCCCCAATGCGGCGCCCGGGCCGTGCCGATTCCATGGAATTTTGCCAATTCACAATTTCCACTTCGCCCTGCAACTCGCCTCCGAAAAGGCCGGCCTTGATGGACAAGACATGCACGCGTTGAGGGGTGATCGAGTAGGCGGCGGCGAAGCGTCCGCTTTGTGTCTTTAGACGACCGCTGGCCCACTCGATGTCTTTGGCGAGCAGAGTGCCGTCCGTAGAAAAATTCTGAGGACTCCAGGAACCACGGCCTTCGAGGCGAGCGCTGCCTTTGCGAAATTCCTTTTGTTGTGAAAGAAAAGCGAGTTCGCCGAGATCGAGCGTGCCGTGGTAACCGCCGCTGACTTGGGGATTGTGGAAGTCTTGCAGATGGCCGGAAAAATGGACTTCGGACTTTCCTGAAGCCAGATTCAGAGAACTGATATCAGCATGGTCGCGGTACAGAACCAGGGACGAATCGCCCCGCCAATTGATAGGGGGATATTGTCGAAAGCGTGTGCTTGCGTTTCCCACCGTCAGATGAGCTTCGTACTGGCTATGGAGAAAAGAGTAGCTCAACAAGAGCGCGACATGGCGCGCTTCAAGATTGAGCGGAATTCTCTTCTGTTCCCAAATTAACTCGCCCTGCTGTACTTCAATGTGGGAAACGGAAAGGGAGAAGAGTTCGTCCGCAGTTTGCTTACCGGACGTTTGGCTGACGGCGAGGGTCGGCTGGTTGGTGGTGCCGTCGGGATAGACAATAATGTGCGCGACCGGATGCTCCAATACCAAAGAATGGAGTCCGATCTCGGTGCTAAACAGGGAGATGATCTTGACTTCTACGGTCACGCGGTCCACGCGCAGATAAGGCGCCTGGTCGGGGGCCTCTCGGCCATGAATGACGAGATCGCGAACTTCCACTCGCAACCGGAAAGGAACGGTGTGCAGTTGACCGATCTCGACTCGCCCTCCGGTGGCTTTTTCGAGCGCAGCCACAACCCGGCGGCGGACCCTTCTCTGAAAGGAAGCGGTGGTGACGTACCACGAAAGCAGCCCCAGAGCGATGACACTAAAGAGAACGAACAGCCGAAACAACTTCCACCAGGTGCGGCGCTGGGCAGGAGTTGGATCACTCAAGGGGTCTGATCTCCGCCGCCGGGTTGCGGAGTCCGGATATGGCTGGCGGCACGCAAGGTTGCCAGCCATCCGTGGAGAAGCTGGTTCAGACGTTGCTCGGCGAGCAGATCTCTGATGTGGCCGAATACTTCCGGCAGAGCCACTTCCCGGCTGCCGGCTTTTTGCAGTTCGGGGAGCAACTGCTCGTGATAATAAGACTCGACTGCCTTCTGATCAATCTGGATGGAAGGCCGGAGGCGAGCTTCCACTAATCGCATCAGCTCGATGCTTTGTCCCAGGCGCATCTCCAAATCAGTTTGGGTAAGGCCGCAATGCTGCAGCGCTCCGAGCCATCCATTGTCGGTGGCAGCCTCGGGATGAAGCTTGCGGACTTCGCTTACGCGCGCGGCAATATCGGCGGCAGGCGGTTGTTCGGACGGCCGGACCTGCTCCCGGAGTAACTCCTGATCAATCAAACGATCGAGTGCGGCTTTGCGCTCGTCGGGGGTGAAAGAATCGGGAGAACGGCCATTCACAAAAGCTTCAAATGCCAACTCCTGTTCCCAGTCGCTTTGGAGGACGATGTGGCCGTTCACGTTGGCGACCATTCGGTCCACGATCTGGCCTGCGAGTGCGGGAGCGGCCAGCGCCAGGCTTAGGAGCAAACAACGTCCGCAATGTTTCCAGACTCTCATCAGAAGGACTGTCCGATGCTAAACGAGAAATTAAAATGTCCGGCTCGCTGAAACCCAAACTGCCCAGTGGGAACCCCATCCACCGAGTTGTTCACGATATTCGTAAAACTTGGAAAGAATGGCGGATTCAGATTGTAGCCGATATCCAGGCGCAAAGGTCCGATAGGTGTCTGATATCGCACCCCCAACCCGACGGCGTGGGAAAGATAGTTGTAATTGCATTTCGATTCGCTGTTGTTGAACCCAGTCTCGACGAAGCAGGCCGATGGATTGGGCTGATGCCAATGGGTCAGGCTGCTGATCATGTTTTGTGGGCTCGAGAACACGTTCCCTACGTCGTGGAAGACCGTGAATCCGACATTATCGTGCAGGTAGGGTATCGTGATGGCAGGAAACCGCAACTCCAGATTATTCAGGAACAGCGCGCTGCCGCCGACCGGAAAGCCTGTGAACGGATCGCGCGGTCCCGCCTGATTGAGTCCAAAGCCGCGATGGGAACTGCCTCCACCCATATAAAAGCGTTCGGGCAGAGGAATCAGGGTACGGCCGGTGGGAAGCTGGTCGGACGGGCCGAGCAATATTGTGTTCCCGAATGGATTTTCCAACCCAACACTAGTTGAACGCGCGAATACCCAACTCGTGCCAGTGCGGTGGTTGCGGAAAAGAGGATAGTAGGTCGAATTCTTGACGAGAGCGCGGCTGAAATCGGCTTCGGAGCCAAAATAACTGGCGGCCACGCCACCCTCGAAGGTGGTGTAGCTGCCGTGTTTGGTCTCGAGATCGTTGTCGCGCCGGTTGCGTACAAAGAGAAAATTGGGTTCGCCCACACGCGTTGGTTTTGAGAGTAGTGGGACCAGATTGTCGCTCACCTGGATATTGCTGGCCTGCACCCGGCGGTACGAAAAACGATAGGCGATGCTATCCAAATCGCGATCCTGCAATTGGTCTTTCTTTAATATCTGGACCGTCTGGACGGTTCCCTCGACACGCTGCGAGGTGAAGGTCGAGACGTCAACGGTGTTGTCATAGAGCAACCGGATGGAAAAGTTCAGATCACGGCTCAGCAATTTGGGCGCTTCAAAACTGATCAGTCCGCGCTGCTGGAGACGGCTGAGGTTGGTCTTGGCGGTCACCGTCTGATGGCGTCCACCGAGATTTATACGGCTGACGCCAAAGGAAACCCGGGGACTGGCGCCGGTTTGGCCCAATGGCTGGTTGGTGCCTACGGATGGCTGTCCGGTTTGAACTTCGAAACCGATTCCGTAATCGAACGTATAACGCCTGGTTTCGCGGACTGAGACCAGCACATTCTTGCGAGACTCCGTGCCCTCCGGATTTTGAATCGCGGTGTCCACTTCATTGAATAGACCCAGGTTGTAGAGTCTGCGTTGGGATTCAAGCATATCTTGTTGGCTTAGTGGTGACCCTGGCTGGATTTGCACTTCGCGACGGGCGATCCCCCGCCGAGTGTAGTGCAGCCCATTCAGAAATACGTTACTGACGAAGAATTGCTCTCCTTCATGGATAGTGAAGATCACTCCCACACGAGGCGAATCGGGCGGTGCTAAAGTGTCGGGAACATAAGCCACGTCAATGGTGGCGTTCGTGAAACCGTTGTCGAAATACTTCTCGAGGATGGAATCGCGATCGTCCGCAAGGCTTGCTTCGCTGAAGCCCTGGCCTTCTTCGGTGGAGAGCCTGGGCGTCAGTTGCTCAGTGGGAATGTTGTAGTTGCCTTCAATGTTTACCGACGCAACACGCGTCTGCGAGCCTTCCTTGATATCGATTTCAATGGCAAGTTGCGACGGGTCGCCCTGATATTTTTCCAGGAGTTTGCTAGTCACTTGCGCCTGCCGGAAACCGTTCGAGCGGTACAAATCCTGGATGTTGTTCACGTCCTCCGCCAGGAAGGCGTCGCTGTAGCGCCCGTGGCTAAAGAGGCGGCCTGCCGATTGGCAGAGCATTCTTGTGCGGATCAGATCTTCGTCGAAGAATTGACTGCCCGAAATTCGGATGGCGGCCAGTCTGTGCCGCTCACCGGCACTGATGGCGTAGATGACCCGGAGACCATTGCCGTCGTCTACTACTCGCTGGGTTACGCTAACGGTTGCAGAGAAGAAGCCGAGCGCCTGGAGATGGTTCTGGAGATTACGTCGTCCTTCATTCAACAGGTCATCATCGACTGCGCCTTCCTCATAGATGGGCACCAGCTTGCGCAGCTGACGTTGACTGACCCTGAATCCTTCGGCGGCAATCTCCACCACGGGACCACGCTCGATCTTGAAGGTGTAGTCGACGGTGTTGGTCTCAGGACGATAGGTGCGGACTGCGGCCGATACTTGCGCGAGAAGACGGTCCTGTTTTTGATAGGTCGAGCGTATGCGCTGCAAAGCGCGGGTGACGCGATTGGAGGCTACGCCATCGCCAGGGTGAAATTTCGCGATTTCCTCGACCTCATTCTTTGAATGTCCGGCCTCTCCTTCGAGCACGATCTGTCCGATTACCGCCCTCGGTCCTGGCTGTACGTGAAACGTGATGTCGATCTGGTGCTGCTGAGGGTTGCGTTGCTCGGCGCCGTTGGTCTGCGAACGGTAGAATCCGTTGTCCTCGAGTGTGCGCTGCAGGTTGGTCAAGGCCTGATCGAATTTTTCCTTGGTGAAAAGCTCCCCGAGTTGCAAGCGGCTCGCCGTGACGAGCTGATTGGGAGACGGGCTGGTGGAAACGCCGTCGGCGATAACCTGGCCGATAAAGTAATTGGGCACCGTCAGAAAACGCAACCGGACGCCGGCGGTGGTTCGTTCGACATCAGCCTGGATATCGGCGAAGCGGCCGGTGGAGAACAGGACCTGCATGGCATCGTGCAAGGCCTGGCGAGTCAGCGGCTCTCCAAGCTTTAGCGGGGTGGCTGCCAGCAGATGTTCGGCTTCCTCTGGCGGGACTCCGGGCAACTCAATCTCCGTTACCGGCACACCCAGATATGGAGTGACGGTTCCTAACTGCGGCGGAGGTTCCGCGCCGGGTTGGGTTGGAGACGGGGACGCCTGCGCCCAACTGGCGAATGAAGACACTACAATCATGGCCAAGACTAGAGTAGCGCCGGTTAGCCGCAACCCTTCCTCCCAGAATTCCGACTGACCGCCGACGGACCTTTTTCTGTTCGATGGACTGGCAACCGTCACATGTTGCTCGGCATGGAGAAAGTTTGAGAACCGGCACCTATAATACTGGCTAGAAAGGGCCTGGAAGGTAATGTCTTGGGAACTGGAGGGCCGCTACTCTCGTCAGGAGCTGTTCGACGGGATTGGCGCGGAAGGCCAGAAACGTCTATCGCAGTCGCGCGTCGCAGTTGTCGGATGCGGCGCTACCGGGTCTGCGGTCGCTTCATTGCTGGCCCGATCGGGCGTCGGGACGGTGCGAATTCTCGACCGCGATTACGTCGAGCCAAGTAATCTGCAAAGGCAGTCTCTGTTCGATGAGGCGGATGCGCGCGATTCACTTCCCAAGGCAGTTGCCGCGGCGCGGCAGATTGCGCGCGTCAACTCCCAGATTGTGGTGGAACCGCATGTCGCCGATCTGACCCCCGCGAATGTTGAGGTTCTGTTGGGAGGAGTGGATCTGATTCTTGATGGAACCGATAATTTCGAAACCCGCTATCTGATCAATGACTACGCGGTGAAGAATTCGGTTGCGTGGATTTATGTTGCCGGGGTCGGCAGCTATGCCGTGACACTGAACGTCCTGCCCGGTGAAACGGCATGCCTGGCGTGTGTTTTTCCTGACCCGCCACACGGCATGGTGGAAACCTGTGAAACTGCCGGCATCCTCAATTCTGCCGTGAACCTGGTGGCGTCGATCGCTGCCACGGAGGCACTGAAGTTCCTGGTGGGCGCTCGATCGAAAATGCGGCGGACGCTACTCTCCTGGGATGTGTGGGATAACGAGCGCGCCGAAGTTGGAGCCTCGCGGCCACGACCGGGATGCCGCGCCTGCGGGGAGAGAAACTTCGTCCATCTGGCGGGAGAAGGCCGGCCCCACATCACGCTCTGCGGCAGAAACTCCGTTCAGATTCACGAACAGCAACGTCCGGTCGACTTCACTGAGCTGACGACTCGGTTACGGCCTCATGGCACGGTGCGGCACAACGAGTTCGTCCTGAAGTTCTGGCACGAGCCCTATGAGATGACACTGTTTCCGGACGGCAGGGCCATCATCAAGGGAACGACCGACACGGCGATTGCGCGCAGTTTGTATGCGCGCTACGTTGGCAGCTAGATGCGCAACGAGGTGGTTGTTTTGCGCACAAGCTTGCATCCTAGTTCGAGCGGTCCCCACAGGTGATCTCCGTTGTTTGACCGAGAGCGCCGTAAATCTCCGAAGATTCTGGATAAGTGACACTGCCGGATAACTGGCACGCAAACTGCACAGATAAGAGCAGATTTGTACCGTCTGCGGAGGTGGTATGCGACCCTATCTGGTTCTGTGCACGATGGTTTTGATTGCGGTGACGGCTTTTGGGCAACACCCCAATCCTCGGACTTACGGCCCTTGCTATTTCGGATGCGGTCCGTTTATCCCGCTTGTGACGACTCCTATGGTGTCGTTGCAGCAAGTTTCTCCCAATCCGGTTGGCGCGTCGAACGCCACCACTGGTCTGATCGCCGGAGCGACTGACTCGACGCTCTCGCAGATTTCCGGAAACACTAGTTCGGTTTACACCGAGCCGGTGTGGTATCAGGGCGGAGGAGCTCCGCTGACGACTTCCACAGTGCGTCTGTGGGCTGAGCCGGTTGGACATCCGATGCATGCGATGCACGAGGAAAAGGGTACACGGGAAGAACCGCGGACGGCATGGGTCTACATCAGGGGCGTCGAACAAACGATGGGCCCGATGGGATCTGCGGGAGCCGCCAAGGGCGGAAGGAAGGCTGCCCGGACTTATACCAACGACGACGTCGAGCGGCAGAACCAGAACAACGGCAACGTGAAGATGAAGGGCAAGACCGAGAAGCTGTAGGCTGAACAACGACCTCTGCGATTGGGGCTCTCGCCCGCGACTTGAAGTCGCGGGCGAGAGCCTTTGTCGTTTCCGGGCGTTGAACCCGGCCAGTACTCAGCTAATCCGACGGCAATCAGGTAAAATGCTCTATCCGAGGTCTTACCGATGCCTAAACGTGCGTTGACCTTATTTTTCCTATTTCTAATGGTTGCGTTGCTGTCGGCACCCTTGTTGCGATCGGACGACCAGGGGGTTCCGCATTTCAATGCGGCGCCTGCGAAGGGTGACAAGCTGGAACCGATCCTAACTAAGGATCAGCTCTGGGGAGAGAATGCCCAGCTTCCTTATCAGACGCATGCTTATGAGCTGGCGGCGAAGATTCCGGCGGTAATCCGTCAGCAGCCCTGTTACTGCTACTGTGACCGCGGCATGGGACACAACAGCCTGCATAGCTGCTTTGCGGGCACACACGGCGCGCAATGCGGCACTTGCCTGAAGGAACTTTATTACAGCTACCAGATGCATAAGCGAGGCAAGACCGCGAAGCAGATTCGCGCTGGGATTATCGCGGGCGACTGGAAGCAGATCGACCTGAATACAGCGGCAAGCATTAACTGACCGCAATTCTACTTTTTCCGACGAGGGGATTAATGGCACCGAAGCTGATTGCTAAGAAACAAGTGGCCGAAGATCCAAATCACACCCAGGCAGTGCAAAACTACGAACTCGGCGTACGGTTCCTACAGGAGCGCAAGTTCGAAAAAGCGAAAGGCCATCTGCAAAAAGTGTTGGCCGGACCAAACAAGTCTCTCTGCGATAGAGCGAAAGTCCATCTTCAGACTTGCGACCAGCGTCTGGAGAAACCAGCGCTCCAGTTCAAGACCTCCGAGGAGCATTTCGACTTTGCGGTGTCGCTCATCAATACGGGAGACTATGTCACTGCCCGCGAGCATCTGGAGAAGTTGCTGAAGCAACAGCCAAAGGCGGACTATGTTCTCTACGGACTGGCTGCCCTCAGTTGCCTGACCGGACACGTTGAGGAAGCTCTCAAAACACTGGACGAGGCGATCCAGGTGAGCCCGGCATTGCGTTTTCAGGCCAGGAACGATTCCGATTTCCAAAATCTGGCTGAGGATCCACGCTTTACCGAATTGCTGTATCCGGATCCGGGAGCGGAAGCCTCCGTGCCCGAAGAGGAAATGAACACCTACTAATCGGGTGCTGCATGGTCTCGCAGCAGCGCATGAATTCATCCGACAAAAGTAAGGCTGGGCCGCGCGATCTGCGTGTGGTCGCAATCGGTGGCGGCACCGGGCTGTCTACCCTGCTCAAGGGGCTGAAGCGCTATGTCTTGACGCCGACTCTTGCCGAGACGGGCCAGACGACCATCCGCGAATTGTGCGGAGTGGTTACCGTCAGCGACGATGGCGGTTCGAGCGGACGTCTGCGCAAAGAATTCAACATGCTGCCGCCGGGCGACATCCGCAACTGTATAGTCGCCCTTTCCGAAGACGAAGCGCTGCTGTCAAAACTTTTTCAGCATCGGTTTCTGAAGGGTTCCGGGCTCGAGGGGCATAGTTTTGGGAACCTTTTTCTGGCTGCATTGACTTCCATTACAGGAGACTTCGCCGAAGCGGTTCGGTTGTCTTCTGAGATTCTGCTCACGCGCGGGCGCATCTATCCGGCAACGAGTTCGATCGTGGAACTCGAAACACTGATGGAAGATGGAACCCGGGTCCGGGGCGAAACGCAAATCACCGCGAGCAGGGGCAAGATTCGCGAACTTTTTTTGGTTCCCCCGGATGTCGAACCACTTCCTCAAACTTTGGAAGCAATCGCTGCCGCGGACTTAATCACGATCGGGCCGGGGTCGCTTTTTACCAGCCTCATCCCTAACTTGTTAGTGCGCGGGATTGCCAAAGGAATTCTTGAGTCTCCGGGTGTAAAGGTTTTCGTGTGTAACCTCATGACGCAGGCGAATGAGAGTCTTGGACTAAGCGCGGCTGACCACATTCGCGCTCTGAATGCGCATGCCGGCGGCCAGTTATTTGACTATGCGCTCATTAACCGGAAGCAGGCGTCCAAGGAAATGCTGGCCAACTATGCGATCGAGGGGGCGTCACAGATCGTTGCCGATCTGGACGCAATCGATGCGCTCGGCGTTTGTCCTCTCTTGGGGGACTATCTGGATAAGGGGGAGGTAGCGCGTCATGCCACTGACCGCGTGGCAGGCGATCTGATGGCGCTGATGGCGCAGGCGCCGGACCGGCACTTCGCGTCACGCTGACCTTCCTGCACGACTTCGCAACAAGCGTCTGCGAGTGCTTCGGGTATATTGACTGGGAATGGCAAAGACGACTCGTCGTACTTCCAAAGCTACCGTCCAAGCGCCCCGTGTGTCCGTCGCCATCATGGCTGCCGGCAAAGGCACGCGGTTGAAATCGCGGCATCCCAAGGTTCTGCATGAAGTCGGCGGGAAGCCAATTCTGGCGCACGTGATTGCGACCGCGACCAAGGTCGTGCCGGCGGAAGACATCTTCGTCATCATTGGCCACGAGGCGGACCGCGTCCGCGCGGCGGTTGGAGCGAGCGGCGTGCAGTTCGTTTTGCAGGCCGAACAGCGGGGCACGGGACACGCGCTCATGGCCGCCAAGGAAGCGCTGGCGACTTATGACCAAGTCATCGTTCTTTCGGGGGATGCCCCCTTGATCACGCCAGACAGCGTCCTGAAACTTAGTACCTTTCATTCCTCGCAGAACGCGGCGATGACGCTGCTCAGCGCCGATCTCGACGATCCAACGGGCTACGGGCGAGTGATTCGTAAGAGCGCTAAGGGTTCTGAGGTGCGCGCCATCGTGGAAGAGAAGGCTGCGAGCGCGAAGCAGAGGAAGATTCGTGAGATCAACTCGGGGTTCTACGCGTTTTCAGTGCCGGCTCTTTATGGACATATTGGCGAGCTCTCCACGGATAACGCTCATCGCGAGTATTACCTCACGGATATGGCAGCGGTTTTTCAGCGAGCGCGCAAGAAAGTCGTGGCCATGAAAACGCCTGTGCCTGCGGAAGTGCTTGGCAGTAACAGGCGATCGGAAATTGTAGATCTCGATGGCCGGATGCGTCTGGCGAAGTGTCATCAACTGATGGAAGAAGGCGTGACGATCTTCTTTCCGGAGACGTGCGTTATCGACAGTGATGTAGAGGTCGGAGCGGACACGGTGATCGAGCCGTTCGTGCAATTACGCGGAACGAGTAAGATCGGGTCCGATTGCCACATCGGGTCCTACAGCGTGATTAACAATACGGAGATCGACGATGCCGTGGCCGTGTTGCCGGGATGCATCATGGACGACGCGCGCATCGCAAAGAAGGCAACGGTGGGGCCCTATTCGCGTCTTCGTCCGGGCAGCGACATTGGAGAGGGCGCTCACCTCGGGAATTTCGTCGAGACCAAGAAACTCAAGATGGGCAGAGGCTCCAAGGCGAACCATCTGACTTACCTCGGGGACACGGAGATCGGCGAGGGCGTCAATGTGGGTGCAGGGACGATCACCTGTAATTATGACGGCGTCCACAAACACAAGACCGTCATTGAGGACGGTGTGTTCGTGGGTAGCGATTCCACGCTAGTGGCTCCTGTGCGCGTTGGGAAAGGCGCATACATCGCGGCGGCTTCATGTATTACGGAGGATGTTCCTGCGGATTCTCTTGCGCTCGGCCGGGCGCGGCAGACTGTGAAAGAGGGTTGGGCGCGAGCGAAGAGAAGTCAGAAGTAAGAAATTAGATTGCAGAAGCAATCGTGCTAAAAACTGAGACTGACAATTTTGCTTTTACACTTCTGCGATGTGACTTCTCACTTGTGACTTCAATCTGACTGCACCGCCTCGGCCTGCATCTCGGCGTGGCGGTCGCCGCGCTGGATCAACACAATTGCTCCCAGGATCACCACCGTCGCAATCACGATCCGAAGGCTCATCGGCTCTGACGCCCAGAGCCATCCGAAGAGAACCGCCACCAGCGGATTGACAAATGTATGGGTCGCCACCAGGGTCGGCGAGCAGTGCTGCAAAAGCCAGTCCAGTGAAATGCGGAGAACTCGCCAGAAACTCCGGCCACGAGCAATAACATCGCTGCCCCGCAGACCAGTGGGATGGCGGTACGTCCAATGGGATCGCGAGGCAAACGCAGGCGGGGCGATACGCACACTCCGACCGCCCATGAGGCTGCTCCGACCAGCACTGCGATTATTCCCACGGTCAAAGAACTACGAGATGTCAACTCCGGCGCGGTGAGGAGTGCAACGCCGCCGAGCCCCATTAATAGCCCGAGTCCATTTTTCCAGTTAATCCGTTGCTGCCCCATGGCGGCGCCTAGCGCCAAGATCCACAGGGGTTCGCTGGCGACCAGCAGCGCAGCGAAGCCGGAGGATACGTATTGCTCAGCCCAATGCAGGGAACCGTGGCCGACCAGGAAAAAGAGAGCGCCCAGGGCGGAACCCGCGATCCAGTGCTCACGACGCGGACGAAAACCGCGCGACCACGCAATGGCCAGCAGGATTAATCCCGCAACAGTGTGGCGGATGCCGGCGGTCACCAGGGGAGGGATGGTCTCTACCGCAAAGCGGATCGCCAGGTAGGTGGTGCCCCAGACGACGTAAATCGCAAAGAATGCAAGGACGATCCAGAGACGGGAGGGCTGCGCGCGCGGGGAATCGATCGCTGGCGGCGAATTAACAGTTGCGGTCGACATAACTTGTAATACTCGCTTTCACTGGTTAGACTGTAGCCGCGCAGCACTTAACCTGTCAATACTGTAATGACCGGTTATAGTAGAATGTTGATGAGAGACGATTCGTGAAGTTTCAAATTATTGCGGGCGCGCTTTGTCTTGATTTCATCAACACACTCGACAATCGTCCTGTACCCGAGCGGCGTGAGGATTTAATACAGTCTTATGAAGACCTGCTGGATTGGGCGACGCAGGCGGGCGATCTATCTGCGGCGCAACTGGGGGTACTTTTGCGCGAGGCGGAGTCTCATCCCAGAGATGCTGCGGCCGTTCGCGCTCGCGCTGGCGAATTGCGTGAATGCCTGTATCGAATCATGACCGCGGTCGCGCGGAATCGGCGTGTGTCGGAGGACGATGTGCGGGAGTTCAACGTCTACCTGGGGAAAGCGCTCTCGCACATTGAACTGCGGCCGATGCGCAAGGGATTCCGGCTGTCATTGGCGGAAGATCGCCCGCAGCTTGATTCTGTTTTATGGCCGATCGTGCGCTCGGCCAGCGACCTGTTGAGCAGCCATGATGTGGAGTTGGTTCGGGAGTGTGGCGACGATACTTGCCGCTGGCTATTCGTCGATCGGAGCAAGAACCACAGCCGCCGGTGGTGTGACATGAGGATCTGCGGGAATCGCATGAAGGCGAGAAAATTCTATCGCCGGCAGGGTAATCGGAGCGTTGGGTAGCGACGCCGGGTGACGCGGCTTCATCGCGTTGGGACGGTTGCCAAGCCGGCGAGAGAGACGCGGCACGCCGCGTCTCAACAAATAGTTTTTTCTAGCGCGAGACGGCGGCGAACAATTCCGAGTGCAGGAGCGATTGGAATTTCTGATCGTCGGTCTTGAAATGGACTTGCAGGTTTGAGCTGTCGGAATCGACGGAGGTGCTGTCGATGGCGGCTTTTTCAACCGGCGAGGCGTTCAGTTTCTTGTACAGCATGCCGGCTTTTACCAGCGTTGAAAGGGTCGCGGCGGTCATGGAATCAGAAGTTACAACGCTCAGATCGAAGTTCACGCCGCTTTGGAAACTCATGGTGTAGCGCGAGGCGAGGATGCGTTTCTTGAGCGTCTCGTAGTCGGCGATCTTGGATGCGTCGCCCAGGGCGGAGCGCATCATGGTCTGAGTTCCCTGCTGGTCGAGGACGCTCCACACCGGAGAACCGTCTACCGCCGCCATCTGCTCCGCCATTTGGGGATTCGAATCGAGGGTGGGTCGCTTGCCGTCGCGGGCGTCGAGTGCGCTCTTCAGAGAAGCGCTGGTCCCGAAGGCGAGCGTGTTGTCGTCGAGGAACGTCATCGCCAGGCCACTATTCATGGGATAAAGCAGTGTCGTCCCGTACTTGGTGGACATGATCTTTTTCAGCTTCATCCGCTTCAGGACGGCTTTCGCGGAAAACGATCCCTGCGCCACGCTGACGACCTGCAATCCCTGCTTGCCGGAACGGAATGAGGCGAAGGTAAGTTGATCGAGATCGTGCTCAGCGTCAATTCCGATGCCTTTGAGAGCGGCCTCGAATTCCTTGAGATTCTCGGGCAATACCTGCTCCTTGAGCGCCAGGGCGGTGGGCGAATCCTTCAGCGCGCGATAATCGACGCCGATGAGCTGCTGAATTTCAGCGGGCACCAGGGAACGGGCTGACGAAGCGATCGGCATGGCGTAGCCGGCGGTCGCGCACAGAAGCAAGAGAGCCAGAAAACGATTCTTCATATACGTCCTCGAAAGGGTCTGCATGGTTGGATGCGATCTACAAATTGTCCGTCAGCGATCCAGAACACTATTTTAATGCGGAAACGGCAGGTGGAACTGGTACTAAAGTGTATATCTTGGCTCTGAGGGTAGATCGCGGGGAGGGGCGGAACTTGCGCGAGAAAAACACGCTTTCGATGCCCGGTTGTTCTCTATTGAGACGGTCGAGCCATAGGCTTCGAGTTCTGCTTCGAGTTTTCTTTTGCCTTCGATGCTTCAACTAACCCAGTGATCATGTCGAGAGCGGAGGCCACGGGCTTGCCTTGCCTACTTTTCAGGTAACCATAGCTTTCAGAGGGCCCGCCTGCAGCGTGCGCAGTGTCGATGTCAACGTAGGTTTCGCCAAGCAGCCCGGCAGTCGCGATTCCAGCAATCGCGTCTCTTGGAACTGTGATTTCATACGGGGTAGCCAGTTCCATATCCACCTCGGCAGGACAATTCTTCATCTGCGGATTGGCCGTAACTCGGCGGACGGTTCCCACGTCCACTCCAGCAATCCGAACCGAGGCCCCTACCTTGAGTCCCTGGACATCGGTAAAACAAGATTTGAGCTCCAAGCGAGAGTAACGATGTCGGCCGACGAGGAAAGCGCCGATTGCGGTCAACCCAACCACAATGATTAGTGCAAGTAGGATCTTCCTTATCATTATCATTTCTTGAGCACCATTACCTTCCTTCGGGTATCGGCTACGAACACTTCGTCTTTCAGCGACTCTAGATTGATCTCCACGTTAGCCAGAGCGCCGGTGAGGGCAGCGGCCGCAAGGGCAATCGCGGTGGTCAGATCGGACTTCATATTGGGATTGGTGATGGGCTTGAGTTTTTCGGCGATGTCCGCGATCTCCGCCGCACGTTCGGCTACGCCCAAAGGGACACTGGTCGCCCGCTTGAGCGCGCCGTTGATCGCACCCTCGCCGTCGGACGACTCTTTAGCAGCTTTGTAGGCTTTCATGACCAGGTTGTAGGACTCAGCGTCGGCGTCAATTGCCGCTTTGAGTTCTTCGCGAAGGTGACTCAGTCGCGCTATCGCTTCGCTGAGCGGAGCCTCATATTGCAGGTAGGCCTTCTTGCCGCGCGACATGGAGGCGACCATGTTGGCGAGTCCTGCGGCCATGGCTCCGCTGGCGGCAGCGGCACTGCCCCCGCCGGGTGTGGCGGTGGAAGCAGCTAACTGCTCGATGAAAGGTTCGACTCCGGCGCGCAGTCCGCCTACGGCCATCTTGCCGCTGATTACCGCGGCTAAGCGGTTTTCGAGAATGAGCGACGAATCGAAATTCTCAACTTGTAGGAACCATTCGGCTGCCTGCTCGAGGGCCTTCTTTGGAATGAGTCCGACGATCTCGCTTGAAACTGGAACTACGCCGAAGCGCGCGGCTTCGCGTTTTACGTACTCGAACACGCGATGGATGGGCGTTTGTTCGAAGTCCGTAAGGTTCATAGAGACCTGAGCAAGGCCGCGCACGAGGAATCCTGCCCCTTTCACGAAGCGTAACCCGCCGCTCGAGTAGCGGACGGCCTTGGCGACTTTCTTGGCAATGTCTACGTCGGTTGTGTTCAAAAAAACGTTGTAGGCAATCAGCGCTTTTCGCGCGCCTACGACCGTAGCTCCTGCCGTGGGGTGGATGCGTGGATCGCCGAAATCTGGCTTGCGGGCGGGATTGGTCGCTATCTCGTCT
>WNFR01002673.1_pt1 | contig 18504 bp, 15 predicted proteins | sample 5400221 | NCBI WGS metagenome assembly WNFR01 (sample SAMN13153357, study PRJNA577476) | soil metagenome | isolation source: 40 cm soil under Madrone tree | place: USA:California | collected 2016-06-14 | reverse complement strand
ATCGACGCGTCTGGGCTTGACGCCGCGCTCTCGGTATAGCCCAAGTTGTCGACGAAGAAGAAGGTTCTCGGCTTCGACGGATAGACGTGACCGGAAGAAAAAGATGGCCAAGCTGACGAGGTCGGTCACCAGTCGCAAGACGATGTGAGCAAAGAGAATCACACAACGATCATGCCACAGCATCGGATGGCCAAGTCAAGCCTAAAGCCCTGAATCGAATTTTTGCGGAGGACAACCGTTGGGAACTGGTAAACGGGCATTGACCGTTTGGGCTAAATCCAAGGTATGCCAGATAATCCGTTGTCTGTAGACCGGACAACGAGAACGAGTTTGGTGCTACGTGGATTCCATAGCCTTTGTCGTCCTTCCCCCACTGAAGCTGAGCTAAAACGGCTTCCATCCCGCCGAGTCGTGATTTCATAACCACGGTCGACTTCAAGGCGGTATGCAAATCTCGTCCTTTCATTGATTCACCGATCCCCAATTGCAGGCCGCGCTTCTACGCAGTCTATCCGTAGTTCTGCCTGAAGGCTTCGATGGCGAGCGCCACCATCTTCGAGGCGGTCGACCACATTGTTTCTTCGAGGCCCCCTAGATCAACTATCGAACCGCGATAGTACTCCGCATCGCCCCGCCCTCCGTGAACTCCATAGGTAGCAGCGAGTTCAGTGTCGGTGATCGTTATGCCATGGTGCAGCGAGCAAACGACACCACCCGCGCCGGGAGCTTGCAAGCCGATATTGCTGTTGTAGGTACGTGATTGGCCATCGAAGCCGTGATGCCCAGGGAAAGCCAGACCAGTTTTCGTGAGGAGATTCCGCAGGTGCTGATCAAACTTTGCCCCCAAATTTCCGATCGCGGTCTGGCGCTCGATGCGATTTCGCCATTTCGACGACTCCATATCGGCCGCCAGACGTTCCAGGGCTGGGAAAAGGACATCCTCCTCTGGGACATTGGGTACTAGGTGAGATAGCGCGTCAGCGAGCTCCTCCGCGGATTGGAAACGCAACGCCAATTCGGTTTGGAAGGCCCGCGTAAACACTCGAGCAAGCCTCGGCCATCGAGCATCAGCCTTTGCGGCCTTTGGAATTACATCGCTCATCGATTCATGCGGCGCCCGCCCGTGCTCATCTCGTAGGATGCGCGGCGCCCTACCTACAAGCATGTTGAACAGCAATCCGGCTGCGAGACAGACGTCAGATCTTGCATGGTGCGAGTCGCGACCGGGCGCATACTCGGGAAGCCGCAGGAAGCGATTTCCCATGTCTTGCCCTTGAGAATGGAACTCGCGGTCCATCTGGGTCTCGTCCCAAGCGAGTCCAAAATCAACGATGACGGGGTTGGCCGCCAAACCGTCCCTGAGGATGACGTTGTCCGGCTTCAAGTCTCGATGGACGATCGGAAGCCGATGCATGGTGCCCAGCGTGCGTAAGATCTCGGTGCAACAGGTCAGTGCATCGCCGAACGGCATCGGTCCTGCCGATAATTTCTGGGCGAGCGATGGCCCGGGTATCCATTCCATGACCAAGAAAAGCGGATCCTCGTCGGCAGCTTCGGATGCATTTGAGTCCAGAAGCTTCGGCACCCCAAAGGTCAATGCAGATAGCGCGTTGACCTCTTCCTTAAGACGGAATCGCCGCTCACGGCGGAATTGACCGTCGTCGTGGAGAACTTTCAATGCGCCTTCGCGGCCACCTTCGAGGGCAACGACATGTTGAATGGCCCCTTGCGCGCCCCTGCGTGTCGGCGTAGACGACACGATTCGCCAGTGATCGTTCCAGCTACGAGCCATGGACTTGCTCGCTCCTTGCTGCTGAGCGGGCCGCCCCGGGACCAGTGTTTTGGCGTCCAAGTGCATTTCGCACCCGTCTGATCATGCTTTTGTTCATATATTTGACTATAGTATTGCATATCGGTATGATGATCAATGTGTTAATAGGCATCGGATTCAATCAATATGCGTGCGCCTACCACGATTGCCATTGCTCGTCCCCGGGGAAGGAAAGACGACCGGTTCTATTTCAGGGTCGGGAATAACGACCACGTTGTTTTAAATCGGCTGATCGCCGAGAGAAGGCTTCAGGCCGATGGGCTGGTCCTGGACGCCCGTCGACATGAGCGTCACAAGACTCTTCGACGTTATGCGAGAGAGGCGAACATTTCGACCTGCCTGGACACCCAGGCGATGGAACTGGCAATGCCCGGAGCGACGTCTAAAGGGCATCTGCAACTACCGTGGTCGAAAATGCATGGAACTTCGGCCGATCACTTTGCCCCACGGCGCATTGAGCAATTTGCCGAGGCGATAGTCGGTCAGGTCGTCGAGGGCGATTACGCGGAGGTCATGGCGCCGGCTCATTACGTGGCGGACGCGGCAAGCGAGTGGCCCATGGCTGACGTGGCACTCACGCTCGAATTGCGGAAGCAATTGAACGCGGCGGGCATGAATGATGTTCGCATCAAATACCCTCTCGCGGTCCATCACAGTGTATTTTACGACGCCGAAACTCGAAGGGATCTGTGGCGAACATTGAAAGACCTACCGATTGTCGACGCGATCTCTCTTCGGATTCATCCATTCGGGTATGCCTCGGGTCCGCACGTAATGCGAAGCTTTATCGAGGCCTGTTGGGATTTTCGCCGCGACGATGTACCACTGATGATCGAACGCGCGGGGATTGCCGGATTGGCCGCATATGCGTTAGGTGCCATCGATATGATTGAGAGCGGGATAACCATTGGCGATTCATTTGATATTGGATCTCTACAACGGCCCGCATCGCCTACGGCGAAGAAATCGTTCGCTCCCCCGCAGCGGGTCTACATGGACGCACTGGGCGTAGCTGTGGAACATGACATCGCCACCAAGCTAATGAGTTCGCCACGCGGGAAAGTGCAGTTTGCCTGTAAAGACAAGGGGTGCTGTCCTGATGGATTTGAAAGCATGCTGGGTGATATGGAGCGTCACTCCACGCTCGCTCGTCAGCGCCAGTACACGGAGCTTTCGAGAATTCCGGTTAGCATGCGTGCGGAATACTTCATTCACAATGTGTTTTCACCTGTGTGCGACATGCTCACTCGAGCATCGGACATTCACGATCTCTTCAAGAAAACGCAGCGCCGAATGTTGTCGGTAAAAACGGTGCTTCTCGATTTACATCGAGAGCGAGTGCGACTTCTGGAGAGATCGCGTGTGCCCGGCAACGACTCATCGCGTCCCCCGACTGCCCGAATTATTCCCCTTCCCCCACGCGATCCGAGAGGACGGTGAACATATATGACATCAGCTGTTGCCCGAAAGATTGATTCAATTAAACAGCGCACGAGCATTCCAGCAAGTAGCATCGCGGAAATGATCGGTGCCACCCCGCAGACACTATCACGATGGGCGAGGGGCAAAAATGATCCGCAGCGCGAACATCTAGACAGGCTTTTGGAATTCGATTACCTAACCGAACGGTTGGCCGAATTTTTTGAGCCGGATGATGCACGGCTTTGGCTGTTTGCACCTCATCCGCAACTGAATGGTGAGCGCCCCGCAGATTTGGTTTCTAAGGGGCGCCAGAGGGAAGTGCTCGCTGTGATTGCACGGCTGCAAGACTCTGCTTTCGTCTAACTGACTGACAACGCCAATCCGGCGATCGAATGGCAGGCGCAACGTCTCTCGAGAACGTTTTAGCTTCGCTCCAAAGCTCCGCTTGGAGCGGCCGCGTTTACAGAGTAATGCTGAATGACTATCCACCCGACCGGGAAAACACTCAGGGCGCTCGCTGGAATCCTCCGGACGTTGCGGCCATCTACACCTGCTTTGAGCCGGCCGTATGCATCGCCGAGATCGAATACAGCCTTGCGCGCCAACCTAGGCCAGTTAAGCGGGACTTGCGTAAGACGCTCTATGAAATTGAAGTCACGCTCGCAGCTGTAGTGGATCTCACACCGCTTCTGCCTCACCTAGACAGAATCGGGATCGGTTCGGCACAACTGTTCGCAGACGATATGAAGACCAGCCAGGAGATAGGTCGACTGATCACCTGGTTTGGCTTTGATGCGCTCATAGCGCCTTCCGCTCGCTACGAAGGCAGGAATCTGGTGATCTACCCCGGCCGCACGAATGAAAGCCATTCCTTTACGATAGTCAACCAGGAAACCCTGTAGAAAGATCCGTCGGCAATTTCAGGCCTACTGGGGAATGCGGCCGAGTTTTCGTATTAACGAATACGCACTCGATCCAGTGCCGGAATGGCGCTGGTAGCTGGTAAAGCCGCCCATCATGATTTGGTCACGCTCCCGAACTCGCTCGTGCACCGGTACCGGTGTTCCGATATCGGTGAACTGCGCGAGCATGCTCCGTAGAGAGTCCAACGACTTGAGTCCAGCCACTTCGTTCCTAGATGTTCATACAAGCCCGTAGTGAGGCACCGCATCGGCCTGAACAACGAGGTGGCACCTCGTCGCCGCGCCTTACCCGCCGGAAAGGCGGATAGCCATGGTAGCTGTCCTGCTTTATGTGAACATGCCCATGGCTCGTCAGATAGTCATAGGTATCCTAGGGACAATCGGGTCCATCTTCGCCCGGTACCGCCCGACTGCAGGAGTCTTTACTGATGGAACGTCAAGGCCTCTACTCCGATCCTGAGATTATTGCTGCGCTGGATTGGTTGGGCGATGCGTCAGGGGACCCGTCTGCGTTTAGGGCGCGCATCAAGTCCGCCCAGAATCTATATCGTCAGTATGTTTCTGAAACTAACAATTTGGGCAAAGACCCAAAGCTCGAGGAGTTAGGCCCGGACAGAGTCGCATCCTATTTGGCGCAGGCGGACGCGCTCGTACACGACGCGGCCGCGTATGATCTCGCCCTCTCCCCTCGAATCGTGCCCTTCATTAAGCAGATCGGCGGCAATGTGCAAGCCCTGCACAGCGTGAGCGGCGCATACAATCGGGCCTTTAGAATGGTGAAACAATCCACAGTCGATCCGGAGACAGCGATTTTCGAGCTCGCGGTCGCGTCAGCGTACCTGCGAGCAGGATTCACGGTGGAGTTCATCGCAGAGGCTCCGCCTGAAAAGCGTCCCGATTTCAGGGTCGAGCGTACCGGTGCTGTCGCCGATATCGAGTGCAAGCGACTGAGCCAGTCGACTTACGCGAAATCGGAGTCAAAGCGCCAAGGGCAAATCTGCGCCAGATTGAGTGAGCTGATCTACGACCGAAAACTAAGCCTTCACATCGACGTCGTGTACACCCGCGAATTATCCGATGTGCCGGAGGACTACCTCGTCGATCGCGTGAATGCATCGCTAAGCCGGCGAGTCATCACCTTTGACGGTTATCCTTGGAAGGATGATTTTGGTGAAGGCGTCATTAGGCCGTCGAACCTGTCGGCAGTTCATCGAGACACCATAGGCTCCTCCCTGTATTTCGGAACAAAGCTTGCACGGCTCCTAAGTGGCACGGAGGTGACGCAAGACGCCTACAATCTCATCGGAAGTGGCGACCCCGATTTCCGCGATCCACGCTATCTTGAGCATCTCCACTACTGTTCTGTCATCACCTGGGGATGTTCAGCAGTGGAGTCGATCAACGCGCGCGCACGTTTTATTCGCTCGAAGTTGGCCGAGGTGGATCAACAGATGCATTGCTCGACTGCCGGAATCGTTCACGTGGGCATGGATGCACAGCGCGACGGGCACACGTCCGACGTAAGGCGGGCTCGCAATATCGATGTCGTCAGAGAATTTCAGGCTTCGAGTACGATACGCGAGATATACCTTCACTACTTCGTTCCTCTTACCACCGAGGTGACGTCGTGGACAATCGATGAGACAACTGATTGCTTTGGCGTCGACCCCAATTGTCGCGTGGGTCTGGATCGAGTCTTCGATCTCGCCGAGATTGCGGACAACAACCTCGCCGCGTGGTACCAGCCACGGCCGGCATCGATTACCTAAGTTCATCAGGATCCAAGTGGAATGCCCCTCAATCGCAGATCGCGTACAGATCGGTTCGAGGCGAGCGTTGGCGTTGATGCACGAAATGTATGAGCAGTACCACAACGCACCGCGCGTACGGCAGAGTGGTCGAAAAAGATCGACGTGATTGAGGATCTAATGGGTGATCAAGGGTGCGATTAAGGTCATCGGGCGCGCTTGGGAGTGCCATCGAGCAGCATCGCCGAGCGACCGTAGTCATCGTCTTCGAACGGGGATCAAATGGGCAGAGATACAACGACCGGCGGTGTGACCGCCTTGGGCCAAGACCGGATCCAATTTGATTTTCAATTCGAGGGTCGGCGCTATCGACCCACGTTGCTCATGATGCCAAGTGCTGTAAATCTACGCCGCGCCCGCGAGAGCCTCCAACGAATAAGGGCGCGGATCGCTGCGGGCACCTTCTCCTTCGCCGACGAGTTCCCCGACTATCGGCACCTCCGCAAGGTGGTCGATTCGAACGAGCTTCGCACCTGCAATCGGGTATTCGATGAGTTCCTCGCCCACTGCGAGGCACGCCGAGCGAAGCATGATCTCTCGGAGGCCACGCTCCGCGGATATCGGAAGGCCATCGATCGGTTCTGGCGTCTACGCCTCGGCGAGGCCATGTTCCTAAGAGTCCGTTACTCGGAACTCGTCCGGATTGCCGATGCGAAGAAGAGCTGGAGCAAGAAAACATACAACAATGTGGTGAGCGTACTGCGACGCGCGTTTGCGTTTGGCTATCGGGATTATCCCTACCAAGCCGACCCCGCGGGGGGACTAAAAGGAGCCCGCCTTACCTACCGCGATCGACCGCGGATCGACCCCTTCCGTATCCAAGATGCGGAGACCCTGATCGAGGCGATTCACAGGGATTGGGGCGAGGCACAAGGCAACTACGATGAGTTTCGCTTCTTTACCGGGATGCGCCCGTCCGAACAGATCGCCCTCACCGTGCAGGATCTGGACGTAAAGCAAGGGACCCTGTGGGTCAGTAAATCGAAAGTCTACGGGGTAGCGCGAGATTCGACCAAAACGCATCAGGATCGGCTCATTCGGCTTTGTCCGCGGGCGCTCGCCGTGGCGGAGCGCCAGTTCGCTCTTTACCAGCGGCTTCGCTTGAAGGGGGCCATTCGGCACAACCATCTCTTCTTCACCGCCTCGGGCGCTCCAATCGAAAGCCTCCTCTATACCGCCGATCGCTAGCGCTCGACCTTGAAGCGCCTGCCCATTCGCTATCGCAGGCCCTATTGCGCGCGCCATTCCTCCGTGAGCTGGAATCTGATTGTGGGCAAGAATCCGCTCTATGTATCGCGGCAGCACGGCCATAGTGTCGAGACAATGTGGCGCACCTATTCGGCATGGATGGATGGCGCTGTTGAATCCGACGTTGCGTTCATCAAGGAGTCGATGGAGCGCGGTGTGGCCTCCGATACCTCGGCGCCGACGACTGAACAGCAGGATTCCATCGACAGACACATCGAGAAACAGCCGTGGCTCTCACGACTGAACACATCCTTGAGCGTTTGGAGCCTTGGGCGCCTATGTCAGTCGATTTGCCAATACGCTCAGGCGCTGGTGAGTTAAGCGCATGAGTAGTTGGGAAAAAGAAGTGGCGGAGAGGGTGGGATTGCTCGCGGCCGGGGACGGCCGCTCGTCCTCCGCTTCGCTCCGGACCGCCGCAGCTGCGCTGCGACGTCCAAAAATCGCTCCGCGATTTTTGTCGAACCCAGTGGGTTCGTCCACACACCCTGCTCCGCAAAAATAAAAAACCCCCGAAAGACGGGGGCTTTTTATTTTTACGTGGCGGAGAGGGTGGGATTCGAACCCACGGACGGAACCCCTGAAATCAAGATGTTGCTGGAAAATTGGGGACTACTTGTCCCCTCAAAACCCCTCGCCTCCCCGTTTGTGCCAGTAGATTCTGCCAGTAGCTCCGTCGTCAGTCAGATCAAATTCTGACCACGAGGAAACCAAGGCGATCACTCAGGGAGTGGCACACGCATGCGTAATTTATCTCAGACCGTCGTTTGGTTGCACCCTCGCTATCCATAGGAGCGAGCGCGCAGAACGTTGACGGCTTTCACCGCCCACCAGATTAGCAGCGCGCCGACCAATGCGATCGCGAGATTGCTGAGGAATCCCGTCACACCAACCGCGATCGCGAGCGCCCAGTGCGCCGGGTGACGTAAGTCCTTGAGCAGAGCGATATGCAACAGCCCCGCCACCGTGAGGAGACCCGCAAGGATCGGCAACGGAAAACCGGCGAACGCAGCGGCGAGACTGGCGCCGATCGCGATAGCGAGAATTAGTAACGCGGCACCCAAGGCAATGGGAGCGCCGCCAGTGCGAGCGCCGAAACTGCGATGCGCTGTCATGCCTCCGGCGCCATGGCAGATCGGCATTCCGCTGATGCCACCGGCCACGAGGTTGGCGATGCCCAGACTCAGCGCCAGCCGGCCCGGCGTGACCCGGTCACCGGTAGCGCCGAAGTAGGTTTTGGCGGCGTCCGCCGTTGCCAGACACGAGTTGGCGAAGGTCAACGGCAACTGAGGCAACACGAGTACAACGGCCGCCGTGGTGAATGCTTGCATACTCAATGCCGGAAGTTGAAGCGGCGAGGGTCCCCAGATCAGCGGCCCGTGAAAGCTCCACACCATCCCGATGGTCGCGAGCGCGATGAGCGCCAGGCTCACGTTGTGGCGTCGCAGAAGCAAGGCCGCAACGGCCACGACTATCCCACCGCCGGCCAGCCACTCGGTCGAGTGAACGTGATCGGTAAATGCCGGCGGCGGTGCGGTTGTAAGCTTCCAGGCAAGCTGACAGAACAACAGACCAACCGATAGCTGCACGCCCCGGATGATCGGCTGCGGGAAAATGCGCGCGACCCTGTCCAGAAGTCCCGAAGCTCCCAGCACCACAAATATTCCGCCCATCAGCAGGGCGCCGGCCGCGATCTCGGACGAGCCCAGACCGTGAGCGATAGCGATGGCTCCGAAGGCCTTGAGCGGTTGTACCGGAACGGGCACTCGGTAAAACAGTCCCGCCATGACATACAGCACGCCGGCAGGCAGCAGGACGGCGGTCGCGGACAGGTCGTTCCTGACGATCAGAGCTACCGCGATAGGCACCAGAACGCCGAGGTCTGCCACCGCGCCGGCAAGCTCTGCTCGGTCGAACCGCAAGCTTCCCGACTCGGGTTGGACCAATCGAGCGGAGACGGGAGGCACCGCTGTCCGCAACAGCATCCGATCAAGCACGCTTGTCATTCAACACTTCCCCAGCGATATAGCCGTTCGACTATAATTCTATTCGGCCCGACTCGCCACCGGCGGTCGGTTTCGCTTAGCTGGAATGCCGAGTTGGCGGCGAGGTTTGTGCGCGAACGGGACGCGTCAACTCACCGAGCGCGGTCAGTTCCCGATCCGTGACACGTCTTGCCCGCGCCTCGATGCTCCGATACAGCGCGAGCACCTTCTTGCCCATCGGGGTGAGGGTAGTGCCGCCGGCTCCGCGTCCTCCCTTGCGAGTCTGCACCAAGGGCTCTTGGAAGCACTGATTCAGGGTATCGAGCAAGTACCACGCGCGCTTGTAGCTCATTTGCATCTGGCGACCTGCCGCGGCGATGGACCCCGTCTGCTCGATGCCTTGGAGCAGGTCAGCCTTACCCGGTCCGATCTTGATGTCTCGCCCAACCATGATGCGCAGATACAGGGTGAGTTTTCGAGGTCGCGGCTTCAATTCAGGGCTCCCTTAACCAGTCTAGTCATCGAGGCACCAGTCTACAGTCAAGGTAAACGGTCGGCGCACCTCAAGTTGCCGCGGGATCATGGGAGGCACCGCTCACCAAGCGCCTGATGGCATTAATTGGAAGCACTTACTTAGAAACACGAGATCAGTGCGATGCCCGCCACCATGAGTGCCGCACCGATCATTCGGCCTGTGCTTAAGGCATGAATATGCATACCGAATAGCCCAATTTTATCGATGACAAGGGACATCAAAATATTCGCGGTGATTGTCAACCCTGCAAACATCCCGGCGCCTACTTTACCGACGAAGAGTAAACCGGCCACCACGGCGAGTGCGCCGACCAGACCGCCCAGGGGTGCCCACCACGGCATTTGGCTCATCGCCGCTGCGGTGGGCAACGGCCGCGGCAAGCACATCAACAAGACACTCAAGAACGCCACGATCGGCAGAAACGACACGAGACTGCCGAGCCAGGGATTCAGGAGCGCCTTTTTCAACGCATTGTTCATTGGTGGCCCCCACGCTTGAAGCATGCCAGCGATGATGATGATCGGGTAAAGCCATGCCGCTGAAAGGTTGTCCATTGCGGTCTCCGTTAGTGAAGTGTGAGCCAGATGAAAGTCACGAGCGATGCAATCAGTGCAGGCGGCATCACGAGGCACCCAAGCCCTAAAAATTTCCAGGCGCTTACCGTTTGCCCCTCGCGCCGCAGTGCGACCAACCATAAAATGGTGGCTAGGGAACCCGTCACCGATAGATTGGGCCCAAGATCCACGCCGATCAGTAGCGCTCCCGTGACGTGCGGCGCCAATTGCGCGCCCCTGGCGACGGAGCCGGCGATAAGCCCTAGCGGCAAGTTGTTGATCAAATTGCAAAGAACAGCCACGACGCTACCGGTAACGAGCGAGGTCGCATTCGGAGCCGCTGCGGCGCTCGTGGGTAACAAGGAGATCAGCGGTTTTAGCGCGCCGGTCCCCTCTACGGCCTCCACCAGCACGAATAGCCCTGCCACCAAGGGCAAAACACTCCAAGAGATGTCCTTTGCGATCACCCAGGGTGAGAGTCGATTTATAAAAAGGATCGTCAACGCCGTGGCACTGCCGGCCAGAAAGGTGGGAAGTCCCAATTGCCAGTCAAGACTCGAGGCGATGAGCAGCAATATCGCTGTGAATGCGATGCCGCCGGCGGCCACACGGCCCCCTCGAGACAATGTGGGTACTTGGGTGTCGCGCGAGATCCCCGCGGTGAGATCACCACGCTGCGTGAATCGTAAGACAACGAAAGTGACTGCGATCGAAGCGATCGAACTTAAGCCGAATTCCGCCAACCACGTTCCCAGCGACGGCATATGAGAGCCATACACGACCAGGTTCGCGGGGTTCGAAATCGGCAGCACGAAGCTCGCGGCGTTCGCAATCAGCGCGCAGATGAATAGAAAGGGGAGCGGCTTGGCCTTGGCTTGTTTCGTCGCCGCATACACGGCCGGCGTCAGCACCACGGCGGTCGCGTCATTGGACAGGAAAATAGTGACGATTATCCCTACCGCGTAGACTAACCCGAACAATCGGGTGGGCGAGCCGTTCGATCGCTTCACCGCGAAGGCAGCGAGCCAGTCAAAGAGGCCTTCGTGGCGCGCGAGTTCCGCGAGCAACATCATCCCTGTCAAGAAAAGGTAAACGTCAGTGCCCTTCAGCACCGCCTTTCCGGCGTCGGGCAACGAGATCAGCGAAAAGGCCACCAACGCGATGGCTGCGAGGACTGCCCATAGCGCTTCCGGCAATTTCCAAGGTCGGACGATTACGCCAACAATCGCTAACGCGGCAATACACCACGTCGCGATATGTGTAGGCGATGCGAGCATCAGCACCACGCCCAGGCTGTGGGCGGACTCGCTACCAATGTCGCCCGTTCCGATTGGGGCCTAATTGGGTACCGAGGAGATGCCGCTCGGGCCACGCACCCACCGCATCGGCGTCGCTGCCGTTGGCGACTCGATCAGGCGCTCGAAATCCCGGTGTGGCAACCACAATCGTGTCGGTGTCAGTGCCACCCGACGCGTCGGTGGCTTCAACGGTGAGCGTGAACTGTTGCCAAGCGGCTTCACCGACGAGCGCCCACTCGGGCGATTGGACGCTGCGATGCATGCTCACCCACTGGCCGCTGTTGATTCGACAACGGCAGGCGCTCACCGCGCCCGCTCCCCATGCGCGGGCCGTGACAGTGAATTCACCCGCCACCACGTTCGCGGGTCGTTTAACATCGGTGACCAATCGATGATCGGCCGGCGAGGTAATCATCACGAAAGGCCACAGACTTCGCAGCGGCTTGAATCGCCAACTAACGACGCCGCGGTTCAGCGAGATGAGCGAGAAGCCGACAGGTCCTTCCTCGATCTGACCGGTGGAGCGCGTCGTTGCAAAGATCGTCGTGCCATCATTGCTCAGCTCGTTGTAGTGGGTATGGCCCATATCGACGAGGGCTACTTGGTACTTCGCCAGCAATTGCCTCACCGCTTCCCCGTCCGCCTTTAGATCGGCTGGATACGCATGCATGAAGACGACGCGCCCCTGCCGAAGTGCACTGGCGGATTTGAGTTCGGATTCCAACCACTGCAACTGGTCCTGCCCCAGTGCGAAATCAGGTCCGCCACTACCATGCGACACCACATCTAGAAAGAGGCAGCGATACCCGCCCACCGTGGTGGCATTGGGAACCGGCGCGACAGCAAGCCCCTGATAGAACGCCCGCAAGTCGCCGGGCTTGCGATCGTGATCGCCCGGAATCACGTGAATCGGGACTTTCAACCGTTCGAGACCTCGACGGATCAGCGCATATTGATCCGCTGATCCGTCGTCAGCGTTATCACCGGGAAGCACACAGAAATCGATTTGACCCGCCAAATGGGTATTTATGGACTCTATAGTCGATAAGAAATCTCGGTAGTTGGGCTCGTCCTCGCCCGTGATGTGCAGGTCGCCCACATGGGCCCAAGTCAGGGATTCGCCGTTCTCACCGTTCGTCATGGATGGATCCTCGAGTAAGGTCTATGCGAAGGCCAGTGCAATCCGCATGCCATCCAAAAATCCAGCCAATTTGATGGTCAACGAATACCGGAGTGCCCTACGCGTCCGATAAAATGACAGTCGGTGTATGCGTTTAGGACAGACCCGAGCACCCGGGGACCTTAAGGCCCTGCAATCGGCCGGGCCTGGTTATTGCAGGCTCTTCATAAATTCAAAGGGCTGGTGAAAGACTGATGCGATCCCTCCGTAGTCGGCTGATGGTTCTAATCGTTTTGCTCGGCGTCGCAGGCCTCGCCACGGGCGCCTTGATGATCGGTCTGTTTTACCAGTCGGCGAGTGCGCAAGCGGGCCAGGCCGAGGCGCAAAGTGCCCGCGCATGTGATTCGATCGCGGCGACGTATCGCTTTTACAGCACCCAATGGCAAGGACCCTCCACGTCCTTGCAAGACCCCGGCTTGCGGGCAAGCTTGACGACCGTGGTGCAGACGGCGCTACGCGATCGTTCCGGCATTGAAGGAGGGTTGTGGCAGTCCGAAGCGGGATCGGTGGCCTATGCATACCCAACCTATCAAGGTGCAGGACCCAAAACCGATATGCCACAGGCTGAACTGTCCCGCATTCAATCAATCAACGCCAGCGCGCAAACAGAGGATCGGCAGACGAGCCGTCGGTATCGGGCGCCGACCCAAGTTCTGCTATTGACCGCCTGCCCGCTGCAGGGCCCCATCCCGCACTTAACTGCGTGGACGATGACGCGTGTCGTGACCTTTGCCGGACGTGCCTACCAGCAACTGATGGCAGGATTGGGCGTCTTGCTCGCGGCCGTCATCGTCGCGACAATTCTGTTGGTTCGCCTCACGGTCACTTGGTCACAACACGTGGTGCGCATTGAGAAGACGCTTCATACCAACGATGTCCTGCGCCTGCCGCTCATCGAAGCCACCGGCGAGAAAGAACTCGATCAAATTATCGCGGCGCTGAATCTTGCAGGGAGTCGCCTGGCGGTTACGAGCGATCGGGCCGAGCAGTTAGCACGCCAAGTGGCCAGCGGCGAGCGACTCGCGGCGATCGGCCGCGTCGCCGCCGGCGTCGCCCATGAAATTCGAAATCCTATCGCCGCGATGCGTTTGAAAGCAGAAAATGCGCTGCTCGCCGATGCGCCCCGCCAAAAAGAGGCATTATCGATGATCTTGGGCCAGATCGAGCGCCTTGACCGGCTGCTCACACGGCTCCTGAGTCTGACCGAACGGGACCCGCCCCGACGCCAAGAAGCCTCCGTACAAGCCCTTGTGGAGGCGTGCGTACGCGATCATGTGGAACTGGCTCTTGCCAAGGGAGTGAAACTCGACACGCAAGTCGCCGCGCAGACTGCAAACCTCGATGCAGAACAGATTCGCCGCGCGCTCGATAACCTCCTTCTCAATGCCATCGAGGCGGCGCCCCGACACTCTGCGATTCTCGTCAGCGCGCAGCTGAACGGCGATACAATGATACTGGGTGTCCACGACGAGGGGGCCGGTCCGCCCAGCGAGATCCGCGAACACTTGTTCGAGCCTTTCGTGACGGGCCGTCCCGAGGGCACCGGGCTGGGGCTCTCGTTGGTTCGTGAAATCGCCAATGCCCACGGCGGCGCCGCGCGCGTGGCGCACGATGCAAACGGTACTTCGTTCGAGATCCTGATTCCATGGCGATAATTTTAGTGGTGGATGACGACCCCGCGATGCGCGACGCCCTCGCGGAAGCAATGGTTGATCTAGGCCATGAACCACGCCTCGCCGAGTCCGGTGCCGCGGCATTGACGCTCTTGTCCACGACCACAATTGATGCCGCACTGATCGATCTTAGAATGAGCGGAATGGACGGCCTCGAATTACTCACACGCATTCGCGAGATGAAGAGTCCGCCGCCGGCCGCTGTGCTCACTGCCCACGCGACGGCCCACAACACCATCGAAGCCATGCGTTTAGGTGCCTTCGATCACCTAACCAAACCAATTGGGCGGGACGCATTATCGCGCGTGCTCACGGCGATGCTCGTCGCCGGCAAGGAAAAGCGGTCGGTTTCTGCGGATCGCGCGGAAACGGGGCTGATCGGTTCGAGCGATGCGATGCGTGCGGTGCAAAAGGCGATCGGACGATTGGCCGACAGCGACGCCACGGTGCTCATCACGGGGGAAACCGGAACCGGGAAAGAACTCGTCGCGCGCGCAATCCACGATCACGGGCAGCGTGCGCGCCAGCCGTTTGTCGCTGTCAATTGCGCCGCGATCCCGACGGAGCTCATGGAAACGGAGCTTTTTGGCCACGTGAAAGGCGCTTTCTCGGGGGCGGTGCGCGATCGGGTGGGCTCGTTTCGGGAAGCCCAGGGCGGGACTTTGTTTTTGGATGAAATTGGCGACATGGACCCGGCGATGCAAGCCAAGATTTTGCGGGCTCTGCAAGAGCGCATTGTCACGCCGGTGGGCGGTATGCCGTTGAGTGTTGACGCACGAATCGTTGCCGCGACGCATCGTGACTTACGGCAACGCGTCGCGGACGGCAGCTTCCGCGAGGATCTTTTTTACCGCCTCAATGTCGTACCGATTCATTTACCGGCGTTGCGCGAGCGGCTCGCCGACATCGTTCCGTTGGCGGAGTATTTCCTGGTCTGCGCGGGAAGCGGTAAGCGATTGACGGCGGACGCCGCAGCGGCGCTGATTCGGTATGCTTGGCCGGGCAACGTGCGAGAACTTAAAAACACGATAGATCGGATTACGGTCACCGTGCAAGGCAATCACATCGAGGCGGCGGATCTGTTCTCGGCGGAGAGTGCACTCTCCGTAAACACGCGCGACGCGGATTGGCCTGATGAAGATTTACCAACAGCGACCTTACGATTAGAGAATCTGCTCATTCGACGGGCTCTTGCCAAATGCGGCGGAAATCGTGCGGAAGCCGCGCGGCTTCTCAATATTCATCGCCAGATGCTCTATACCAAGATGAAGCGCCTCGGGATCGAAGTGTCCGATGATAAGACATCCGGCGTCACGCAACCGGACGAATAGACAAGGGCGAGGTGCCCGAAGTCGTTGATCTTAAACGATCTACAGGTTGGCACGCGGTGTGCATTTCAAGTCCTGTGACCTACACATTTCTTGGAGTGTTCTATGCAAATTCCTCGACCATTGATTTCTGCAAGTGTCTTGGCGTTTACGACGTTGAGCGAGATGTCGTTCTCGCAAACGGTCACCCGCCCACCGGATTTGCCCGCCCCGCCGGCGGCAAGGGGCGCCGTCTATGATCCGCAGCAGTTCCCAGCCGTCCGCGGTGAGCTTGAGCGGTTGACGCTCACCCGACGGGGCGAAATTGACGGGCTCATTTTGAAGGACGGCACGGAGGTCAAGACATCTCCGGATCTTTCCACGCAGATCGCATTTGCGATCAGACCCGGTGATCGCGTGACCATCCACGGGCTGCGGGCAGCCGCACTACCCCTCGTTCGCGCGGTGTCGATTACCGACGATGTCACGCATCGCACAGTCACCGACTCGGACGTATCGACGTCAATGAGTCCGCCGCCAGCGCGACCTGCGCCGCCCCGGCGGGGGGCACCCCCGCAGGCACCCGACGCGAGCACCGAAATGACTGGACGGGTGCGCATGGCGTTGCATGGACCGCAGGGCGAAGTGAATGGCGTACTGCTCGAGAGCGGCGCGATCTTGCGATTCCCGCCGGACCAGGCGGATCAATTGGCCTCGATCATTCAGCCGCATCAGTCGTTAGTCGCCGAAGGCATCACGATCACGAATTCGCTTGGCACGGTGGTGGACGTTCAGCAGATTGGTCTTGCTCGCGATCGGCTGGTGGCGGTGGGGCCGCCCATGCGGCCTGCGGATGATCGGGACCCAGCGGGGCCGCGTCGCCGGCCACCGCCACCGGAGCGCGGACCCCAAGCAACGCCGCCGCCGCAGGGCCTTGCACCAGCCTGCGGATCTCTCGCACCGCCCCCACCGCCGCCCTCCGGTTGAGCGGCCGGGGGTCGGCAACGGCATCGGTCTGTTCGATCCTCAATGTTTTCTCAATTCTTGTATGACTCATGACGCAAAAACAGACACCCTCAGCGGCCAATTGCAGCAACTTCTCTTCAGCCCCAAAGGCGGAATCGAAGGCCTGCTGGTCATGGTGGGTTCAAAGTCGATCCAAATCTCGATGAAACCGGCCGCCGCAGACACCAAGGCCCTCACGGAAGCGGCTGGAAAGCCCATCGAGGTCAAAGGAACGGCCGATCATTCACCCAAGACCAAAGAGGGCGCACATCCGGTCTACAAACTGAACGTCATCACGAAGATTGCTGGCAAAGCCGTTAAATCCAACGGCGACGCGCCTGCGATCAGCGGAGTGGTTGCCGCGATTCACTACGCGAAACATGGTGAACCTAATGGAGTGGTTCTCGAATCCGGCGAATTCATCCACACGCGTCCTCACGGGATGAAGAAACTGAAACTCGACGTAGGATCAAAAGTCGTGGCCCACGGCGAAGTGCGCATGACGGTGCTGGGTACCCCTTTGATCGAAGCGCATGAAGTCAATCGAGTGACGATCGAGTGATTGGGCCGCTCGCCATCGCCGGAGCACCGATCAGCAACAATGCTGGTCGGCCTGACCAGACAGGTGCCGGCGAGAAAGTCGGCCAATCGAGCGCCTCCAAAAGGAGCCTTCGGGGTCTCGATTGGCTGAATTTCTTCCTCGCCGACGTGCAAAGCGGTGTAGGCCCCTTTTTAGCCATCTATCTCGCGGCCTCCGGGTGGAACGAGCAAACCATCGGGATTGCACTGACCGGTGGCGGCATTGCCGGAATCATCGCGCAGACGCCGGCCGGCGCCTTGGCGGATCGTGTTCGATCGAAACGCGCGCTAATCGGGTGCGGAGTGATTGCTCTAGCGGTAGGCGCTTTGATAATCGCGGCGCACCCCTCCTTTTGGCCGGTGATGGCGGCTCAGACACTCATTGGCGTGAGCTCGAGCGTGTTTGGTCCGACGGTGGTAGCCATTGCGCTAGGCCTGGTCGGTCGAGAATTGTTCGACCGGCGACAGGGCCGCAATCAGACGTTCAACTCCGCGGGCAATGTCGTGGCAGCGGTATCGATGGGGCTGATCGGCTACTACCTGTCCAATCGTGGCATTTTCCTTTTCGTCGTGGCCTTCACCATTCCAACGCTGTGGGCACTAGCGACCATTCGAGCGCACCAAATCGACTACGACGTGGCACGCGGATTGGACACTGGAGATCATAGCGCCGCTTCCTCGAGTATTGCCCACCTGTTGAAGGATCGTCCGCTCCTGATCTTTATGATTTGCGCGGTCTTATTTCACTTCGCGAATGCCGCCATGTTGCCGCTCCTGGGCGAAATGCTTTCCAAAGGACACGGCCGCGCCTCGATGATGTTCATGTCCGCCTGCGTCGTCACCACCCAGATCGTGGTGACATTGTTGGCGTCGTGGTCGGGCATCAAAGCCCGCCAGTGGGGCCGCAAGCCCTTATTGCTGATCGCGTTCGGCGTGCTGCCAGTACGGGGAGTTTTGTATACGTTGACCGACTCGGCACCCTCCTTGGTAGCCATTCAGATTCTCGACGGTATCGGCGCCGCCATCTTCGGGGTGGTGTCTGTGCTCGTGATCGCAGACCTCACCAAAGGGTCTGGTCGCTTCAATCTGACCTTAGGTGCTGTGACGACGGCGGTCGGCATCGGTGCTGCGTTGAGTCAATCAGTCGCAGGCGGGATTG
>WNFR01008055.1_pt1 | contig 18514 bp, 22 predicted proteins | sample 5400221 | NCBI WGS metagenome assembly WNFR01 (sample SAMN13153357, study PRJNA577476) | soil metagenome | isolation source: 40 cm soil under Madrone tree | place: USA:California | collected 2016-06-14 | reverse complement strand
TCGATCAACGCGCCGCCCGAATTGCCCGGATTGATCGCGGCATCGGTCTGGATGAAGTTCTCGAACGTGTTGATGCCGAGCCCGGTGCGTCCGAGCGCCGAAACGATGCCGCTGGTCACCGTCTGGCTGAAGCCGAAGGGGCTGCCGATGGCAAGCACAACGTCGCCTACGCGGAGGCCTTCCGACAATCCGAAGGTGATCGCCGGCAGGTTGTCGGCATCCACGCGCAGCACCGCGAGATCCGTATCGGGATCGTTGCCGACCACCTTGGCCAGAAGTTTTTTTCCGTCCGCCAACGTCACTTCTATCTCGTCCGCCGCCTCGACGACGTGGTGATTGGTGAGCACGTAGCCGCGGGTACTGACGATCACGCCGGAGCCGAGGCTCGCTGCGCGCTGCGCCTCATCAGGCAGCTGGTCGCCGAAGAAGCGCCGAAACACCGGATCGTTGAGCAGCGGATGACGCGGCGTGCGGATCTCCTTGGAGCTGGACACGTTCACTACCGAAGGCGTTGCGCGCTGCACAGCGTCGCTGTACGAGGCGACGCGCGAGCTCGACACCAGCATTGCCGGCGCGCTTTGGTTGAACGCAGGAGCGGCGGCCGTACGCGCCGGCAGCCACTCCGGGCGGAAGGTCGTCACCACGAACAGCACCGCGACAGCAATCGTCGTGGCCTGCGAAAAGATGAGCCAGAGGCGAGCCATTGGGAGCGCGCCTAGTATACAAAAATCCCCTTCAAAACTAAGCGCTTACCGGCGAAATCGTGGACAACGAAGAAGCGCGTCGCTAGAATCGCGTGCTTTTGCGCCCTCCCAGAAGAATTCCATCTCCATGAACGAGCAAGAAAAAGTCGACAAGACGCGGCGCAACCTGGTGCTCGCCACGTCGGTCGTCGGCGGTGCCGCGAGCGTCGGCGCTGCCGCTCCCTTTGTCGCAAGCATGTGGCCTTCGGAGCGCGCGCGCGCCGCCGGTGCGCCCGTCGAAGTGGACGTCTCGCGCATTCCGCCAGGCGAGCTTGCAGTGATCGAGTGGCGCGGAAAGCCGGTGTGGGTCCTGCGGCGCACGAAGGAAATGCTCGAGTCGCTCAAAGCCGTCGAGCCGCGCCTTTCCGATCCGCAATCGAAGGCGTCGGAGCAGCCGAAATATGCGGAGAACGAATTCCGCTCAAGGGCGCCCGACGTGCTCGTCCTCGTCGGGGTATGCACGCACCTCGGCTGCTCGCCGCAGGAAAAGCCCGCCGACGCGAAGGCCGAGATGGGGGCGGATTGGCTCGGCGGCTTCTATTGCCCGTGCCACGGCTCGAAGTTCGATTTCGCCGGCCGCGTTTTCAAGGGCTCGCCCGCGCCGCTCAACCTGGTCGTGCCGCCCTATGAGGTCGTATCCGACACGAAGCTCGTGATCGGCGAAGACGAAAAGAACAAGGCCTAGACGATGGCAATCGGTGTCTGGAAGTGGATCGATACACGCTTTCCCACGCTCGGAGCCGAGTGGCGCAAGCACGCCTCCGAGTATTACGCGCCGAAGAATTTCAACTTCTGGTACTTCTTTGGCTCGCTCGCGCTGCTGGTGCTCGTGATCCAGATCCTCTCGGGCATTTTCCTGACGATGAACTACAAGCCGGACGCGAATCTCGCGTTCGGCTCGGTCGAGTACATCATGCGCGATGTACCGGGCGGCTGGATCATCCGCTACATCCATTCGACCGGCGCTTCCGCGTTCTTCATCGTCGTCTACCTGCACATGTTCCGTGCGCTGCTCTACGGCTCGCACAGAGAGCCGCGCGAGCTGGTATCTACCTGACGCTGATGGGCGAGGCGTTCTTCGGCTACCTGCTGCCTTGGGGGCAGATGTCGTACTGGGGCGCGCAGGTCATCGTGAACCTGTTCGGCACCATCCCGTTCGTCGGTCCGGACCTCGCGCTCTGGATCCGCGGCGACTATGTCGTCTCCGACGCCACGCTCAACCGCTTCTTTGCGTTGCACGTTATCGCGTTGCCGCTGGTCCTGCTCGGGCTGGTGGTCGCCCATCTGCTCGCGCTGCACGATGTTGGTTCGAACAACCCCGACGGCGTGGATGCCAAGAAGCTGAAAGGGCCCGACGGCCTGTATCTGGATGCGATTCCGTTCCATCCGTACTACACGGTGAAGGATCTCGTCGGCGCGGTGGTGTTCCTCGCCATCTTCTGCTTCGTCATGTTCTTCGTGCCGGAGGCGGGCGGCTACTTCCTCGAGTACAACAACTTCATTCCCGCCGACCCGCTGAAGACGCCGGAGCACATCGCGCCGGTCTGGTACTTCACGCCGTACTATTCGATCCTGCGCGCGGTGCCGCCGCTTTTCCATTCGCAGTTCCCGGGCGTGCTCGCCATGGGCATCGCGGTGCTGATCCTGTTTTTCCTGCCCTGGCTCGACCGCTCGCCGGTCAAGTCGATCCGCTATCGCGGCACGCTGTACAAGGCCTGGCTCGCCGCTTTTGTCGTCGTGTTCGTGATCCTCGGCTATCTCGGCACCGAGCCCACCACGGTCTGGGGACAGTTCGCCTTCGACGCGTTCTTCCTCGACACGAAGGACGTCGCCACCTGGGTGGCGCGGCTGTGCTCGATCGTCTATTTCCTGTTCTTCTTCCTCATGCCCTGGTACACCGCGCACGACAGGGTGAAGCCGGTGCCCGAGCGGGTGGTCTGGCACCTATGAAAATGCTTGTCGCCCTGCTCGCGGCTGCGCCTCTCATCGCTTTTGGCGCCGAAGGTTATCGCCTTGACCGCTCGCCGCACGATCCGCGTGATCTCGTCAGCCTGCAATCGGGCGCCCGTACCTACATGAACTATTGCCTGGGCTGCCACGGCCTGCAGTTCATGCGCTACGAGGCGCTGAAGGAGCTCGGCCTCACCGAAGCGCAGGTCCGCGACAGCCTCATGTTCACGGCGGAAAAGATCGGCGAGCCGATCAAGATTGCCTTCAATCCGAAGGACGCGAAGAGCTGGTTCGGCGTCGCGCCGCCCGATCTTTCGGTGGTCGCGCGCTCGCGCGGTCCGGACTGGATCTACACCTACTTGCGCACGTTCTACCGGTACCCCAAGTCGCCCACCGGCTGGAACAACGCCGTGTTCCCCAACGTCGGTATGCCGCACGCGCTATGGTCGCTGCAGGGCGAGCGCGGCCTGGAAGTGGTGGCGCAGAAGGAAGGCGGCCACGGCGCCGTGCAATACAAGTGGAGCGAGATTTCCAAGGGGACGCAGAGCGCCGCGGAATACGACGCCACCGTGCGCGATCTCGTCAATTTCCTCGCGTACGTCGCTGAGCCCTCGGGCATCGAGCGCCGGCCGATCGGCATCGTGGTGCTGTTCGTGCTCGGCGTGCTGTTTATCTTCGCCTATTTGCTGAAGAAGGAATATTGGAAGGACGTGAAGTAACTGCGGGCGCGCCGCGCCCGGTGTCGGGAGCCGCAATCAAGCCATGATGCAACTTTATTCGGGCACCACCTGCCCCTTCAGCCATCGCTGCCGCTTCGTGCTCTACGAGAAGGGCATGGATTTCCAGGTCATCGACGTGGATCTCTACAACAAGCCCGAAGACATCGCGGTGATGAATCCGTACAACCGGCTGCCCGTGCTGGTCGAGCGCGATCTGATCCTCTACGAGTCGAACATCATCAACGAGTACATCGACGAGCGCTTCCCGCACCCGCAGCTCATGCCGGCGGACCCGGTGATGCGTGCCCGGGCGCGGCTGATGCTCTTCAACATGGAGGTGGAGCTCTTCTCGCAGATCGAGGCGCTGGAATCGGGCAAGGAGAAGCAGGTCGAGCGCGCGCGCCAGCACGTCACCGACCGCCTGATCGAGCTCGCCCCGGTGTTCACCAAGACCAAGCACATGCTGGGCGACGACTTCACCATGCTCGACGTGGCGATCGCGCCGCTGCTTTGGCGCCTGGACCACTACGGCATCAAGCTCGGCAAGACCGCCGCCCCGCTGATGAAGTACGCCGAGCGTATATTCTCCCGGCCAGCGTTCATCGAGGCCCTCACGCCTTCGGAAAAGGTGATGCGCAAATAGGTTGAGAACCGATCAAGCGGGCTCATGAAGGAAATTCCGACCAAGCCGTACGTGCTGCGCGCACTCTTCGAGTGGTGCGTGGACAACGGCTACACCCCGCATCTTGCGGTGAAGGTCGACTCGCGCACGCAGGTGCCGCCCGAGTACGTGAAAGGCGGCGAGATCACCCTGAATATCAGTCCCAACGCCGTGCACAAGCTGCAGATGGGCAACGAGCTGATCGAGTTTTCCGCGCGCTTTGGCGGTGTCGCCCGGCAGATCTCGGTTCCGGTGATCAGCGTCTACGCGCTCTATGCGCGCGAGACAGGCCACGGCATGACCTTTGACGTCGAAGGGGCCAAGCCCGCGGTGCAGGCAAAAGGCGAGACGGAATCGGTCTCCGCCAACAGCAAGCCGCCCGCGGCGTTGCCCGCGCCTTCGTCCGAGCCGCCGAAGAAGCCCGGCGGCGGCAAACCCACCCTGCGCCGCATCAAGTAAGGCGCATAATCCGGTTCCCGAGCCGGCTTAGCTCAGTTGGTAGAGCAGCGGTTTTGTAAACCGTTGGTCGGCGGTTCGAATCCGTCAGCCGGCACAGCACATCCGCCACTTGCTCTGTCGCCGAGTCCCGACACCACATACCACTGGATATAGGGTCTGCTGCCGCGGGCAACTCAATTCCTAGGGTCCGGTAGCTTGCTTTCTGCTTGGGCCGGGCGCATGATGCCCGTGACGTGGATACGAAGAAGGGTGGCAGGTAACCCTCTGCATGAACACCACGCTGGTGATCAACCGGAAAGGTGGGGCTGGTAAAACCACCGTCGCAACGAATCTCGCCAGCTATTTCGCCAGCAACAACGTCGCCACCGCCATCATGGACTACGACTCGCAAGGGTCGAGCCTCAACTGGCTGAAGTCGCGCCCGCCGCATCTCGCGAAAATTCATGGATCGAACGCCGCACCCGAGAGATTCGGCACGCTGCGCGGCGTCGCCATGTACGTTCCGCCTGACACGCACCAGTTGATCATCGATGCGCCCGCCGGAGCCACCGGAGTGCCGCTGCAGCAAATGTTGCGCAGGGCCAATTCGATTCTCATCCCGGTGACTCCGTCCACGATCGACGTTCATGCGACGGCGCACTTCATCAAGGATTTGCTCCTGTCGGGCATCATTAGAACCTGCAACATCAGAGTGGCGGTGGTGGCAAACCGCGTGCGCCGGTCGATGCCGGTGTATCAGCCGCTGGAGCGCTTTCTGCACGCGCTGAATCTGAATCTGGTGGCGCGCTTGCTGGACTCGGACGCGTTTGTGAAAGCCGCGGAAGCGGGCGTCGGAATATTCGAGATGGACGCCGGATTCTCGACCGCCGAGTGCAAGCAATTTGCGCCCATCGCCGAATGGGTCGGCGGCAGGATCGAGCGAACCGATCATCCGCCGGCACACAACGTTCGCCCGTTCAGGGGCACGACGCGCAGCCCCTATAGCAGCCTGAGCGGCGGGGTGTACACCAGGTCTTAGTGACGTTTTGGTGTGCAGCCCCTGTGTTTCTGCCAACTTCTGCAGTTCGCTGCCGAAATTTTTAAGTCTGGGGTTCGATCCGGCGCCACCCTCGTCGTCAAAGTTTTTCAGCCCCGTACCCAAGTCATATCCTTGGGTGGATAGTTCGGCTGCCATGTCGAGCGGCGAATGCATCTACCGGCGCACCGTAGCGGGCCAGAGCGCGTGGGAAACGGATGCGCCCCTCGCCACGCCATTGCGCCGCGTCCTCGGCCTGATCGAGGGCGAAACGCACGGGCATGCACTGCGCCGGCTGCTCTCCCCTCACACCGAAAGCAACGTTGCCTACTGGCTGTCGCAGCTGCAGAAGCTCGGGCTGCTCGAGACGCGGCCCAGTGATCTCGCGGACGACCTCGACTTCACCGGCAGCTTCGCGCTGCAAAAATAAAAAAAGCCCGCCGAAGCGGGCTTTCATTGAGTGGTCTAGCGCGTCTTACAGCGGCTTGATATTGGCCGCCTGCAGTCCTTTGGGGCCGCGGCGCACTTCGAATTCCACCTTCTGGCCTTCCTTGAGCGTCTTGAAGCCGCTCATCTGGATTGCCGTGTGATGCGCGAACAGATCTTCGCCGCCGTCACTCGGGGTGATGAAGCCAAAGCCTTTGGAGTCGTTGAACCACTTAACGGTACCGGTTGCCATCTACTCATTCCTATATACGAAATGCCGCGACGTATCCGGGCGCGACGAAGCCGGGCATGACGATCAAGGAAGGGAACTGACGGTCACTACAGATGGGTGCAAATTCGCTGCCTGAAAATCACTGCGGGCAGAGTATACCACCCGCGGTGGCGTGGTCGACGCTCCATTGGGGCTAAGGAAGCCCGGCAAGCCGCGGCGGGACTAACATGCGCGGCATGACCGACCTCTCTGCCATCGTCAGTTCCGCCTTCTGGCGCGTGAACCCGCCCGACTCGGACCCCGTGGAGACGCGGGAATGGCTCGACGCGTTCGATGCGCTGGTGCAATCCGAGGGCCGTGAGCGCGCGACCTTCCTGCTGAGGAGGCTCCTGGACCACGCGCGGGCACGCCGTGTGCCGCTTCCGCCGGTCCTGAACACGCCCTATAAGAATTCCATCGCGCTCGCCGACCAGCCGCAGTTCCCGGGCAATCTCGAGCTCGAGAGCCGCATTTCGGCGATCGTGCGCTGGAACGCGCTCGCCATGGTGGTGCGCGCCAATCGCGAATACCCGGAGCTCGGCGGCCACATCGCAAGCTATGCCTCGGCGGCCGATCTCTTCGAGGTCGGCTTCAACCATTTCTTCCGCGCCGGCCAGGCGGGAGACCTGGTGTACTTCCAGCCGCATTCCGCTCCGGGCGTCTACGCGCGCGCCTACCTCGAGGGGCGGCTGCCGGAAGAACGACTGGCCAATTACCGCCGCGAGACCGGTGGCAAGGGCCTGAGCTCCTATTGCCATCCGTACCTGATGCCGGAGTTCTGGCAGTTCCCGACCGGCTCGATGGGGATTGGCCCGATCCACGCCACCTACCAGGCGCGCTTCATGCGCTACCTCGAGCACCGCGGCCTCCTCAGGACCGCAGGGCGCAAAGTCTGGGCGTTCGTCGGTGATGGCGAGATGGACGAGCCGGAATCGCTCGCCGGGCTCTCGCTCGCCGCGCGCGAGGGGCTCGACAACCTGATCTTCGTCGTCAACTGCAATCTGCAGCGGCTCGATGGCCCGGTGCGCGGCAACGGCTCGATCGTGCAGGAGCTGGAGGGCCTGTTCGCCGGCGCGGGCTGGAACGTGCTCAAGCTCCTCTGGGGATCGGACTGGGATGCGCTCTTCGCGCGCGATGAGGAAGGCATCCTGCTCAAGCGCCTGCACGAGACCGTCGACGGTGAATTCCAGATGTATGCCGCCACCGATGGGCGCTTCAACCGCGAGCACTTCTTCAACAAGTACCCGGAGCTGCGGGAGCTCATCGCCGGCATGAGCGATGAAGACATCGATCGGCTGCGCCGCGGCGGCCACGATCTGGTGAAGATCTACGCCGCCTACCGCGCAGCGCTACAGCATCGGGGCCAGCCCACCGTGATCCTCGCCCAGACGAAGAAAGGGTACGGCATGGGCCACTGGGGGCAGGGCAAGATGGGCACGCACCAGCAGAAGAAGCTCGACGACGAGGCCCTGCGCGAGTTCCGCGATCGCTTCGCGGTGCCTCTCTCGGACGACGACGTGGCGCAGCTTCGCTTCCTGCACCCGGCATCGGACAGCGCGGAAATGAAGTACCTCCATGCCCGCCGCCAGGCACTCGCGGCAAGCGCGTCGTGCCGATCGTCGCCGACGAAGCACGCACGTTCGGCATGCAGACGCTGTTCCGCCAGTTCGGCATCTACTCGTCGCTGGGTCAGCTCTACGAGCCGGAGGACCACGAGGAACTGCTCTATTACCGTGAGGCGCAGGATGGCCAGATCCTCGAGGAGGGCATCACCGAAGCAGGTGCGGTTTCCTCCTGGCTCGCGGCCGCTACCGCGTACTCGGCGCACGGCATGCCGATGCTGCCTTTCTACATCTACTACTCGATGTTCGGTTTCCAGCGTGTCGGCGACTTGGTGTGGGCAGCCGCCGACTCGCGCGCGCGGGGGTTCCTCATCGGCGGCACGGCCGGCCGCACGACGCTCGCCGGCGAAGGCCTGCAACACCAGGACGGCCACTCACATCTCGCCGCCTGCACGATCCCGAACTGCCGCGCATACGATCCGTGCTTTGGTTACGAACTCGCCACCATCGTCGAGGACGGTGCGCGCCGCATGCTCGAGGCGCAGGAGGACATCTTCTACTACGTCACCGTGGCGAACGAAAACTATCCGCATCCTGCGGCGCCCGAAGGCGTCGCGGAGGGCATCCGGCGGGGCATGTACCGGCTGCGCGAAGGCTCGCAGCTGCAATTACTCGGCTCAGGGCCGATCCTTCGCGAAGTCATCGGCGCTGCCGAGCTGCTGGCAAAGGATTGGAGCGTGTCCGCGGGCGTCTGGAGTGTGACCTCGTTCAGCGAGCTGCGTCGCGATGGCATGCAGGCAGAGCGCACACGACGCTACGGCAGCGCGGCAACGAGCTGGGTCGAGCAATGCCTCGGGCCCACGCAAGGCCCCGTGATCGCGGCAAGCGACTACCTGCGCGCGGTGGCGGACCTCATCCGGCCCTACGTGGCGCGCAAGTATGTCGCGCTGGGCACCGACGGCTTCGGCCGCAGCGATACGCGCGCCGCGCTGCGCGCCTTCTTCGAAGTCGATGCAAGGCACATCTGTGTCGCCGCGCTCGCGGCGCTCGACGAGCGCCTAGTGGCGAGCGCCCTGAACCGGTATGGGATCGACGCCACGGCCCGGCCCCCCTGGGAGCGGTAGCGGCGGGGCATCCGGCGTCGGTGCGGGCGCCTGGCGCTGGCTGAAGACTTCGGCGTCGCGCTCGCGCGATTGCAGCTGGCGCTCGTCCGGCCGGAACGGCAAGTGCGCCTGGTCGCGCGCGGCGTCGGGGTCGCGCAGCGCGGGGTGCGAGAACTCCGCGGACTGCCGATCGCGCTGGATCGGCTCGCGTTGTATCGCATCCGCCGGCTGATCGGCGCGCGCAACACCGACGAGCGCGACGAGCGCCGCCAGCATCAGCCGCTTCATTCAACTTCCGCTTCGCGCCGCTCGCGGATACTGGCCGCGATATCGAGCACTTCCTGCGCGAGCACCACACGACCATCGATCGAGCGCATGACAGTCGGCAGCGCCACTGCCTCCATGCCGAGCGAACTCACGCTTTCCGTGAGCGAGCGCGCGCAGAGCTCGCGGCGGAGCTCGCGCACCAGCTTGCCCGCCGAGCCGCGCAGCGCGCGAGCGCCCACGATCGGCGTGACCGCGACCACCGGCACGCCAGGCCGCCGCAGCAGCCGCTTCATGCCGTCGATCTCGAGGATTGGGCGGATCGCGTGATGCGGATTGACAGGGCCGATCACCACGGCTTCGAGGTCGGCGGCATGCAGCGCGTCGAGCACCTCGTCCGGGATGTGCGCCAAGTCCGCAGGCCGTCGGCCAGCTTGGCGCCGCCGACCTGTCCCGCGAGTACGACCCCGCTACCCATGAGGCATTCTAGCTGCGCAGCACGAGCACCGTTCCAGCCGTAACAACGAGAGCGCCGAGCACCCGCGCCACCGTCAACGCTTCGCCGAGGGCGAGAGCGCCCCAGAGCACGCCAAAGAGCGGAATGAGATAGGTAACCGTCAGCGCGCTGGTGGCGCCGATGTCCGCGATCAAGCGGAAATAGAGGATGTAAGCGAGCGCGCTGCACACGATGCCGAGCGCGAGCACCGCGCCAGCGACGCCGAGCGTGACGCTACCGGGCGGGGCGATCGCAAGGACCGGTAACAGCAGTAAGCCGCCTGTAAGCTGTGTGCCAACTGCCAGGCCACGCGCTGGCGCATCTCGTCCCCAACGCTTCAGAGCGATGCCGGCCAAGGCGTAGCAGAGCGCCGCTCCCAGCGCCGCGGCGATCGAAAGCCAGCGCGTGCTCGCCTCCGGGCCGGCCACGATCGTCACGCCGGCCATGCCGATCAGCAGGCCGGCCACGCGACCCGTCTTCAGCGGCTCGCGCAGCGCCACCGCGCCCAGTAGCGCAGCCCACATCGGCGACGTGGCGTTGAGCACGGCGAGCAGCCCGACAGACAACTCGAGCGCTGCATAGGCGAATAACAGGAATGGTGCGGCCGAGTTCAGCGCGCCAATTGCGAGGTACTCGCGCCAGCGCAGCCGCCATTGCGCTTCGAATCCGGTGAGCGCGAAGTACCCGACGAGCGCCGCGCCGGCGATCAGCATGCGCAGGTCCGCCGTCGCCACCGGACCGAGCGCTGGCGCAGCGATGCGCATGAACAGGAACGAGGCACCCCAGATCGCGGCAAGCGAAACGAGGCGCGCCGCGTCCGCGGCGCTCACTTACGCCGGCGCTTCTCGATCTCGAGCAGCCGCTGCTTGACCGGCAGGCCCCATGCGTAGCCGCCGAGACCACCATCGGCGCGTACCGCCCGATGGCAGGGCACGACGAGCGCGACCGGGTTCGCGCCGCACGCGCTGCCCACCGCCCGCACCGCCCGCGGCGCGCCGATGTCCCGCGCGATCGCGCCGTAGGTGCGCGTCTCGCCGCGCGGAATGCGCCGCAGCGCCTCCCACACGCGGCGCTGGAACACCGTGCCGCGGATGTCGAGCGGCACGCGAGCGAGGCTGCCTTCCCCGGCGACAAAGGCGCGGACCTTCTCTTCCAGCTCGGGGAGCGCCGCCTCGATCACCTCGGCGGCGCTGAACTCTTCTGCGAGCAGCCGCTTCAGCCGCTCGCCATCGGCGCCGAGCTTGACCGCGCACACGCCGTTCTCCGTGGTTGCGACGAGCACGGTGCCGAGCGAGCTCGAGAACGTGCAATAGCGGATCGACTGACCCTTGCCGCGCGCGCGATAGGCCCGCGCATGCATGCCGAGATGCGGCTTCTCGTAGAAGCGGGAGACGGAGCCGTAACCTGCCTCGAACACGGCGTCGGCGACGCGGCTGCCGTTCTGCAGCGACGCTTTCACCGACTCGAGGCGGTGCGCCTCCTGGTAATCCCGCGGCGACACGCCGAATGCCTCCTTGAAGCGTCGCTGCAAGTGAAACGGGCTCGCGCCTACCGCCTGCGCGAGCTGGGTCAATGTGACCCGCTCGCCGCGGCGGCGATCGAGATAGGACTTTGCTCTCTCTAGCACAGCTTCCATATGCGCAACTGTAGCGCCCGGCGCTCGCATCATCTATCCGCTTCTTGCTCAGCCGGCCATCGTCAGGCCGCCCGACACGCTGATCACTTGCCCGGTGATGAACGCCGCCTCATCCGAGGCGAGGAAGGCAACGATGCCCGGGATGTCGTCGGGCTGGCCCACGCGCTTCAGCGGGATGGCGCGTACCAGCGCGTCGTAGACCTTCTGGCCGGCTTCTCCTTCGCCCAGAAAGCCGCGCAAGATGGGCGTGTCAGTCGGACCCGGGCACACCACGTTTACGGTGATCCCCTTGCGCGCGACCTCGCGGGCGAGCGTCTTGCTGAACGAGATGATGCCGCCCTTGCAGGCGGAGTAGACCGACTCGCCAGAAGAGCCGACGCGCGCTGCATCGGAGGAGATGTTGACAATGCGTCCCCTGCCGCGCGCGAGCATCTGCGGCAGGACGAGGTGGTGCATGTTGAGCGGGCCGCGCAGATTGATGGCGACGAGCTGGTCCCATTCCTCGGGTTTGGTGTCCACGAAGTTCTGGAAGCGGTCCCAGCCGGCGTTATTCACCAGCACATCGACGACCTGCTCGCCGAGCGCCGACTTGGCCGCCGCATAGTCCGAAATGTCGAATACCAGCGCTGCGCCCTTGCATTCGGCGGCGACGCGCTCGGCCGATTCGCGCGCGCGGTCGGCGACGAGCAGCCGCGCTCCTTCGGCGGCAAAGCGCCGGCAGAGAGCCGCGCCGATGGCGCCGCCGCCGCCGGTGACGAGCACTGCCTTGCCGGCGAGCCCTCTCACTTGGGGCGCTTGTCGATCACGCGCTTCGCCTTGCCGATCGAGCGCTCTACCGAGCCCACGCGCACTTCGGCGCTGATGCCGACGTACGACTTGATGTCGTGCTGGAGCTGCGCCGCGGCGCCGCTCTCGCCTTCCACCACGATGGTCAAGTGATCGAGCGGCCCCTGCTTGGAGAGCTCCAGCAGGTAATGCGGGGCGAGGCCCGGTTGCTTGAGTATCAGCTCCTCGATCTGCGACGGGAAGACGTTGACGCCGCGGATGATCAGCATGTCGTCGGAGCGGCCGGTGATCTTCTCCATGCGCCGCATGCTGCGCGCGGAGGGCGGCAGAAGCCGCGTCAGGTCGCGCGTGCGATAGCGGATGACGGGCAGCGCTTCCTTGGTGAGCGACGTGAAGACGAGCTCGCCCTTTTCGCCCTCGGCAAGCGGCGCGCCGCTCTGCGGATCGATGACTTCCGGGTAGAAGTGGTCCTCCCAGATTGTGAGGCCGTCTTTCGTCTCGAGGCACTCCTGCGCCACGCCCGGGCCGATCACCTCGGACAGGCCGTAGAGGTCGATGGCGTCGATTGCCAGGCGCGCTTCGATCGAGCGGCGCATCTCGTTGGTCCAGGGCTCCGCACCGAAGATCCCCAGGCGCAGGGATGTGCCGCGCGGATCGATGCCCTGGCGCTCCATTTCGTCGGCGATGGCGAGCATGTAGCTCGGCGTCACCATGATGATGTCGGGCTTGAAGTCGGTGATGAGCTGCACCTGGCGCTCGGTCATGCCGCCGCCGAGCGGAATGACGGCGAGCCCGAGGCGCTCGGCGCCGTAGTGGGCGCCGAGGCCGCCCGTGAAGAGGCCGTAGCCGTAGGCGATGTGCACCTTGTCGCCGGGCCGTGCGCCCGCGGCACGGATCGAGCGCGCCATGAGATGCGTCCAGGTATCGATGTCGCGCGCCGTGTAGCCGACCACGGTCGGCTTGCCGGTCGTGCCTGAGGAGGCATGGATGCGCACGATGCGGTCCATCGGGACCGCGAACATGCCGTAGGGGTAGCTCTCCCGCAGGTCCGCCTTGGTGGTGAACGGAAAGCGCCGCAGATCTTCCAGGCGCCTGCAGTCGGCGGGCTTGACGCCGGCCGCGTCGAACTTGCGGCGGTAGTGCGGCACGTTCTCGTATGCGTGCCTGAGCGACCATTGCAGCCGCTCGAGCTGCAGCCGTGCGAGCTCCTGGCGCGGCGCCTTTTCGATCGGCTCGTGCGCGAAGCGGTCGGTCATTTGCCCTTGAAGCGCGGCGTGCGCTTCTCCTTGAACGCGCTCACGCCTTCGCGATAGTCGTCGCTGAAGCCCGCCTCGCGCTGCAGGTCGCGCTCGAGATCGAGCTGCGCATCGAGCGTATTGGTCGGCGAGGCGTAGAGCGCGTTCTTCAGCAAACCATAGCCCCTGGTGGGCCCGCTCGCCAGCGTGCGAGCGAGCGCCAGCGCCTCGTCGGCGAGGCGCTCGTCATCGACCGCTTTCCAGATGAGGCCCCATTGCTCTGCGCGCTCGGCGCTGAGCGGCTCGGCGAGGAGCGACAGTCCCATGGCGCGCGCTGTGCCGATGAGGCGCGGCAGGAAGAACGTGCCCCCGGAGTCCGGCACTAGCCCGAGCCGGGCGAACGCTTGCACGAAGCTCGCTGAGCGCGCGGCAATGACGATGTCGCACGCGAGAGCGAGGTTCGCGCCGGCGCCGGCAGCGACCCCGTTCACCGCGCACACGATGGGCTTGGGCAGCGCGCGCATGCGGCGCACGAGCGGGTTGTAGTGCGAGCCGAGCGAAACCGAGAGGTCGATCGGCGCTGCTCCGGCACTGACGTCGCGCTCGGCGAGGTCCTGCCCGGTGCAGAAGCCGCGGCCCGCGCCGGTAATCAGCAGCGCTCTGATCTGCGCATCATCGGTCGCGCGCTCGAGCGCCGCGCGCAATTGCGCGTGCATTTCCGGATTGAGCGCATTCAGCTTCTCGGGCCGGTTGAGCGTGATCGTCTCGACGCCGGCGTCCACGGAGACGAGGACCGAGGGCATGGGGTTAGAATTCTGCCATGCCCGAGGTCTACACTATCGACGGCATCGTGCCGGTCGTCGATCCAAGCGCTTTCGTGCATCCGAGCGCGGTGCTCATCGGCGACGTGATCGTCGCGGCGCGCGCATACATCGGGCCTTGCGCCAGCCTGCGAGGCGACTTCGGGCGCATCGTGGTCGAGGAGGGCGCCAACATCCAGGATCACTGCGGGCGCCGGGTCCACGGTCGGCCACGGGGCCATCCTGCACGGCTGCGTCGTTCGCCGCGGCGCGCCCGCTCGCGGCCGGCATCCCGGCGCGCGTGCTGCGCGAGCTTTCAGCAGACGAGATCCGCTGGAAGCATGACAACATGCTGCTTTACGCGCGCAGAGCTATAACGGGAAGACCATCCCGGCGCGCCAGGGCACGCGGCGTTCCTCGCCGCGCTCAACGGTTTCTACGCAAATGTGATCAACGCCCGTGAGCTATGAACTGATCAAGGTGGAGCAAAAGGGCCGCGTCGGCCTGATCACGCTCGACCGGCCCAAGCAATTGAACGCGCTCAGTCCCCAGCTCATGCAGGAGCTCGGTAGCGCGCTCCAGGGGTACGACGCCAACGAAGGCATCGGCGCCATCGTCATTACGGGTAACGAAAAAGCATTCGCGGCCGGCGCGGACATCGCGGCGATGAAGGACTACAGCTACGTGGACGCCTACATGGCGGACTACATCACGCGCGACTGGGAGCATATCCGCCGCATCCGCAAGCCCGTGATCGCGGCCGTCGCCGGCTATGCGCTCGGCGGCGGCAATGAGCTCGCGATGATGTGCGACATCGTGATCGCCGCGGAGAACGCGCGTTTCGGCCAGCCCGAGGTCAACCTCGGTGTGATGCCTGGCGCGGGCGGCACACAGCGGCTGCCGCGCGCCGTGGGCAGGGCGAAAGCGATGGACATCTGCCTCACCGCGCGCATGATGGATGCGCAGGAAGCGGAGCGTGCCGGCCTCGTTTCGCGCGTCGTGCCGCTCGAGAAGCTGATGGACGAGGCGCTGGCAGTGGCGGAGAAAATTGCCGGCTACTCGCTGCCCGTAGTCATGATGATCAAGGAATCGATCAACCGCGCCTACGAGAGCACGCTCGCCGAGGGCGTGCTGTTCGAGCGGCGCCTGTTCCATTCGCAGTTCGCGCTTGCCGATCAGAAGGAAGGCATGGCGGCGTTCCTGGAGAAGCGCAAGCCCACGTTCAAGCACCGGTGAGCGCTCGATATTGCCGGTGGCGCGGCCGCGCGGGGGGCCTGGATCGCGGGCTACGCTGCCATAGGCGCGGGATGCCTGGTTGCACCGATCGTGGCTAGAATCGCGGCACAAAGGCGCCCGGATAGGGGGAGAGATGGAGCGCATCTGGCTTAAAAGTTATCCGCCCGGGGTGCCGGCCACAATCGAGCCGCGCGAATACGGCTCGCTGGTCGAGCTCTTCGAGAAGAGTATCCGCGAGTTCGGCGATCGCCCTGCGTTCACCAACATGGGCAAGACGCTGCGCTTTGACGAGCTCGATCGCCGTGCGCGCGACTTCGGTGCGTGGCTGCAGGCAAAGGGCCTTGGCAAGGGCACGCGCGTGGCGATCATGATGCCCAACTGCCTGCAATACCCGATCGCGATGTTCGGCACGCTGCGCGCCGGCTGCATCGTGGTCAACGTCAATCCGCTCTACACCGCACGCGAGCTCGAGCACCAGCTGAACGACTCCGGCGCAGAGGCGATCGTCATCCTCGAGAACTTCGCCGCCGTGCTCGAGCAGGTGCGTGTGCGCACGCCGCTCAAGCACGTGGTCATCACGTCGCTCGGCGAGATGCTCGGACTGAAGGGCATGGTGGTGAACCTGGTCGTGCGCCGGGTGAAGAGGATGGTTCCGCCCTACGAGGTGCCGGGCGCCGTCAGCTTCAAGCAGGCGCTCGCCGAGGGCGCGCAGGCGAAGCTCGTCACTCCGCCGCTCACGCACGACGACATTGCGTTCCTGCAGTACACCGGCGGCACGACCGGCGTCTCGAAGGGCGCGATGCTGCTGCACCGGAACGTGATCGCCGCGTTGCTCCAATACAAGGCGTGGCTGCAGCCGGCGATGGACGGCGAGCGGCCGGTGATCATTACCGCGCTGCCGCTCTACCACATCTTCTCGCTCACGGTTAATTGCCTCAACATGATGGTGGTCGGCGGCGAGAACATCCTGATCACCAATCCGCGCGATATCCCAGGCTTCGTAAGCGAGCTCGGCAAACACAAGTTCACGATGATCAGCGGCGTGAACACGCTCTTCAATGCGCTGCTCAACAATCCGGACTTTGCCAAGCTCGACTTCTCGCATCTGCGCTTTGCGCTCGGCGGCGGCATGGCGGTGCAGAAGGTCGTCGCCGATCGGTGGAAGCAGGTCACCGGTACCACGCTCATCGAGGGCTATGGCCTTACCGAGACCGCGCCCGCGGCGACCGCCAATCCGCTGAATCTCGGCGAGTACAGCGGCTCGATCGGCGTGCCGATGCCCTCCACCGACATCGAGATCCGCGATGATGCCGACCGGGCGCTGCCGCTTGGCGAGACCGGCGAGATCTGCATCCGCGGTCCGCAGGTGATGGCGGGCTACTGGCAACGGCCCGACGAGACGGTGAAGGTGCTCGGCGCGGACGGCTTTCTCCATACCGGGGACATCGGCGTGATGGATCCGAAGGGCTTCATCCGCATCGTCGATCGCAAGAAGGACATGATCATCGTCTCGGGCTTCAAGGTGTTCCCGAACGAGATCGAGCAGGTGGTGATGATGCTGCCCGGCGTGCTCGAGTGCGCGGTGGTCGGCGTGCCCGATCCGCACTCGGGCGAGGTGCCGAAGGTCTATGTCGTGAAGAAAGATCCGCAGCTCACCGAGCAGGACGTACTCGAACACTGCAAGCGCGAACTCACCGGCTACAAGCGGCCGAAATACGTCGAGTTCCGCACCGAGCTGCCGAAGACCAACGTCGGCAAGATCCTGCGCCGCGCGCTGCGAGACGAGCGCAAGGCGGCCTAGAGCCGCTGTACCGCGAAACGCGCACTGCTGCCATGCGGCAGTGCATCAATTCTGCTATAAGCACGCGTGCTCTACAGCCTTTACGAGGCGCAGCACGTGGCGCTCCAGCCGCTGCGCTACCTCGCCGCATGGTCGCGCGGCTGGTTCGGCCATCCCTTCAGCCCGCTTGCGCACTGGCCGATGTCCCGCCGGCTGGCGGCCTCGAGCGATCTGTTCCTTCGGGTCACCGAGCGCTACGAAAAGCCGCAATGGAACCTGCCGGGCGTCGACCTTGAAGTTGCGGACGAGAAGCCATTCTGCCGTCTCGTGCACTTCAAGCAGGCGACGCGCAAGAGGCGCAATGTGCTGGTCGTCGCGCCGCTCTCCGGGCACCACGCAACGCTGCTGCGCGACACCGTGCGTGCGCTTCTTGCCGAGCACGAGGTCTGGATCACCGACTGGAACAATGCGCGGCTCGTGCCGCTCTCCGCGGGCCCGTTCCACCTTGCGGACTACGTCGATTACGTGCGCGAGTGGATCACGCGGCTTTCGCCGCGGCTCCATGTCATTTCGGTGTGTCAACCGACTGTGCCGGTGCTCGCGGCGATCTCGCTCATGGCTGCGCGCGGCGAAGCGCAGCCGTTCACCATGGTGATGATGGGCGGCCCGATCGATGCGCGGCGCAGCCCCACTGCGGTGAACAACCTTGCGCGCCGCAAGCCGTATTCATGGTTCGAGCGCAACGTGATCGAACGCGTGCCCGCAAAGTACCCGGGCTACATGCGGCGCGTGTATCCGGGCTTTCTGCAGCACCTCGGCTTTGTGGCGATGAATCCGGACCGCCACGTCAACGCCCACTGGGAATACTTCAACCATCTCATGGTAGGCGACGGCGAATCGGCCGAGGCGCACCGGCGCTTCTACGACGAGTACAACGCGGTGCTCGACCTGCCGGCCGAGTACTACCTCGAGACCGTCAAGACCGTATTCCAGGAATTCGCGCTGCCCAAGGGCCGCATGTACGTCCGCGATGAGCTGGTGCGGCCGAATGCCATCCGCAGCGCGGCGCTCCTGAGCATCGAAGGCGAGCTGGACGACATCTCGGGCAATGGGCAGACCGAGGCGGCGCATGCGCTGTGCCTCAACATCCCGCGCGAGCGGCGCGCGCATGTCGTCGCGCCGGGGGTTGGGCACCACGTCATCTTCTCGGGCCGCCGCTGGCGCGAGGTGGTGTTCCCGCGCGTGCGCGACTTCATCGCCGCCTACAACTCGTAGCGCGAGCCTTCTTCGCCGCGCACGGCGCGCTCGACGACGGTGCGCGGCAAGTGTGGCGCGAAGAGCTCGATGAACTCATACGTGTAGCGCCGCAGGT
>WNFR01010105.1_pt1 | contig 18516 bp, 19 predicted proteins | sample 5400221 | NCBI WGS metagenome assembly WNFR01 (sample SAMN13153357, study PRJNA577476) | soil metagenome | isolation source: 40 cm soil under Madrone tree | place: USA:California | collected 2016-06-14 | reverse complement strand
GGGCTATGCGGCGGGCGGCGGGACCGACATTGTAGCGCGCCTGATGGGTCAATGGCTCTCCGAGCGGCTCGGCCAGCAATTCGTCATCGAGAACCGGACGGGCGCCGCCACCAATATCGGCACAGAGGCGGTCGTGCGTGCGCCCGCGGACGGCTATACGCTCCTTCTGGCCCACACGGCAAACGCCATTAACGCGACGCTCTATGAGAAACTTAACTTCAATTTCATCCGCGACATTACGCCGGTGGCCGGCATCATCCGCGTGCCGGGCGTCATGGTGGTAAATCCATCGCTGCCGGCCAAAACTGTGCCCGAATTCATCGCTTATGCCAAGGCCAATCCGGGCAAAATCAACATGGCGTCTGGCGGCGCCGGAGGTCCCGACCATATGTCCGGCGAGCTGTTCAAGGCGATGACTGGCGTCAATATGATCCACGTGCCTTATCGCGGCCTATCGCCGGCGCTGAGTGACCTGCTCGGCGGACAGGTGCAGGTGATATTCAGCTCCCTCCCTGCGGCGATTGAGTACATCAGGGCCGACAAACTGCGTGCGCTCGCGGTGACGACCGCCACGCGCTTCGAGGGGGCGCCGGATATCCCGACCGTGGGCGATGTCGTGCCGGGCTACGAGGCGAGCCAGTGGTACGGCGTCGGTGCGCCCAATAATACGCCCGTCGAAATTGTCGACAAGCTCAACAAAGAGATCAATGTGGGCCTCGTCAATTCCAAGCTGAGGGCGCAGCTTGCCGACCTGGGTGGGACGGTGCTTCCCGGCTCGGCCGCCGATTTCGAGAAGCTCATCGCCGAAGAAATCGAAAAGTGGGCCAAGGTGGTGAAGTTCTCGGGTGCCAAACCGGACTGATCGGAAGGCTGAGATCTCGATTAGCGGTGCCGGGTGCCTGTGCGCCGTCGCGACGCGACATTGTCACTGGCCGCTGCGATGCACAGTCGACGGCGGCTCAGGGTCATTCGCGTCGTTTTCTTCCCGTGCAGGTCACGTCCGGTTATCCTCCGAAACTCACCCTGAAAGCACCCGCGGCGGACCCGGCAGCCCTTGGGCGAATTCCGGATGTGGCGGCCCTTCCCGGCGCACCAGCAACTGGTGTAGCCTGCGGAGCGAGCTGCCGGCGGGATGTGCCGAATTTCCGTGAATTTGCACTGGCAGCGTGGGTGCCCACGGCGGGTAGGCAATTCATCTCTATTCTATCAATCAAATTGTGTTTCCACGGGGCGTCGGCGCCTAGGAAGTGCCAGAATTCGTTCAGTGCGAAAGAGGGGATAACGATGCTTAATTCGAAATTACTTCTGGTTGTGGCGTTGGCTACGGCAGCGCTGCTTGTGACGGGCGCAGCCGAGGCTCGCATCACCCGGGTCGAAATCCAAAGGACTGAACCGGCTTTCGCCGGCCGCGTCTTCGGCACCACGGGAGCCTATGAACGACTGATTGGGAAAGCCTACGGCGAGGTTGATCCGCAGTTGCCGGCCAATGCGATCATCCAGGATATCAGTCTTGCTCCGCGAAACGCGAAGGGCATCGTCGAATACGTCACCGACGTAGACATCCTGCGTCCGGCCGATCGGTCGAAAGGCAACGGCATCCTTTTCTTCAATATTCATAACCGCGGCAACAAGGGCGGAATTGGGCTTTTCAATGCTGACGTGCCGACGAACCTCGCCGAGATCAACAACCTGGCCGACGCCGGCGACGGCTTCATGCAGCGGCAAGGGTACACGATGATCTGGTTCGGCTGGCAGGCCGATGTGCTCCCCGGCAACAATCGCCTGACCATGGTGGTGCCGGTCGCCCGCAACCCCGATCGATCGTCGGTCACGGGCCTCGTGCGTAGCGAGCTGACGACGCTTGCGCCAACGACGACACTCAACCTTTCAAGCGGATGGTTCACGGCGCTTGCGACCGCCGCCTATCCGACAGTGAGCACGGATAACCGCACTCCGCTCGCAGACGGTTTTTTGCCCACGCTCACGGTCCGCGCCAAGGAGCAGGAGCCGCGTGTTTCCATCCCCAACACCGAATGGTCATTCGGCGCCTGTCCGCAGGGCGGCAATGCGGCGGCGACGGATACGCAAATCTGTTATCCGGCGGGATTCAAGCCGGGCCGCCTCTATGAAATCATTTATCGCGCCAAGGATCCGCTGGTGCTGGGCCTCGGTTTTGCGGCCGCGCGCGATATCGGCGCCTTTTTCAAAGCCGCGACGGCCGACGACAACGGCCGCGAAAACCCGGTGTACGTGAAGGACGCCAAATCGATCGTGATGGGCAGTTCGCAGAGCGGCCGATTTGTACGCACGCTTATCCATCTTGGATTCAATCGCGATGAGCACGGCCAGATAGTGTTCGATGGCGCCTTTCCGCATATCGGCGGAGGGCTGATGCCCCTCAATGTCCGCTTCGGACAGCCCGGCCGCGCCGCCGGAACCGAACAGGTTGATCGGCTCTACCCGGGTGCGAGCTTCCCGTTTTCCTACGGAACAGAAACCGATCCGCTGACCGGCACGAGAGCAGGCATTCTCGACAACTGCTCAGCAACCAGCACCTGTCCGAAGATCGTGCATGCGGCAACCGCTCTTGAGATGTGGGAGTTGCGCCAGTCACTCGGCTTCACCGATCCGCTCGGCATGCGGGACCTCGTTGAGCCCGCCAATGTGCGCAGCTATCTCATGTCCTCGACGCAGCATTCAGCGGCGCCATTGCCGCTTGCCACCAAGGAGCCGTTTGGCGCATGCCAACAGCAACCCAACCCGAACCCCCATACCTGGACGGTGCGCGCGCTTCTGCAGAATCTGGTTGCGTGGGTCAAGGACGGCGTCGAACCGCCACCCAGCGCGCGGCCGACAATTGCCGCCGGGACCCTCGTTGCGCCCGATCAAGTTTATTTTCCGCAAATACCAGCGAACCGATATGGCGGTGTTTCGCGACCAGGAGCACATTTCTTCCGCCTTGCCAATCCGTTGCATCCGCAGGATTACGGCGAGGACTTTCATCCAGAGCGGGCGTCAGGCCTGACCTCCGTCGAACCGCCGAAAATTTCGTCGGCACAGTATGGGGCGCTAGTGGCGCAGGTCGATGAAGACGGTAATGATCTCGACGGCATCCGCAACGTTTTCGTACAGGTTCCGATCGGCACCTACACCGGCTGGAATCTCTTCAACAGAAGCTTCTACGAGGATGGATTCTGCACTCTTCAAGGAAGCTTCATCCCGTTCGCGGGCACAAGGGAGGAACGGATCGCGACGGGCGATCCGAGGCTTTCGATCGAGGAGCGATATCCCTCAAAGGAGACGTATGTGGCGGCGATCAGAAAGGCTGCCAATGGTCTCGTCGCTAAGCGCTACTTGCTTGCCGAGGATGCGGCTCGCCTTCTGGCGCAGGCGGAACGTGAGGGAATAAGACTGGCGCCTTAGCCGTTCTCGCCGTTTTCTCCGCGTCCAGGGCACGTCTGCATAATCCACCGAAACCTACAGTGAAAGCAGACGTGGCGGACCGGCAGCCTTGGACCCAGGCTGTGTATTTTTCACACTGCCTGGGTCAGAACCAGACGTCGACCGCATTTGCCCTGTGCGCGGGAATTGCGAATGAGATCAAATAGCTCGGCGGCTTGCAAGCCATTCTGTGCGAACAGCAATGTCAATCCGCCGCTCTACGAACTTCCTCGCATCCGCATCTCCTGCCATTCCGCTTCGCTCCGGCGCGACAGAGACGAGAACATCCCCGCGCCCTGCAGCCAGCGGCCGCCATCAATGGTGACGCATGCACCGTTGATGTAGGCGGCCTCGTCGGAAACCAGATAGGCACAAAGATTGGCGAGCTCGTCATGTTCGCCGGCGCGGCCCGCAGGGTTTGAGTTCTCCCAGGTCCCCTCCACGCAAGCCGAGCACAATGGCTTCCCACTGAGGACAACGGACGGCGGTCTAAGGCGCTCGGATATTGATCGCTCGGCTGGTTCGGCAGCCTGGACAGAACACGTCGAGCCACGGCATGCGGGCGATTGCTGCGTCGCCACTTCGGCGGAATGGACCTATGATGAGACGGTCAGCAGTCAATCGACGGAAGGGAATCATGAAGCATCATCGTTCATTGCTCGCATCGTCAATCTGTCTCGCCGCTGCGCTTCTCATCGTGCCCGGGGCCGCGCAGGCGCAAAGTTTGACGCCGAACGTCACCTACAATAATCCCCCGACGATGCCAAAACCACCCGGCTACACTCAGGTGGTTGAGGCCAACACGCCTGGTCGCATCCTTTTCATAGCTGGGCAGCTCGGTTATGACGCAGCCGGGAAACAGGGGCCGGATTTTCGTACTCAGACAACGCTGGTGTTCGAGAATCTGAAGGCGGCCGTCGAAAGCGCTGGCGGTCACATGGAGAATATCGTCAAGCTCAATACCTATCTGACGGACATCCGTGTCCAACTTCCGATCGTCCGCGAAATCCGCGACAAGTACGTGAATACGGCGGCACCGCCCGCCAGCACTACGCTGGAAATTCAAAAGCTGGCCCGTGAAGGCGCGTTGATCGAAATTGAGGCGATCGCTGTGCTCCCGGCGAAATGAAGCCGTCCTGTGATTGCATTAACAGCCGCGGTTTCGGCACGGCCGTACTGATGGCGCGGATCGGCAGCTATCCGTGGATAAGCCGCCGTAGCGGTCGGGCACCAGCTACGGTGGCTGTGGGCCGAGGCTGTGTGAAAACTCAATCTGATTTGGTCGTATGCCGCGCGGAGCACGAATTTCCGCATTTTTCTGCTGTCCACCCGACCATACGCAGGACCGGACGACTGCGCCAAATCACTATGGTGACTGGAGACGTCGGGCCTTCGACCCGGGTGCGAGCGATTTCACGACCTCGCGAGCGCATTCAATGAAGCGCTCGACTACCGGCGTTAAGGTTCGGTGCCGCAGCGTCACGATCACGACAGGCCACGGCCGGACAGGCAATCCCAACGGCAACACCTTCAGTGCGAATCGACGGGCATAGAGGTTCAAAACCGAATGCGGGAACGCCGTAATGAATTGACCGGTCGCGAGCAAATTGGTGCGAAGATGAACAGACAAGGTCTTCATGCTCACGTTCGGCATGTCGAGGCCGCGTGCGCGAAACGCTTCCGTGCCGGTCGAGTGCCGGCTCCGGACGGAGAGGGCTTCGTAAGCAGAAATTGCTAGCGCTTTCATCGAGTCCCATGTGGTGAAGCTCGGCGGTCGCGAAGCCGCGGTTCAGCGGGAAACGCGGCGGGGTGCTACTCGCTTCGCTCTCCGCGCCGCAGGAGCGTCTCGGCTCGTTAGTGAGAACGGACGATAAACCCCGCCACCGCATTCGCGCCCAGTCTTCGAGCTTTCGTGCGCCCGCGTTGAGTGTTAGCCTCGCCCCCCCGGCCACCGGAGGAAAGTCAATCTCATAGGGAGGTTTCCATGAAAGCTCTGATCGCTGCGCTATCTCTCGCGACGACCCTGGCAACAGGTACAGCACTTGCACAACCCTTCACACCCAACGAAGCGGGCGTGACCATGGGACACTGGCATCTCAACTCGAAGGACATTGAGGCCAACAGGAAGATCTTCGTCGGCATGGGCGGCACTTCGCCAACGGGCCCGGGGATTCAACGCGTGGTATTTCCCGGTGTCGTTATAAATCTAAATCCGGGGCAAGCTGGACCGCCACCGACCGCTGGTACGGTCGGAAGCGTGGTCAACCATGTCGGGTTCGTCGTGCAGAACGTCCAGGAGTCCGTCGCCAAGTGGAAGGCCGCGGGCGTGCCGGTGCTCCCTGGCAACAACAACAGGCTGGATCAAGCCTATGTCGAGACGGCGGACGGCCTGCGTATCGAAATCCTGGAGAACAGGTCCCAGAAGTATCCGATCCAGCATGAGCACGTGCACTTCTTCCTACCGGAAGCAGCAATCCCGCAGAGCCAAGCCTGGTATGGCAAGATTTTTGGCGCCAAGGCCAGCCTGCGCAACAACGCTCCGGTCGCGGACGTGCCTGGCGCGCAACTGCGCTTCAACAAGGCCGACATGGCTCAAGCGCCGACCAAAGGGCGCGTCCTCGACCACATCGGCTTCGACGTGAAGGACCTACAGGCTTTCATCAAGATGCTTGAAGCCAACGGCATCAAGCTCGATCGACCCTACACGAAGAATGAACAGACCGGCGCCGCGCTAGCCTTCATTACCGACCCGTGGGGCACTTACATCGAGCTGAACGAGCGGCCCAATCCCGCGTATATCAACTGAGGTTTGTCGCACTACGCATTTGCTCCCTCTCTCCGCTTTTCGGGGAGAGGGAGGCGAGTGATCCTCATTCGACAAGCTTTGCCTTTCTTCACCTGATGCCTCCGCTTTTCAACGAAATGCAGCGCGCGATGAAATCGTTGACGCAGCAAAGAGGCGATTGAGGAGCATGAAGAGCTCCGTCGTCAGATGTTTCAAGACGAATTCCTGGAAAACCAGAAGAAAGCTGGCTTGCCCATTCGCGATGGCGAGTTTGCGGTGATGATCGAGTCGTTCGAGGTGCGACCAGGAGCCGAGGGGACGGAGAGTGGAAGAGAAGGCCGTTGAATTTCTCACTGATGATGACCGGAAGGTGCTTCGGGAAATCGCGACCGCTAAGCCGCCCAAACCCGAATTAGCTTTCGTGACGTTTGCGAGCGCCGCAGGCAAGGACCTAAAGACGGCCTATCGTGGAGCCGATTTGCGCGGATATGCATTGCGCGGGCAAGATTTGTCCGAGGTGAACTTAGAATATGCGGACTTGAGGGGCGCTGACTTACGCGGGGCTACGGGATACCAACAACGGGGAACGCGTGTTGATGAAGCCCTTTCCGACACGCGCCCACAGACGCAGGGCGGACGTCAGAAGCAATCTAAGGAAATCGCACCTGCCGAGAAATTCGCTCGCTCCGCTCTTGAGCAAGCGACTGAGGTGGTCGTAGTCTGCGATGCCGACGGACGAATCGCGACGGCGAGTTGGGCTGCAGAACGTCTGCTGGACAAGCCCCTGCAGGGGGAATTGCTGGCGGATGCGTTGCCGATAGAAGTGACGCCGCCTGCTCAATCACTGCTTTCCGGCGTCCGGATGTCGTCAAGGCAAATTCTGGATCTCGTGCTCCAGCGGCGTTCGCTTCATGGCGCGGAGGCCCAAATTTGCTTGCCGGCGCTGCACGACAAGCATTTCCTGCTCAACGCCGGCCCGTTTACCGACAAGGTCGACGCCTACATCGGCTGCATATTGACACTGACTGAGATCACCGATCGCAAGCGGACCGAGACGCAGCAGACGATGCTCATTGCGGAACTCAACCATCGCGTGAAAAACATTCTTGCGATCGTGCAGTCCGTGGCCTGGCAGACGCTTTCTGCCAACCAGTCGGCGTCGGAATTCAAGCGGACGTTCGATGGCCGGCTGCGCACCATTTCGCTCGCGCACGATATCCTGACCCAGGGACGCTGGGGCCACGTCGACTTCGAGCAACTGGTCGAGCGGAGCCTCGCGCCATATCAGGGAGAGGAACGCGGGCCGAGGGCGCAATGGTCAGGCACGCGATTGTCGCTCCCCCCAACATGGTCGTTCCGCTGAGCATGGTGTTGCACGAGTTGTCCACCAATGCCGCGAAGTACGGAGCTCTTTCGGTGGAGCATGGCCGGGTCAATATCGCCTGGCGAACCGACGGCGGAAAAGTGTGATTCACTTGGATCGAAACGGACGGCCCCCCGGTTGAGGGAGAGATCAAGGCGGGTTTCGGGAGCAAACTGATCTCGCGGGTCGTGTCTTACGATCTCGTGGGCACCGCGGGTCTTGACTTCGATCGCGAAGGGTTTCGCTGCACTCTGACCTTTCCGGTGCCTCAGCTGCGGATGGACGAGGTGCGGCAGCCATCACTGTTAACAGACGAGCCTTCTTCGGTGCGCATTCCGACGAATAGGCACCGCGAATCCAAACGAAACATCACAGCGGTAAGAATTCTCGTCGTCGAAGATGAGGGCCTCATCGCCCTCAATCTCGAATTGATTCTTCGTCGCTTGGGCTGTGAGGTTGTCGGTCTCGTTTCGAAAGTCGGCGACATTGTGGACGCCGTCAAGAAGCACCGGCCCGATGGTATTTTTCTCGATGTCAACTTGGGGGGGCGCAAGGTCTTCGACGTGCTTCCCGAGTTGATCAACTTGGGTGTTCCGTGCGTGCTTTCCTCCGGCTACGGTGATCCCATGCTGTTTCCTCCGGCATTCCGCAATCTGCCTAGAATTGCCAAGCCGTTTGATGAATCGGCCATTCGCCGCGCTTGCATTGAAATCGCGTCGCTAGCGGAAGCCCGACAAGCACACAGCGGTGGAGATTTGGGATTAATTACGTGAATGACGAGCCGTCTGTGGGCACTGCTTGTGGTAGGGTCCTCATGCTCATTGCCGCCGGCTACGCGGCTTGGCGAACTGCCCGGTGGGCAGTGATTAAAGCATTCAAGGTGCTTCTGATCGCAGTCTCACAACTCGGCTCAGCGTGGCGCGGCGAACTACCGCCGCCTTGATTTGCCCAACTAGAACACTGTTCCGGTCCACGGATTCAACGTCAGCCCGCTCTGCACGCCTGCCTTCGCCGCTTCGGACAGACTCGCATCGTCGTAGGACAAATCCGGACAGTGGCCGGCGATGCAAGTCTGTGGAAGTGTTGCAATCTGGACACTTCCGGTGGTAAGCGGCGGTGGCTGTCGCCCGACTGCCGGATCGAACCTTTTGCCAGTTGCTCGGTACTACCTATTCGCGGACCGTCCGTAGCGCCCCCCAATCCACCCGACGGACGAAGCCGCACGAAAGCCCCGGCCGCATGCTGGGGCTTTCGTCTCGTGATCATTCCAACACGTCATCGAGCGGCTTCCAGCACTCGGCAGACGCTCGCCCGACCGATGCCGATCGCCTTGGCAATCTTGGTGGCGCCCGAGGCCTTAGGCCTTCATCTCGCGCGGCTTGATCATCAACGTTGTAGAGGAATTGCGGGGATGACGAGCGACTCTTTGTGGAGCTTGAGCGACTCTTTGTGGAGCTTTCGAGAAGCCGACCGACAGCAAGCCCCGCATCTGAATCGTCCGTCAGCGATTGTCGCGAACCCGACGCAGGCCACTGATATCCACCGGAGTCTATCAACCTTCGGCGGCGAGAGCGTCCCGCCCGGCGGCCGTGATTCTCACACGAATCCCAGCTCACCGGGCGGGACGCCCCATCAGTAATCGTAACCGCAAACCCACCTGTAGCCGTACGGCGTCCACGCGTAGCAGGAGTCGCCATAATAGCTGTAGGCGCCGTATCCGAGGCCTAAGCCAAGGCCGAACGGCACGCCGAAGCGGGCGAACCGGTGACCACGAAAGCCAGGCCCAAAGCCACGGCCAACAAAGCCGCGCCCGGCAAAGCTGTGAGGCGCAACGGCAAAGTTGCGACCAACAACCCCGGGGGCGGCAAAGCTGCGAGCAACACCACCCCCACCCGTGAAGCCACGAGAAAAGCCGCCTCCCCCGAACCCGCCATGGCCGAATCCCCCGCCGCCAAAGCCCCCGTGACCTCCACCTCCGCCGCCGCGTCCGAAGGCTAGGGCATCTGTTGGAATTGATGCAGCGCCGAGAAGACTGGCTGCAGCGAGCGCGATCGCAATCTTGCGCAACATGACGGTACTCCTTCCCGCCCCTCTTAACGGTCCAATGTGTATCAGAGATGGACCTTCTCTATTGACAAACATGTAGTCGTCGACTTGACCCGCAATACTTTGAGCCTATCAAATTTGCCGTGATCGGAGCCCCCACTACCTTGAATCCGGTGCCAAGATCGCCCCTCTACTTTTGCCCCTCGATTGCCCTCCGCCCGCCTCCGTAATCCGCACCTTGGCGACCGCGATCAGCTTCCGTCGACCCGCATGCGCTCGGGCACCACCCTCGCTGCCGCGGGGCGATCCGCCGAATCCGGTTTCCGGTGAGCAATTTTGCACAGACGGCGATTGATCAATGGGGCATAAAACATACGGGGTGCTTGAACCCATGGTTCAAGAGCGCAGGGATTTGGAGATTTCTCTGCTGTACCCTGATCTCGCGAACGAGTGCTTCAACAAAGCTGTGATTGAAGTGCACGCGGATGACCACCGAGGGGAGTTCATGTTGGATTATAATGTGTTCGCACGTATGACGGCCGGCCGACTTTTCGGTCTCAATTCCGGGGACTGGTCTATAATGCTTGGCGCCTTCGCACTAATCGGCGTGGTGATTTTACTGCTCTGATCTTACGGTGAAGCCGATTGGCACCACGCTCGGCACCCCTTGGCGGAATGCACTTTGAGAAGCCAGCCGCGCTCGCCGTTCAGGGGAGGCCTCAACAGAGTCACGATGAAACCGGGTGTCAAATGACCGGCGATAAGTTCCGAGCGCGGGCAGACAGGTACATCAAGGCGGCGCGCGCGGTGACCGACCCGGTGCACAGGCTTGCCCTCGTCGACGTTGCTCAGCGTTGGCTGCGGCTTGCCGCTCAGATAGACGGGGCGGCCACCCATGCCTCGCGGAATTCCGAAGCGCCCGCAACTCAGGTCCGATCCGCGCTGGCCCGGCCGCCGGCAATTGTCATCAGCAGCGCTGCCCCCAGCGCAGTTGCGCCCATTGAATGCCAGTAAGACATCACTGTCCTCCTGGTGGATCGATTAATTCTGGCTCCGCTTTTCAGGTGCTTTGAAATACCGCAGATCGGGTGGCTGTTGTCCCTTTCTGGCAGGCATCAAATGGCCGTCGCCGCTGACGTAATAGTTCTGGTCGCCGATGACGACATGATTGTTGCCCTCGATGCAGTTGTTTTCGGACCAGATCACCGTCGGCAGGCGGCCGTAATTCTTCATCACAGTCCACGGGCGAGTCAGCGCGCTGTCGGTCGTCGTTATTTCGTCATGCAGAATGTTCGGATCGGCCTTGTCGAGGAAAATCCGCTCCCTGATAACGGTCTTGTTGTCGTCCGCCATCGGCGTGCCCGTTTGGTCGAAAAGGCGAGGTCCCTTCAGGTAACGGGTCTCGACCTCGAGGGTGTCGAAGCGGCCATCGCCGTCGGTGTCGAGCCATTTTCCAAGCGAATAGCCGGCATAGGTCAGTGGCGGGTCATCTGGCCAGGCGCGGCCATCGGTATAGATACGACGGGTCTCCTGGGTTATCAGTTCAAAAAGGATGAATGTCCTGTCTGGCGTGAAGACAATCTCGAAGGGTTGGATGCCGGACATCTGCCGTGGCATGCCGCTGGGGATGCACCGGTAGCCGACGTCGTTGCCCTGGCCGCCGTCGGCCTGGTCCTTGAGGCTGGCCTCATGGATTGCGGCATATTCGGGCTTGAGCGGCGCCTGCTGTCCGCGGCCCGGCGGCTTGCTGGGGTCGTACCGGGGCGGACCGCCATCCGGCACGCGAGCCCACTGGCCCGACCAGTTCGGGTATTTGCCGAAGTCGACGATCTGCGCCGGCGCGCCCGTCGCCCACAAGGCGGCGGTGACTGCGATGGCGCCGATCGATCTCGCGTATTGCATCAAGTCCTCCCTTCGCCGGCTCGCACAAAGTCGTGTGCAGCCTTCGTCTCGCTCCGAAATTACCACACGGCATCACTCGCTGCACTGGAGGCTCCTGCGAACCGACGGAAGGCTGTCGCGGCGCCTGACAGCTCGGGGTCATTCGCGTCTGTCGTGAGGGCGGCGCTCAATGAAATGAAAAGTCAGGGAGCTGATCTCGTCGAGATCGCAATTCCTGGCTTGACGGAGCTGCTTACAGATCGCTTCGGTGGCAATCTTATTATTCGCCAGGACTTCAAGTTCGACTTCAATTCCTATTTGGCCGCACGCCCGACCGCGCCGGTGCACTCGCTCGAAGAAGTGCTGGCGTCAGCAAAATTCCACCCCGCCGTGAAGGATAACTTGAACAATTCGCAATCCACCGATTCCAGAGACACCAAGGAATACATAGAGCACAGGCTCAAACGCGATGTCTTGCGGGAGACGATCTTGAAGGCAATGGCTGACAATCGCGTCGATGCACTTGTCTACCCGACGATTCGCCGCAAGGCGAATCTGATCGGTCAAGCGCAATTGGGCACCAATTGCCGATCCGCCTCCAACTCTGGCCTGCCAGCCATTGTCGTTCCTGGTGGCATTACCCCGGACGGCCTGCCAGTGGGTGTAGAACTCTTAGGCCGATCGTGGAGTGAGCCGCAGCTCATCAAACTTGCTTACGCCTATGAGCAAGCAACGAATCACCGGCGTCCGCCGCCGACCACCCCTGCACTTGCTGGACCGTAGACCAAGCGTTCCGGCGAAGCGATGCGCGTACGGAAGAGGCATGGAGTGCCAATATTGGCCAAGGTTCGGGTCTGCACAAAGGCTTCGTTCTTCGTTGCACGTTGTATCTCGGCTGCGAGCAGCCCTCTGCCCTGGGTGATCCGTATCGCGGCACCGCGTCGAGATATCCGCCACCGTGAAGACCGAAATGAATTTTTGATAATCTGTCGGAACGGCCCCGACTGGCGCGTCCTTGTGAAAGACAGACGGGAAATGTCCCGCTGGCAAGCCTAAAGGAATTGACGCCAATGCCGATAACAACCGGAAAATTCGTCTGGTACGACGTGATGACCACGGACACGAAAGCTGCCGAGACATTCTATCGAGGCGTGATCGGCTGGGACTCCAAGGATTCCGGCATGCCTGACCGCTCCTACACGCTGCTCTCAATCGGCTCGACCATGGTGGGCGGATTGATGCCAATCCCCGGGGATGCACGTAAAGCAGGCGTCAATCCGGCCTGGATGGGTTACATCGGGGTCGACGATGTTGATGCCTATGCACGCCGTGTCAAGAACTCCGGCGGCGCGATCCACCGTGGTCCCGAGGACATTCCGGGTGTTGGACGTTTCGCCGTGGCCGGCGATCCGCATGGCGCCGGATTCATGTTGTTTGAACCGAACAGCGATCAACAACCGGCACCCGTACCGCCAGGCACACCCGGCCATATCGGCTGGCACGAACTCTACGCAGTCGACCGGGAGAGCGCTTTCGCGTTCTATTCCGATCTGTTTAGCTGGACGAAGGCGGAAGCCATCGAAAGTCCGGCTGGCCTTTATCAGACCTTCGGGACCGGAGGTGCACCGGTCGGCGGAATGATGACGAAGCCGCCGCACATGCCGCGGTCTGGCTGGCTCTATTATTTCAATGTCGATGCCATCCGCGCTGCGATCGGACGCGCGAAGGCCGCCGGGGGCGAGGTGCTGAATGGTCCAGAGCAAGTTCCCGGCGGTAGTTGGATCGCCCAATGTCGCGACCCGCAAGGCGCGATGTTTGCGATGGTCGCGTGCAAGGGGTGATCGTGTTGAGCACCTTGCCAACATCGGGCATGTCGGGGGCGGTCCGAGGTGTTCCAGGGCCGCTCCCCTCGTCATGGCGCAGCGCCGCCCGCCCTTGTCTAGCGCCACGTCTCAATCAAGATAACAGTCCGGCAGCTTACCCCCCGATTCCTGCCGTCCCGGCCGATGCCGGCGACGGCAGAGTCGGGCCACAAGCGGACCTGTGGTGGCCAACGGAGGCTATTCAATTACGCCGATAGCCTTGAACCGGGTCGGCTATCGCGGCAGTCTCAGCGTGAGCGGTCACTCGCGTAATTCTTTGCCCACTGCCGCACTTCCGATTGTCCCCCATTGACGGGCGATGGCGGCTGCTGGCGTCCGATATTTCCCTGTAGCGAATCCAAGTCGTCGTCACGCTAGCAAAGCCGCTTCCACGGAGTGTCAATAGTCCCTGTGCCCGGCGACCGGGTAGACATACACATGCGAGCTAGCTCGGGAGCAGGCGGACAGTCTCTGAGAGGAGGTCGAGGAGCGCGCGCACCGCGGGAATCATTCCGCGCCGCGACGGGAAAACAGCGTGCATGACTCCGATGTGAGCCTTCAGCGAGGGCAGCAGTCGGATGAGTGCGCCGCCCTCCAAATCGTTCGCAACGACGAGGTGTGGGATAAGGACTGCACCAATCCCTTGCAGTGCCGCGCGGCGCAGCGTGAAGAGATCGTCCGTGCAGAGGCGCGGCGAGTGTGTCAGTTCGGCGGGCTCGCCGTCTATCCCGACGAAGCGCCAGGTCGAGCTCTCGTCGGCGCTCCCCATCGAGAGCGTCGGCATTTGCGCAATATCTTCGAGCGTTTGTGGTTCGCCGTGCGCGGCAATGAATTCGGGACTGGCGACGAGGATCATCTCGTCGGGCCCGAACGCGCGCATGGCGAGATCGGAATCCTCCAGTGGCGGCTTGCGCACCCGCAAAGCGATGTCGAGGCCTTCGTCGACGACGTCGACGCCCCGATTGGTGGCGTCGAGCGCGATGCGCACTCGTGGATGCTTGGCGAGGAAGCGCGCGAGGACATCGGCGACGCCGCCTTGCAGCAGACCGGTGGGACAGGAGATGCGCACGAGCCCCTGTGGCGAGCTAAGAATCTGGCTCATCGCGTCTTTCGCCGCCTGCGCTTCATCGAGGAGCGCCACGCAATGGCGATGGAACGTCTTGCCTGCTTCGGTGAGCGAGAGACGCCGTGTCGTGCGGTTGATGAGGCGCACGCCGAGCTCGGTCTCCAGCGCGGCGATGCGGCGGCTGAGCTTCGATGTCTGCAAGCCCAGAGCCTTCCCCGCCGCCGTGTAGGAGCCGAAATCGGCGACCTTGGCGAAGAAATAGAGGTCGTTGAGGTCTTGGACCGGAGTCATACGGGAGCCGAGATTATTCTATTTGAGACAAATATGTATTCCATTTCTCGGGTCTGTCCAGGGGATCATTGCACAGATATGTGCGCGCAGACGTCGAATGGCGGCGTCACCTATGGAGGAGCGCACCTATGTCAAATCAACGTCGTCGATTTCTGGGACTCGCCGCCGGCGCAATCGCAGTGCCTGCGACCTCCAGCCTGGTGGTTGCACAAGGTGATCCCTCGCGCGGCAGGGAGGCGCCGATACCGGCACAAGCAAGCGTCCCTGAACGGCGGCCGGCGAAATCAGAGTTGACGGGGCTTTCGGCTTTGCTGACCCCGGAGGAATCCGTCGTCGTCCTGATTGATCACCAACCGTTTCAGTTCGCAAACCTTCATAGTCACGAGCCGACCATGATCATGAATAACGTGATCGGACTCGCAAAGTTCGCCAAAGCCTTCAATGTTCCGGTTATTCTGACCACGGTGCTCGAAGATCGAGGTGGAAAAATCATAAAGGGTCTTCAAGATGTATTTCCCGATCAGACACCGATCAATCGGACATACATCAACGCCTGGCAAGACAAACGGATTGTGGACCTCGTGAAAGGGACCGGTCGCAAAAAGCTGATCTTGGCCGCGCTTTGGACCGAGATGTGCTTGGCGATGCCAGCGATTCATGCTCTCGACGAAGGCTACGACGTATATGTCGTTACCGACGCTTCGGGAGGCGTATCTGCGGAAGCTCACGACATGGCGGTTCGGCGAATGGTGCAGGCAGGGATCGTTCCGGTCACATGGTTTGCCGTGAGCGGCGAATGGCAACGCGATTGGGCGCGGACATCGACGCTTGCAGATGCTGCAAAAATCATAGCTGAGCACGGTGGCGGAAGTGCAGCCGCATTCGCTTGGGAGACTCAACTTCTGGGAGCTTCCAAGCCGTAACACCCCGCATCACCGCAGCACCGCTGCAGTGGAGCAGAGGATCATGTCGTGGGTCTGGCAAAATGTCGACCGTGCTGGATATGCTGAAGGCCTTGAGTAACGGCGGTGTCGCCGCCGCAGGTGCGGTGATAATTGATCTCACCATGGACCTTTTTCAGCAGTGCGGACGCAACGAAGGGATTCGCAGAGACGGCCAAAGCGATCGAGGAAAACATTGAGCCGCCGGGACTCACGTCTTGAAGGTCAATGAGCGGGAAACGAATCTGCAGTCACGACCAGACAGATGTTTCACTTCCTCAAGAGGCACAGAGTCCAATGCAAAAGAGATTCAGAAGTTCCGACGTACACCGGCCATCCCGACGCGAGTTGTTCCTGTTGGCGGCGGGCGCAGCGTCGGCAACGATCGCCCATCCGCCGGCCGCGGGTGCTCAGGCTACGTCGATCGTTGTCCCGCCCGCAACCGACGCGGTCTCACCATTCTCGATATCGGTACCCCAAACGGCCATTGACGACCTCAGGCATCGTCTTGATTCCACACGGTACCCCGAGCGCGAGACAGTCGGTGACTGGACCCAGGGTGTACCTCTCGACAAGGCCCGAGCACTGATCGAGTACTGGCGGGATCGGTATGATTGGCGGCGCTTCGAAACACGTGCAAACTCGTTTCCGCATTTCCGCACACGAATCGACGGGCTTGGTGTTCACTTCATTCATGCACGGTCCTCGCATGCCAACGCTATGCCTATCGTTTTTACCCACGGGTGGCCTGGCTCGTTCGTGGAGTTCATGGACGTAATTGGCCCGCTCACCGAACCAACACGGTTTGGTGGAAACGCTGACCATGCGTTCCACGTCGTCATTCCTTCGCTTCCAGGCTTCGCATTTTCAGATAAGCCTTCCGAAGCCGGCTGGGACGTGGAGCGCATTGCAAAAGCGTGGGTGACGTTGATGCAACGTCTTGGCTGCGAACGTTGGGTGGCGCAGGGAGGCGACTGGGGTTCCGGCGTTACGCACGCGCTCGCGCGTCTTCGGCCGCCCGGCTTGATCGCAGCTCATGTTAACTGGCCCTTCGTATTTCCGTCGAAGCTGCCCGAGAACCCGACACCGGCGGAAAAGCGCGCGTTTGAGCGAGCAGCTTGGTTTCAGGGAGAGCAAAGCGGATACTTCCGCGAGCAAGCGACGCGACCTCAAACAATCGGCTACGCCGTCGCCGACTCTGCTGCCGGCCAAGCGTTGTGGATCTACGAAAAATTTCAGGCGTGGACTGACAACCGCGGTAACCCGGAAGACGCCCTCTCAATCGATGCGATGCTTGATGATATCAGTCTTTACTGGTTCACCAATACTGCAGCGTCGTCGGCTCGGATATACTGGGAAAACACCCAGAGTGGTCGTGCAAGCCTCTCAGCTGGGCGCATCGAGCTGCCGATGGCCGCATCAATCTTCCCGCGGGAGATTTTTTGTCCCCCAAAGGAATGGGCTGAGGCTCTCTGGCCGAACCTGTTCTACTGGAACGAGCTTGATAAGGGCGGGCACTTTGCCGCTTTCGAACAACCGAAGCTATTCGTCGCTGAGATGCGCAACGCATTCAAGTCACGGAGAGGATGATCGTCCGCGTCATCTCGAGATCTTTGGCTGCTTCTTGCGCCGCAAGGCGGCTGGTGCGTGCAGGATTAAGGGAATCGTTCAACGAAAGTATGCGAGAGAGCTATGCCTGATATGATAGAGACCCTCGTCAAACGCAATCTTCACGAAGTGTTCGGAGAGCGAGACGCCAAGAAACGACGAGAGGCGATCGCCGAACTGTGGACCGAAGATTGCGTATTCATCGATCATAACGGCAAGAGCCACGGACGCGATGAACTCGATCGTGCAGTCGCGGCATTGCATCAGCGCTTCCCGCACTACGTTTTCAGTGAGCTTCGGCCTGTCGATCTACTCCACGAAAGCGGGCGCTTGGCTTGGAGCCATGGACCGCCGGGCCAAGAGCCTATCAGGGGCGAAGATGTGGTTCTGGTGCGAAATGGTCGCATCTCCCTGATGCTGACGTTCCTTGATGAGGTGCCGGAGAAACTCTAGCTCGCCGCCCGAGGCAACCTCCTGTGGTCAAGCACTTCATCGCTTCGACGTCGATGCCGACGAAACGGGACCGCTCCAGCAACAGCCGCACTCCATGAACCCTGACAGAGGAAAATGCGCATGAGCATAACCCCACGCGCCAACGCCAATACGGTCCCCGCTGACGGATCGCGGCGCGATATTCTCGTGGGGATCGCGCGCGGCGCTTTGGCCGGCGCGGCCGTGGCGATTGGAAGCGACGTAGCAGCACAGCCGAGCCCAGCGCCATTGCCGCGCGTCACGGAAGCTGTCACGCCGTTCCGAGTGGTGACGTCGAGTACAGCGATCAGCGACGCGCGCCGCCGCTTGCAGGCCACGCGCTGGCCGGAACGCCAGACCACCGATGATTGGCGGCAGGGCGTTCCCCTCGCCACGATACAGGCGTTGGTCGCGTACTGGCGTACCGCCTATGATTGGCGCCGTCTCGAGCGACGTTTGAACGCCTATCCGCAATTCCGAACCGAGATCGACGGTCTGGGCATTCACTTCCTGCACGTTCGCTCACCCCACGAGCATGCGCGCCCGATCATCCTGACCCACGGCTGGCCGGGCAGCATTGTCGAATTTCTCAATGTCATCGGTCCGCTGACCAACCCGACCCAACACGGCGGTCAGCCCGAAGACGCCTTCCATGTCGTTCTTCCCTCGCTTCCGGGCTTTGGCTTTTCCGACAAACCGACCGAGAGCGGCTGGGGCTTACCGCGAATCGCGCGGGCATGGTCGGTGCTGATGCGGCGCTT
>WNFR01002667.1_pt1 | contig 18516 bp, 14 predicted proteins | sample 5400221 | NCBI WGS metagenome assembly WNFR01 (sample SAMN13153357, study PRJNA577476) | soil metagenome | isolation source: 40 cm soil under Madrone tree | place: USA:California | collected 2016-06-14 | reverse complement strand
AACCAGCTTATCAGAATGCTGCGATGAGCTTTGTCGCTGAGGTTTCGCGGTAAAGAGCATTTGCGGCTTGCGGCTCGAGGCCCATATAATCGCCTGCGAAAAATGTCAACTCACGGCCATCGGACGACCAGCGACTCACGCTTGACCCCCGCGACCGAGCGCCGAGGCCCGTGGACGACAGCAAACCTCTTAACCGCGTTTCGGATCGCTCTGCTGTTTCCATTCTTATACATGGTCAGCGAAGGGCGTTTCGGATTTGCTTTGGCCGTTTTCTTTCTGGCTAGCCTGACTGATTTCGCTGACGGTTATGTGGCTCGAAGATATAAGCAGCAGTCTCGTCTGGGCCGGTTCCTGGACCCTCTCGCCGACAAACTGCTGACGACGGCTGGGTTTGTGGTAATGGCTATACCCCACCAGGGATTCGCTTCGATTCCGGTGTGGCTGGCTGTGGCGGTGGTTGGCAGGGACCTTATCATTGTGCTTGGCTCGCTCGTAGTTTTTCGACTAACGAAGTTCAAAGACTTTAAACCAACCCTGTTAGGGAAGATCAACACCCTCGTAGAACTCGGACTGATCGTTTGGTTTCTCGTTTTCCATACCACGGGGCGACTCATCTTCCTATTGCCCTATCTCTACGCGATTGTGCTCGCGTCCCTCATCATTTCCGGCGCCGAATACATTTTCCGAGGGGCAGGCATCCTGAGGCGTCATCGCGGGGCTGCACAGGCACAGTCTTAAATTCAGCGATAGGGCTTGCAGCTCCAGATCTCGTAGCTCGAAGACCCGGCCTCTAATCGTCAGACTGACCCAAACTAGAATTCTTGAGGCACAAGACTATAAAGAAACTTGACAACTTTGCACTCAGATCCTAAGATAAAGCTGATTTCAACTTCGCGGAGGCATTTAGAGAATGAGCAAGATAATTGGAATTGACCTTGGCACAACCAACTCGGTTGTTGCCGTAATGGAGGGTGGTGAACCGATGGTGATCAATAACTCGGAGGGGGCTCGGACCACGCCTTCAGTTGTCGCGTTCACCAAGGACGGCAACCGCCTGGTCGGGCAGGTGGCCAAGCGTCAAGCGGTTACGAATCCCGAAAACACCGTCTACTCGATCAAGCGTTTCATGGGTCGCCGCTTTGACGAGGTGAACGAAGAGATGAAGATGGTGCCCTACAAAGTCACCCGGGCGGGCAACGACGTCAGGATTTTTGCCGGCGATAAGGAATGGTCTCCGCCGGAGATCTCCGCGATGATTCTCCAGAAGCTTAAACAAGCCGCGGAGGACTATCTGGGCCAAAAGGTGACGCAAGCAGTCATCACCGTGCCGGCTTACTTCAACGACTCCCAACGCCAGGCTACCAAGGACGCGGGAAAAATTGCCGGCCTCGAGGTAATGCGGATCGTCAACGAGCCGACCGCGGCAGCGCTCGCTTACGGACTCGATAAGAAAAAGGACGAGACGATCGCGGTGTTTGACTTCGGTGGCGGTACCTTCGATATCTCGATTCTCGAAGTAGGCGAGGGCGTTGTCGAGGTGAAGTCTACAAACGGGGACACTCACCTGGGCGGAGACAACATCGATCAGCGCGTCATCGACTGGATCATCGAAGAGTTCCGCAAAGATCAGGGCATAGACCTCTCGAAGGACAAGATGGCCTTGCAGCGGCTGAAGGAATCCGCGGAGAAAGCGAAGATCGAGCTTTCATCGACGATGGAGACGGAGATTAACCTTCCGTTCATCACCGCCGACCAGGCAGGTCCGAAGCATCTTGTAATGAAACTGACTCGCGCGAAGTTCGAACAACTCGTCGAGGAACTTCTGCAAAGGACTATTGGTCCTTGCCGCGCTGCTCTCGAGGACGCCGGACTGAAGACCGACAAGATAGATGAAGTCGTGCTGGTCGGCGGATCGACTCGCATACCGAAGGTCCAGCAGATGGTGAAAGAGTTCTTCGGGCGCGAGCCTCACAAAGGCGTGAACCCTGATGAAGTAGTTGCCGTCGGGGCGGCGATTCAGGCCGGGGTGCTCGGCGGGGAAGTGAAGGACCTGCTTCTGCTGGACGTGACGCCTCTCAGTCTGGGCATCGAGACGCTTGGCGGCGTGTTTACAAAGTTGATCGAGCGCAACACCACTATTCCGACACGTAAGTCGGAAATCTTCTCGACGGCTTCCGACAGTCAGACCTCGGTAGAGGTTCACGTGCTTCAAGGCGAGCGCTCGATGGCTGGGCAAAACCGTACGCTTGGCAAGTTCCATCTGATAGGCATCCCGCCCGCGCCGCGAGGCGTTCCGCAGGTTGAAGTGACCTTCGATATTGACGCAAACGGCATCGTCAACGTCTCTGCCAAAGACCTGGGGACCGGTCGCGAACAGAAGATCACGATCACCTCTTCGTCCGGGCTTGCGAAGGACGAGATAGACAAGATGATGCGCGATGCGGAGTCGCACGCGGAGGAAGACCGTCTGGAGCGTGAGCGCATCGAAGCGCGGAACAAACTCGACGGAATGATCTACTCATCGGAGCGCACATTGTCCGAGCATCGGGACAAGGTTGATGCCGCAACAGCGAGCGAGATCGAAGCCGCGATTGCTGAAGCGAAGGGCAAGCTTGACTCGACAGACGCCGGCGAGATCAACGCCGCCTACGACCGGCTAGTCAAGTCGTCGCACAAGCTGGCTGAGATCATGTACCAGCAAGCTTCCTCGCAGTCGGCGGGCCAGACGGGCGACACCGGCGCTTCGGGTGCGGCCGCGGGAAGCGGTACTGGCGGCGGTGGCGGCGACGATAACGTGATCGACGCCGACTTCGTCGTTGAGGACGACAAGAAGTAGGGAGTGAAACGTGATGCAGGAAACGTGAAACGTGATGCGTGACACGTGATTCGTGATAAGAATCTGGGTCGCGCATCACGTTTCACGCATAACGGATCACGTGTCAGTGGTCACGCATCACGTTTCACGGATCACGAGTCACCTCTATGCAAGGTCCGGACTATTACAACCTCCTTGGCGTCCCGCGCAGCGCGAAGGCTGATGACATAAAGAAGGCCTATCGCAAGCTGGCGCGCCGCTATCATCCGGACGTCAATCCCGGAAACGCCACTTCAGAAGATCGCTTCAAAGAAATCTCGGAGGCCTTCGAAGTTCTCTCCGATCCGAAGAAGCGCGAGATCTACGACAGTTACGGTTATTACTCCGAGCAGGCTGCGAACGCAGGAGCGCGAGGGCCTATCTTTGATTTTGCCAACTTTGGCGCAGCAAACTTCCGGGACATATTCTCTGAGATCTTCAGCAACGTCAGACCGCAAACAGCGCAAGCGCGCCACGCCGCGCGCGGCAGCGACTTAGAGCATGCGCTTAACGTCACATTCGAACAGGCGATGCAGAGCGTGACCGCTAAGATCGAAGTCGATCGCAGCGAAGTCTGTACTGCCTGTCAGGGTCTGGGTGAGACCGCCAGCCGCACCGTAGTCTGTTCCGCTTGCAACGGCAGCGGCCAACAGACAGGACGAATCGGCGGAGCTTCAAAATGCGCCTACTGTAGCGGCTCCGGGAAAGTCGCATCGCCGTGCGCGTCTTGCAGGGGCGGCGGAATAGTACCCAAGCGCGAGACAATCACACTCAGGATACCGGCCGGTGTCGATAGGGGCTCGCGCGTCCGCATTCCAGGCAAAGGCCACGCTGGGAGCCTGGGTGGCCAGCCGGGCGACCTGTACATAATCACCAACGTTGGAGACCACGCGTACTTCAAACGGCAGGGTGACAATATCTATTGCACCGTGCCGATCACGGTGCCCGAGGCTGCGCTCGGGGCGAAGATAGAAGTGCCCACCGTCGAAGGGAAGGCGGCGCTTAGGATTCCCCCGGGTACTCAGTCGGGTCAACGCTTTCGGCTGCGCGAGCGAGGCGCTCCAAGCCTGAGAGCGGGTGGTATTCGAGGAGATCAATTCGTCGAGGTTAAGATCACGCTGCCGACGGTGATAAGCGAAGAGACGAAGGAGATGTTGCAGCAGTTCGCTCGTCACAACAAAGAGAACCCCCGAGCTGAGATGGGGCTCGAGTAGCGGACCAGAGGGAGAGCGAATGGAGCAGGCTATCACGTGGTTGGTTGTTTTCTTGGCAATCGCGCTCATTGTCTGGATGCTCGTCCGTGAGAACGACCGCCGGCGGCAAAGAACGATCGAGGAGTGGGAGCGCGACTACGCCGCTGGCCAGGGTAAGATGACTCAATTCATCCAGGCCGGGGCTCTGGGACTTGAGGGGATCCTCATCAGCGAGAGGCGTGAGGCGAAGCAATATCAAAAGGACGAAGAGCAGGGAATGACTAAGACCGGCACTAAAGGCGACGACGCCGACCGAACCGCGGCTAAGGAGTGATGGCGAAAGCGACTAAAGCAAAAAAGTATACGATCAGCGTAGTAGCGGAGGAATACGGCGTCCACCCGCAGACGCTGCGTTTGTACGAACGCGAAGGGCTGATCAAACCCTCGAGATCGGCGAAGGGCACGCGCTACTACACCGAAGAAGACGTCGAACGCCTCGAACTGATACTCAACCTTACACGCGACCTGGGAGTAAATCTCGCCGGCGTTGAGATCATTTTGAACATGCGTGAAAAGATGAACCGCATGCAGCGCGAGTTTGAGAATTTCCTCCAGTACATTCGCGAGAACATTGCCCATGAGTTGTTCAGCACTGATGAGCGCTCCAAGAGCGCCCTGGTCCCGCGCCGGCGCATCGAGCTTGTTGTCAAGAACGGCGGCCGCGTGGATTGAAGTCGATCGCGCCGGAGCGGGCATATCACATCTTTTCCTGTTGCGAGAGTAAACCAGCACCCTAGTGCCGGTGGGTATGAATGGCAACAAACTCAAGCGTGACCCTCCCGACGCTTTTTTGAGTCAATTCACGGCCAAAACACGAGACGGCTATGCTGTCACCCATCTGATGGCCGCCTGATATTCGCCCTTGATCAGTAGCTCAAGCGGAAGCGGAGCACGATCGAACGTGGTGCCAGGGGCAACAGGAGCGTCAAGTGTCAGAGCGTCACTCCCCGGGAACGAAACATCGTCGCGCATCTTACTTATGACCGAATTGCCTACCTCTAGCAGCAACCCAGCCACCATTACGCCCACGATCAAGGGTGCAGATGCGGGTCCGCCCAATACTCCAACGGCTATCATCCCTACTAGTATTGCCGCAAGAGCGGCGGCCGCGGCGACGCAGAATACGATGACTCCATCAACAAACTCAGAGTTTCTCAACAGGTCCTTCTCGACAACGAAGATCACTGCGATGAAGGTCTTCGGAAATGCGCCCAAGGTAAGCTTGAAATTGAACACGCGGCCCTTCGCACCGAGCGCCAGTGTCTCACCCTTCTTGAACTTACCGACAAAGAACGGCGCCACTTGCAACTCACCGCCCACGTTGTCTACAGCAGACCCGGTAAGGTTCACCTCATCCGTGCGCAGGTCACTCGGCTTGATGCACGTCAAGCTCACCACCTCAAATCCCAACTCAGTCGCTTCGACGATCTGCGTAGGGCTGGGCAGCGATGGCTTTTGCGGCTTTACCGGTTGCAGCTTGAGCCTGCTTCGAATCTCGTTCAGGTCTGCTTGGGTCACCTGAAGATTGGCGGGCACCTGCTTAATCTTCACCTGGTCGACAATAGAGGAGGACGAACGGAAGTCGACATCGGCAAGATCGCCGTAGATTTGGTTGCGCTGGACGCTGCTGGCCTTCAGCGTCTTGTTCACCTTGTCGATCAGATCTTTTTGTTTCTTACGTGGCAATGTCTCGAACAATCGATTCAAAGCACGCTCAAGTGATTTGCTGTCGGAAGGGAGGGGGTAGAACTGGGGATTCTCATTGTGAGCGACAACCCGTTCCAAGGCGATGTCGATGCTTTTCGACGTCCGCTGTTTTAGCCAGTCCAACTTTGTATTGAGTGGTGTGGTAATCGGGGGTCTCGGCATGGTTTCTCCTTAAAGGTTCAGAGATTCGTACGACAACAGAAGTCCGATCAGCGGCGATCAGCAGGGTTGGGTGATTCTCTTTCTTCATCCTTTCTCTGCGCGACAAATAGGGTTTTGAACACTTGGGTCTGCATCACCACAGATCGGCTAGTGATCCGATCCGCTGGGTAGAGAATCCCCGCCTTCAGTTTTCCGGGCGAGCCCTTGCAGACTACTCGCTTCCGAGTCAGGACTCAAGCCCAGGCGCAAGCGCCCTGGGGCCCGATAAGTAGCATATGGTTGGAGTCAGCTAACCGTTAGTATGGCACGGCGCGGTTAGGCCGCGACTGGCTCCTGTGGCCATTATGTACATGGTTTCGAAGACAACATAACAAGTGTTGAGCGATGTCAATCACGTTGAATAGAACGAAGAGAATGTTTCCTTCTTTACACTTTCGAGGCCGGATCTAGCCAGGCGCCGGGCCCCCGCCGATTGGAAGCGCATACACAGGTCTACGAGATTTTTTTGCATTGTCGCAACCACACCTCGCGGCGTATATTATGCACGGTCTAGTTCTAGGTCGATCCTGGGTAAAACCAGGCGTCGCTCAGACGCCTTATCGGAGGTGTTTCGCGATGCTAACCAGGTTCTCTTGCCCAGTCTTTCTCACACTAGCTAGCTTCTTACCTTTCCTCTTCGCCGCATCTGCCACAACAAGCGCGGATGATCTCGACAACATCGTTTTCGAAGGCGTGATCCGGGACACGGCGGGCGCTGTGATCCCTGCAGCCAAAGTCGTCGTGATTCAGACTGCTACTGGCGTCGAGCGGGTTGCAACGAGCAACACCGAAGGGCGCTTCCGAATCGCTGTCGGCGCGCCCGGCAACTATAAGCTGAAGGCGAGTGCAAACGGATTTAATGAACAGGAGAGTCAAGAGGTCGTTACTACAACCGGCCGCGCATTCACAATCGACCTGACGCTCGCGGCCGCCGGGGTGAGCGAACAGATCACCGTTGCGGCCGCGAGCCCCGCGTTGGTTGACACGAACCGCACCGTTGTCGGCGACACTATAACCCAGCGCGAGTTGGAAGAACTTCCCATCATCAATCGCGAACCGCTTCAACTCGTCTTTTTGTTGGGAGGCGTTACGGAAGCCCCCTTGTCGACCGCGGAATTGGCCGATGAAGGGCGAGGCGTCTTCTTGCGGGGGACGCCTGAGGAGGCGGGTTCATTCTCGCTCACCGGCGCGCCCGCGACTTCGAACAACATCACCATCGACGGGCTCGACAACAACGACGACCGTTCAGCACGCGAGCGCATTAGTCTGAATGTAGAATCGATCGCCGAGGTCCAGATCATCACCAACCAGTACGCCGCGGAATACGGGCGAGCTTCAGGCGGGCGCATCAACATTCGGACGCGAGCGGGAGCCAACAACTATCACGGCAATGGTTATTCTTATTTCGGCGATGAGTCGCTCAATGCAAACACCTACTTCCGCAACGCGCGTGGCCTTGGTCGCGTGCCGCAGCAGCAACGCCGCGAAGGCGGAGTTCTGTCCGGTCCGATTCGAAAGCAAAAGGATTTCTTCTTCGCAAGCTACGAGCGGTTCGACTTCCCCGATTTTACTGAGATCAGCGCGTTTGTGCCTGTCGCTACCAATCCTCTATTTCCTCTGCCGAAGCCCACTCAGCCGGCGGTTGCCGGGAGTCAGGTGAGTTTGTTTTCCGATGAGATTGCAACGTCCGAGAGCACGAACGTCGGAAATGTACGAGCGGACCTCAACTTCTCACAAGCGCATAACGCTGCCGTCAGGTTTGACCTGCTTCGGGGCGAGAACGGCCGAGGTTTTCCAGGAGGCACCCGGTTGCCGGAGACGATTCTGATCGAGGGACGCAACTCGGACTCGATCAGCGTTTCGGATTTCTTGATCATTGGAAATCGATTTGTCAACCAGGCCAGGTTTCAATACTCGAGGCTCTTGCCGCGCAGCAAGGCGAGTCTGGATTCGGTTGGCGTGGTAATCAGCTCCCCACGGGTGACTGCCGGGTCATTCACTGGTAGCGACTCGTCCCCCGCCTTTGCAAGGGAAGAGAAGCGGACTCAGTTTCAAGACAACATCTCGGTGATCGTCGGCGCCCATCTGTTCAAAGCGGGCGGGGACGTTCAGTTGGTCCGGTCGACATTCAACGACCTCTTCGCTACCGGCGGACAATTTACCTTCGATACCGTCAATGACTTTCTCGCGAACAACCCGAGCCGCTTCGTCCAGCGGTTCGACACCGAAAGCCGGGTGTCCAATGACGTGGTCGGTCTGTTCGTACAGGACGAGTGGAAGATTATTCCGAACCTGACGTTGTCGCTCGGCATGCGCTGGGACAACGAGTCTGTTCTCGATGACCGCAAGAACTTCAGCCCACGCATCGCAATCGCGTGGGATCCGTTCGGCGGCAAACTGTTTCGCCGATTTAAAAAGTTCGCCGAGCCGGGTAAGACGGTGGTGCGGGTGGGTTTTGGATTGTTCTACAACCGGGCGCTGCTGCGAACCATTGATGACTTCTCTCTGGGCACGACAACGACGATCGTTGATACGGATGTAAGCCCCCAACTCCTGTCCTCGGTCCGCTTCCCCCGACCTATCACCGATCAAAGCCTGATCGATCGGTTTGGTTTGACCGAGACACGATTCCTGCGTCGGATCAGTTCGGATCTCGAGATTCCGTACACGCTTCAGACGGGTCTTGGAATCGAGCGGCAGCTATCCAGGGGCATGGTTGCGACCGTCGATTACATCTTCACTCGAGGTGCGCACCTCTGGCGCGAGAGCAATATCAACCCTCCGGTGTTGCCCAGCGGCTTTCACAATTTCAGCCAGTATCTTCAGAGCCGCGACTTCGACAATCGGCCCAGCTCAAGCGGCCAACGCCCGATCTCAGGATCAAGCGCCGATGTCGTGCGGTTCGATGGCGGCGCGAATACCTCGTCGAGCCCTGGTGCGATCAAGATTGAGAACGGCCTGCGCGTGCTGACGCTGGGCCTGAACGCGCCGCGCTCCTCTAACATCACTGCGGCGCTCAACGCTGTCCGGTCCTTAAGGCCCGACCCCTCGCTCACGCAGATCGAGCTTCTGGAATCGACCGGCAACTCCTTCTATCACGGCGGCGTGTTCTCGTTGCGATATTCGTCTGGCAGCCGGGCGCGCTTTCGAGCCGTGTATACGCTTTCGAAGTTCCTCGATGAAGGAACGACGAATACTGCTTCACCTCAAGACTTGTTCGACCGCAGGGCCGAACGTGCCCTTTCGCTTCAGGACCAGCGCCACAGATTCACTTTGAGTGGGCTGTTTCAGGTTCCCTACGTTGAGCTGGACCTCGCGCCGATCATTTCGTTCGGGTCATCGAAGCCGTTCAACATCGGAGCCGGCTTTGATCGCAACCTCAACGACATCGAAAATGACCGCCCTAACTTCATCAAAGAGATTGGGAGGCCTGAATGGCGCCGGCCCGGGAGCGCCACTGCGAACGACGTTAAATCGGCGCTAGCGCTTGCGCCTATTGGTTCGACCGGCAACCTCCCGCGCAATTATGGTGCGGGGCCCGGCACACGCACGATCAGCCTCCGCGCGTCGCGGACGTTTGCGATTCGAGATCGAATCAGAGTTCGCCCTGCTGTCGACGTGTTCAATGTGTTCAACAACACGGTATTCAGCTTTGGCTCGGAGTTTGTAGATCGCGACGATTCGGACTTTCTGCTGCCGAGGCGCACTCAGCGGCCTCGCACAGTTGTGCTGAGTCTGAGAGTGTCTTTCTGAAGAGTCTAAGCTACACCACCCGAGAGTTTCCGTTTATCGATAGTGGTTCCGGGGCTCGATAGCGGCTTGGTCCACTTCGGACGCAACTCCAGAATTCGATTGCATTTCTCGATGCCCATCCGCGCGCGAGCGCCATAAGGCTCGGGTGCGTTCATCGCCTGCGCTTTCTGAAACAGTTTCAAGGCGCGGTCGGCGTCGGCAACAAAGAGTGCCACTTCGCCTCCCTGAACGGCGGCCCGCGAGACTAGCGGGTCATCAGGACAAGCGTCCACCAGCCGTTCGTATTCCACTGCTGCTTCGATGTTCATGTCCGATTCCCGCAGATATTCGCAGATAGAAATCCAATCACGAACGGCAATACGCGGCGCGACGTCGTTGTCAGGGAATGAAGAGAGCAGACTGTCGTAAGCGTAAAGCGCCGCTTCTCTGTCTTCGTTAGCGAGGTGTTGTCGTATGAGTCGTCCGTACATAGCGTTGAGCCGGTCGAAGTTCGACGCCTGTTGATAAACTTGAATCGCCGCCAGCAGCGCATTTGTATCATTTGGCTGCTTGGCGAGATGCGCCCTGAGCTTTCTCTCGGCCATCGCCGGGTCACCTTTATCCAAAGCCTCGAGCGCTTGCGTTACGGCGGGCGCGGCCGAGAACGAAACCATCGCCTCGATCCTTGGATTAATGTGCTGCTCTTCATACTTTGTGAGCTTCATCATCAGCGCGAACCCCGCGCCGAAAACGAAACCGGCAATGTGTATCGAGTAGCCGATATTGGAGGTCGATCCTGATTTCTTATCGAAGTACCAGTAGACGACCTGTTCGATGAAGTAAGAGGCCAGATAAATGTAGCCCGGAACCATAACGATGAGGTTCCTATGCCCACAGAGAAGCCTGAGCCACCAGACTGGGGTTATTACCGGGATGCAGCATAACTTGATTTTGGTTCTCGGCAGCCTGAATAGAAAAGCTCCCATTGTTGCCGAGATGGCTCCGGACGCGCCGATGGACGGAACCGCAGCCGGATTGACCAAACTAGGTATGCACGAAGCGGCGGCGCCAAGAAGATAGAACGCGAGGAAAACACCGCGTCCCCACAGGTCCTCGAGGCTGAACGCCACCGCGAAGAAGAATATCAGATTGCCGAACAGGTGTAGGGTCCCGCCGTGCAGGAAGGCAGCGGTAATCAGTTGATGTAGCTTCCAGTTGCCGTTTGGGGCGAGACCGTACTTGTACCAAACGCTGTCTTGCTGAGCCTCCTTGAATGCGGTGAGCTTCTCCTCAAGCTCTTGACGAAGCTGCTCTGCTTGGATGCCTCTGAGCCATTCCTTATACCCGGCTTCCATTTCGGGCGACTTCTTGAGTTGCTCCGCATACCCTTCGGCTTCGACCTTGCTGATGGCTCCTATCTCGGCGAGCTTCTTTCGCACGTTCTCGTCGGCCAGCAACTCCTGATGCTGTTGCAGAAACTGCTCCATCCGTGTCCCGAGCTTGGTGAGTTCGTCCTGCTGACTGGCGACGACGGGAAGGGTAACGTAGTAGATGACCACGCAGACGGCCATAATTGAGAACGTGACCCACGGGACCCGCCGCACGGTCGAGTTCTCATTGCCTATCGGAATGAATGAAGAGACGAGTGCAAGGAAGACGATGATGAGGATGAAAAGGAGCATGGACAACATCGAGATGACCTCAGATCGCCGTTAGCCAGTGAGGGCAATTGCAGGGAGGCACGGTTGAACAGCTTCAGAAGCGGACTGACGTGATAATAGCTTAGCGCTATGATGGGGGCAATAGTATTGTTGGTAAACGCAGGCGCCGGCACTTTACGTTAACCACTGTTTTAAGGGTCGTTGGTGATCGGGGCCGACTCCACCGTGGCATCGGTAGCCTTAACCGCCATCGCAGCGGGTATGCGAATGGCATGTTTGCCAGGAGGCGTTACTCCCCGCTGAAGTTCGGGATTCAAGTCAAGCAATGTGCTGTAAGAAACTTTGAGCTTTTTCGCCAACGGGCGCAGATCGGTCTGACTCGAAACCATGCGCGTTTGGTATCTATAAGGATAGGCTCGCGGCATTTCGAATCCGTACTTCCTCGGGTTCTTAGCGATCGTCACAACAGCTAGAATCGCGGGCACATAGTTGCGAGTCTCCTGCGCGATGTACCCGCCTCGATGCAATCGCCAGAAGTCTCGCGAGCCTGACCGCGCGATCGCCCCGTCTACATTGCCTTCACCAGTGTTATAAGCCGCCAGCGCTAACTGCCAGTCGCCCTTGTAGCGGGCCGACAACCACTTCAAGTAACGCGCCGCGCTGAGTGTGGACTTCTCGGGATCCGAGCGCTCATCGACCCAGTAGCTCTGCGTCAGGCCAAAGCGCGACGCAGTCGATGGGATGAACTGCCATATTCCTTTTGCGGCTGCCCACGAATAAGCGTTTGGGTTCCAACCCGATTCAACCTGCGCGAGCCATACCAGGTCGGTCGGCACTCCTTCCTCTTTGAAGATGCGCTGGGCCATCTCGCGGAATCGCACCGAGCGCTGCAAACCCGCTTCCATCGTCGCGCGTCCGCGGCCCCTTGTGAAGTAGCTGATGAACTGGCGAACCGGAAGGGCCGAGGTGAAGTCAAAGTTGAATCGCGCGTCCGCGTCGTCGTCATCGGCGGCGCCGACTTCTTCAAGGTCGGCGTCTGAGAGTGACGCGATCTTGTCGAGCGGCGAAGGCTCGAACCGCTGCTCGGCAAATCCTCCATTTTTCTGCTCGAGCGCGGCGATCTGATAGTGATTGACCTTCTCGATCAACTCGCGGTAGTAAATGCGAAGCTCATCGTCGCTGCGCACATCAATGGATTCGGTCAAAATCGTGTCAACAGCTTCGTCGAACTCGCGGCGCGCAACGTCGTACGCTCCGCCGGTGTAAGCCTTTTCGCCCCGCTGGTAGTGTATCTCGGCGGCGTTGATGATCTTACGCACCACGCCCTGCTTGGCGTCTTGAGGACTCGGCCTTGACACCGGGTCCGCCTGGCTCGCGCGTGCGCCCAGAGAAGACAGGGTGATCAACGCCGCGCAAAATATGGTTGTAAATGTCCGATTCATCGTTGCTTTATGAGAACTTGCCTTACTCATGAACGCGCCCGGGGTCCTCAGGTTCGGGATTCTATTATACCCGATTCAGGCAGGATCGCAGCAGGGTAAAATCTACTCGTACCGAAGCGCGTCAATCGGATCAAGGCCCGCCGCTTTGCGCGCTGGGTAGTAGCCGAACGCCACTCCCACAAGCATTGAAAAGATCACCGACGCAACAATCGAGACAGGTGAGATCAACGTGGGCCAACCCAGCGTCTTCGATACAGTAATCGAAGCGCCAACGCCCACCAGGATTCCGAATACGCCGCCGACGACTGACAGAGTTACTGATTCGATCAGGAATTGGCGTCGGATCGCAGCGCTGCGCGCGCCTATGGCCATGCGAATGCCGATTTCACGAGTGCGCTCGGTGACCGACACCAGCATAATATTCATTATTCCGATGCCGCCAACAAGCAGCGAGACGCTTGCGATCGAAGCGAGCAGGTTGATGAAAATCTTGCTGGATTGATCGGCCGCTTCAGCAACGTCAGTGAGGTTGCGCACGGTGAAGTCATTTTCTTGATTTGGTCCCAGTTTGTGACGCTGGCGAAGCAACTCGGTGATCTGCTTCTCCGCGGTAAAAGTCGCGGAGGGACTGATAGCCGACACCATTATCTGGTTGATATGCGTTTGGGTAAGCATCTTCTTTTGGACGGTTGTATAAGGAACGGTAACAGTATCGTCCTGATCCTGGCCGTACTGGTTCTGACCTTTGGTGCTGAGGATCCCGATCACCCGGAAAGGCAGGTTGCGAATTCGCATCGTCAGGCCAATCGGATCGGAGCCCGAAAAGAGGTTCTCGGCGACTGTCTTACCCACAACGCAAACTCGCGCCGCGGTTCGCACGTCGCCTTCGGTGAAGAAGTCCCCGCTTGCAATTGGCCACAAGCGAATGTCCGGGAATTTCTCGTTCGTACCTTGAATCTGGCTCGACGCAACCCAGTTCTGATTGCCAAACACTAACTGACCGTTGGCGCGCACTCCGGGGCTTACTGCTCGCACAGCAGGGCATTCCCGCTCGATCGCGTCAGCATCTTCAGGAATCAGGGTTTGCGAAGTGCCGGCGCCTCCGCGCATCCCTCCCTGGTTCATCGATCCCGACATCACGTAAAGCATGTTGTTACCAAGGTTAGCGATCTGAGCTTGAATCTGCGCCGACGCGCCCTGCCCTATAGCTAGATTTGCGATGACCGCGCCCACACCAATTATGATGCCAAGCATCGTGAGGCTCGACCTCATCTTATTGCGGCCGAGCGCACGAATTGCAATCCTGAACGTCAACAGCAGGTTCATTCGTCATCCTCTTCATCGTCGTCCAGTGGCGGCAGGCTTTCGAGCTCATCGCGCGCGGAACGCGGCTCTTTTATCATGTAATCGTTCTTGATCCGGCCGTCCTTGAACACGATTATTCGGCGTGCGTACTGGGCTATGTCGGGCTCGTGGGTGACCAGAGCGATCGTGATCCCGCGCTCCTGATTGAGTCGTTGAAACACATCCATCACCTCGACGGCCGTACGGCTGTCGAGGTTGCCGGTCGGCTCGTCCGCGAGAATGATCGAAGGATTGTTCACCAGCGAGCGAGCGATTGCCACGCGCTGCTGTTGTCCGCCTGAGAGCTGGTTCGGCATGTTGTTCAGACGCTCACCCAACCCGACAATTTCGAGAGCTTCTTTAGCCCGCTCAAGGCGCTCCGAGGTCTTGACGCCAAGATACAACATTGGAAGCTCGACATTCTCAAGGGCGGAGGTTCGTGACAGCAGATTGAAGCCTTGAAACACAAATCCGATCTTTCGATTCCTAATATCAGCCAGCTCATCGCGTGATAGCATCGAGACGTCCTGACCATCGAGGACGTACGACCCTCGCGTCGGCTTGTCCAGACACCCGAGGATGTTCATGGTCGTCGATTTCCCCGAGCCAGATGCGCCCATTATCGCGACGAACTCCCCACGATCGATGTGAAGAGAAGCGCCACGAAGCGCGTGTATCTCGACATCGCCCATGTGATAAGTCTTATGGACGTGGTCGAGTGTGATGAGCGCCGGACCCACCAGCGGGTCGGTGACGTAGCTTGTTTCGGTAACTAGCTGAGCTCCCAATGAGTCTCTACCCTTTCTCGCAATGTATGGGCGCGAGCGTCGCTCAGTGCGATTCTCGCGCCCAGCAAGTTATCAAGCGGTCCAGCGCTTGTTAGCGACCCGGTCCCCTGCCGCCGCCAGGCATGCCCCCCGGAGGACGCTGCTGACCGAACGGAGAACTTGTCGGCGTCTGCGGCCGAGCGGCGCCCGTTTCATTCTGTCCTATAATGACGGTGTCGCCTTCCTGAAGATCTCCCGCGACGATTTCGGTTACGCGGCCATTGGTCAGACCCGTTCGAACCCAGCGGGGCTCAATTGTTTTGTTCGCGGTAAGGACCCAGATGGTCTGCCACTGCCTTCGTGGACCGCTACCCTGGCCACCGGCGGCAGCCTGAGCACCCTGGCCGCCCCCACCTCGTTGCCCTTGGCCCTGACCGGATCCAGCCTGAGTGCCTTCGCCCTGGGGACGCTGACCTCCAGCGCCCGCAGCTTGCCCCCCGCCGCCTCGCTGACGGGAACCTTCTCGGTTGCTGTTGCCTTGGCCGCCTTCGCCTCGTTGACGGGAACCTTCTCGGTTGCTGTTGCCTTGGCCGCCTTCGCCCCGCTGACGGGAACCTTCCTGGTTGCCGTTGCCTTGGGCAGCTTCACGTCGTTGACGCCAGGCTTCGCGGTTGAAGTTGCCCTGGCCGCCCTCGCCTCGCTGACGGAAACCTTCTCGGTTGCCGTTGCCCTGGCCGGCTTCACGTCGTTGACGCCAGGCTTCGCGGTTGAAGTTCCCGTGGCCGCCTCCGCCTGGCTGGCCTGAAGCTTCGGCGCCGCCCGTCCCATGCCGACGGCCCTGGTTAGCGTTGCTTTGGTCACCGCCCTGAGCGCTGGGCTGCTGAGCCTGTTGCTCCTGCGGTGGGCTGGCTTGCTGTCCGTCTTGACCGCTCTGCGCCTGGCGCTGGGCCTCGAGTTCCTTCTTGCGCTCATCCATCTTTCCGCGAAACGCCTCCATCTCTTTGTCTGAGAGGTTGGGTTTGAATCGCAGCGCGGCATTGGGAATGGTAAGGACGTCCTCGCGCTTCGCAACCGAGATGGTGATATTCGCGGTCATTCCCGGGCGCAACTTCAAACCCTTGTTGGCGACGTCTATCACCGCGCTGTAGGTGACCACGTTCTGCAAGGTTTGGGCATTGAGTCGGAGCTGGCTTATATCGCCGACGAATGTCTCGCCGGGGTAAGCGTCGACCGAAAAGTGAGCCTGGATCCCCTGGCGAATCTGGCCGACGTCTGCCTCGTCAATCGAGGCCAGCACCTGCATTTTCGTAAGGTCGTTTGCGATGGTAAAAAGAGTCGGCGCTGAAAGGCTTGCCGCCACGGTCTGGCCCACGTCAACGCTGCGCGAGACGACTACCCCGTCTATTGGCGACGTGATGATCGAGTGATCGAGGTTCACCTGAGATTGTTGAAGCTGCGCTTTTGCCTGTGCGACGGATGCCTTGGCCTGGTCGACTTTTGCCTTGGCGGAAGCGTTCGCGGCTTCAACCTGGCCGACCTGAGCCGCTGCTTGTTCGTAGCGCGCGGCGGCGGCATTCGCCTGCGCCTGCGCGGCCTCGAGGTCGCGTCCTGACAAAACGTTTTTCAATTCTTGATACCGTTTTACCAGCGCCGCCGCATCTTCGCGTTGCACTCGTGTCACTTCCAGATTGGATTTGGCCGCAAGCAGGTTTGCTTTTTGATTATTGATCTCAGTTAGAGCCGCGGCCACCGCGGCTTCCGCATTGACTACGTTAGCGCGCGAGTTTTCAACTTGAGCCTGGAAAATCGCCGGGTCGAGGCGCGCGACGACCTGACCCTTCCTCACCTGTGAGTTGAAATCGGCGCCGAGCTCCTGCACCGTCCCCGACACCTGCGAACCGACCTGCACCGTCGTCACTGCTTGCACCGTGCCGGTGGCGGATACGGTGACTTCCACGGTGCCTTTTTCAGCTTTGCCGGTGATGTAGTCACTGGCGCTCGCCTTACCACCCCAAATAAAAGCGGCAACCACGACGCCGACGGCAAGCAGCAAAACGAGCCCGATTGGTGTGCGCCGTTTCTTGATAATACTGATGAATTTCTTTAGCCTCTCTGCCATCTGTTCCTCGTCTTTGAGTGTCACGTGATCGGCCAGGATAACGCGCCACTCCTATATTTTGTCGCATACCTAAGGACGCTTTGCAATCTAATGCGGTTACAGTAAAGGCTTACCGCCAAACCAACAAGTGCCCAATTCAAAAAGGTTGCCCGCGCTCCGATTTGTTTGCGGGCCACGGAGGATTAATCATCGCTTGATTGTAGACCGCCATCGGGTCAACGCAAGCGAAAGAGCCGGGGCTCCGGCGGGGTTTGCTTGACAGTCGATGTTGGCGCTACTTATAGTATGCTTTCCCAAGCGGGGCGGTTAGCTCAGCGGTAGAGCATCGGTCTTACAAACCGGGGGTCACTGGTTCGAAACCAGTACCGCCCACCAAGTAACTCAACAGCTTACCGACGCTTCCAAACTTCTACTTTCATAACATGATCCTATTGCGGGTTTCGATTCGATTGGGATATCACCTTTAAACCCGCTTGAGACGAAGTAATTACCGGAGTAATTACCATAACAATCTAAGGAAGGTGCAAAGATGCGCGTGAGACGACTCTCTGGTAGTGTCCAATTACTTGCGGTGCTGGCGGCTGTGTTGACGGCTGCTGTCGCTACTGCTGAGACCAAGGCAAACAAACCATCCAAAATTGCGATCAAGAATTTTGGATGTATCAACGAAAACTATTTCCGCGGCGCACAACCCGAAAAACAAGACTACGCGGCGCTGGCGTCACTGGGCATCAAGACTGTCATCGACCTGCAGCACGATGGCGAGGCTGCTGAGCAGAAGATGGTCGAGTCGAATGGCATGAAGTTCTTCCGATTTGGAATGACTACCACTGACCGGCCGGACCCCCAAACAACCGCTCAGTTTCTAAAAATCGTAAACGACCCGGCAAACGAACCGGTATTCGTCCACTGCCACGGCGGGCGTCACCGCACAGGCGTGATGACGGCAATCTATCGCCTAACGCACGACGGTTGGACCGCGGACCGGGCTTATGCCGAAATGAAGGAATACGAATTCGGCAAAGGCTTCGGCCATGGCGCGCTTAAGGAGTACGTCTACGATTACTTCGCCGGTGTGGATCGAGAGCATCCTGGGAATGGCAAGGAACCAGTAAAGGCGACGGTGGGTGGCGGTTCCAAGAACTGACGAAGCGCAACCATCATCTGACTGGTTGTCACAGCTCAGTTCGTGATTCAAGAGCGGCGTGTGACGTTCGTACGGTCACACGCCTCGTTACCAGCCTTCCAATCGACACGCGGTCACGTCGATCGCAAGACGCCAATCGCGGCCCGCACGATTGGGTGTGCGTTTGATACGGCGACTCAAGCCGCTTTTCCAGTAACTCGAATGCTGCGCTTGGCCACCGAGAGAAGTTCTCTTAGTGGTTCAGCCACAGCCATCAGTAAGACCGGCCTAGCTAGCCGCACATAGCGGA
>WNFR01004185.1_pt1 | contig 18518 bp, 15 predicted proteins | sample 5400221 | NCBI WGS metagenome assembly WNFR01 (sample SAMN13153357, study PRJNA577476) | soil metagenome | isolation source: 40 cm soil under Madrone tree | place: USA:California | collected 2016-06-14 | reverse complement strand
CCAGTTTCTGCAAGAGCTTTTTTAAAAAGTCGTTCTCCATGGTGAGCCGGCCCACCATGCGCTCAAGTTCGTTGACGCGAGCTTCATCGGTGTAAGCGTGGCCGCGGCCGGCAAACGCTCTCTCTTTATATTGGCGCAGTTCGCGGCGCCACTTCGAGATGGTGTTGTCACTGACTTGATATTCGCGGGCTACTTGCGCCTGGCTCTTGCCGGCTTCGACCTCGCGAATGACTTGCAGTTTGAACTCGCGCGTGAATGTGCGCCGCTTGAGCACAGCTGTCTTGGCGCCTACTGCGCCCCTTTTGGTCATCGTTAAGCCTCCTCCCCAGTAGGGATATGTGCTTAACTTTTTGTGTCAGTCAAGGGTGCAGTTCAGGTCCTGATTACAATGCCACTGACGGCGTTGATACTCCAACCCCTTGTGACAGTCGCTGCGGCCAAGGCAAATGGCAACTATGATCCGAACACGACGAACCCGCCACCAGCAAATCCACCCTCCACGGGCGGTGGCGGTGGAACGACTCCCAGGCCTGAGGACTTCTACCATCACGCGCCAGTTTGCTATATGGCGGTGGAGACCACGAGCTGGTACCAATGCTACGGTAGTCAGGGATGCTATTTTATCGGTAACACCTATCAGTTTCTGGGGATTAACTGTTATTGAGGTGACGAACGTCACTCATAGGGAGTAGCTCATGAAAGAGTACATGCGAAGAAAATACGTTCTGCTTGGGCTGGTCGTCTGCGGATGTCTGGTACTTATTGTTGCAGGCGCAGCAAAGAGATCACGTGTAACCGCCGTTGGCGCTTCCGCGAAGGACAGCGCCCACGCGCCGAGCAGCCTGGGTAACTATCAATCTCTAAGCGCGCCTCTAACGGATTCTGAGCTTAAAGATCTCATAGATCGAAGCTCGGCAATTATCGTCGGAAACGTCTCGTCAAATATATGCCGCTTATCATCGGATAAAGAGAGCGTCAACACAAATTACACCGTGCGCGTCAATCAAGTCCTCAGTGGTACTCTGCGCCCAGACAGTAACGTCCTGGTGAGCATGCCGGGCGGTCTGGTGATGTTCCATCCGGACGGCTCCGAGGTCACTGAGAAGAATCAGCTGAAGGCGATCGCGAAACCAATCGTGGTTGAGGGATCGGATAAAATAGTTCCTGCTGGTGCAGCCTCATCAAAGTTCACGCCACCTTCGGGGAGCCCATTGGTCAATGGCAAGACCTATGTGCTCTTTTTGGCTAAGGATCCGGATTCAAATCGCGGTTTTATCCTCACGGATTTGAATAGCTCGGCGCAGGGTCCATTTGAAGTAGGGAATGAGAATGCGCAGGCTCTATTGGTCGACGAGATTCGTCAGGCAGTTGCTCGTGCGGCAGTTCCTCAATAGAAAGGCTTGAAAACTAGATAGGAGCAGCCAACCTCTGCCCTTGAGCACGAAGGTCCCTGGCGGCCTCGACAATTTCAGGCCACCAACAAAGCAGTTGGCCGAAATTTAGGACCAGGCGCTGAGACAGCTTGCGAGCTTCATCGAGGCCGCGATCCTCAAGCAGATCCTGCGGGACGACATAGTCCTGCCCTTCCATAGCTTTTCGTAAAGTGTCGATAAGCTCTTCGACATCGTGTGCCCAGAACTGTGGTGAACTATCGTGCGACTGAAGGTGTGCTTCCATGAAAGAGATATAGTCGCTCTGCATGCGCCACAGATTGATTCGGACGAACTCTTCGAAGTCCGGCAGGGTCATGGAGCCTAACTCGGTCAGATGCCTTCCAAGTGCACCAAGTCTTTCTTTGATACTCATCATGCTGGGCCACACATTGAACGATGTAATACAGGCTAGCACTATATCGTGCGTGCGCAGACTTGACGCAAAGTCCTGAATGCTCTCAGGTGGATAGGTTCTGCGCTCGAGTGGCGAATGGAGAATAGCCTGCGGAAGGTAACCAAAGTAGCCGTCGCTGAAGCAGGCTCGCATAGTGAAACCGAATAAGTCGTCCTCGCCCCGTTGTACCGGCATAAAAGGAGGCAGAAGCAGGCGATTATCAAGTCCTAAAGCTCCAGTTGCACACCAGCCTTTGTCGCTGATGTAAAGGCGATCAACTACGCGCAAGACTTCTCGACTGGTAAGAGCGGAGCGGTAAATTGCCTTTGACTGAGTAAGTCGTTGGCGCGAATCACCGTCGAGCAATAAATAGTGAACCGGGGCGGGTATGCCAGAGTCGCCAACCATACCGTTGAGTGTCGCCAGCACCTTTCCAAGACCGGACTGAATACCTCTGATCTGACGAGTGCTCACCATATCAAAGGTGAGCTGCGAATGATCAGCAACAGTTGACAAACAGTTTTTTAAGCTCCTTCCCAATAAGAGTTCATGACTCTTCAGCACATCTCGATCAAGAAAATCGGACTGCAGCATGCTTTCGCGATCCGGGAAGAACCAAAACTGCATGAAGTTACCACTGGAATCCAGCGCGAGACCTTCTTTCGATCGTGGAGAGTCCACAACCCGGCATAAGGTGTCGTCATCAGCACAGAAGATCATATCGCCGATGGTATGCAGGAGCAGCCTGTTGCGGTTCGCTCCAATAGAACACCCGCATTGCTCCGGATCTAATAGAGCAAATTTGACTGTCTCGGGAGGTAAATCCCGGTTGGCGGCGATGGCCTCCGCAAAGCGCATCTTCTCCTCCAAGCCGCTGTAGAGAATATCCACATCATAGTTAGACTTTAAAACCGACAGCATTTGACGCGTGTAACTTCTGGTCTTCGGAAGTTCGGAGTCATCCATGACGACGAAGTCATTTGCTCTACCGTACTTTTTTTTGTTCTGAATATAGCTCTCTAAGCAACTGTGTAAGCTGTCAATCCGGTTGCGGGTTGTCACTCCTATAGATGCTATTCCTTCGGCAGAGTTTTGAGAGCCGGGGCACTCTCTAATTAGTTTGAACAAGGCGGCTTCAGATATCAACAGCCCGGCTTCGACCAGTTCTGACAGCTGCTCCTTGATCAATTTCGGTTCTCCAGCCTGGTAGGAACGGAGGTAATCATTTGCCAGATCGTCGAGTGTTTTGAACTCCTGGCAATGATCCAGCAGATCAAAGAGTTGGGATGAAATAATCCGGGGCGAGCGGTCAAGCATCGAGTAGATCAGTTGCAGATTATCTCCAACTGAAAATCCAACCGTATCGGTGCGACGGAAGCGATCCGAAACGGCGGTATCGCCAACTACATTAGAGTCAATCGCCAGCTCAGCGACCTCAGAGACCGGGTGATTCTTTCGACGTGACCAAATGCTCATACGTCATCCAGTGTTTTTCTACCGCATTGAGAGAGCGAGGATAAACTCATGTCGGTCAACCCTTCATTGTAAGACAGAAGTGTTGCGGAGATCGGAATAGACTCTGACGGGGGATGACCGCAGCCTCCTTCTGTGCCGCAGGGCTTTTCTTCTTATCACCAATGCTCCAAGTGTGTCGCTTAAGTTTTCAAACGCCACAATAATATAACAACACATGATAATCTTTTTCCCTCAGGACCTCCTAAAACTCAGTAAACCGAATCGTGATGATATCGTCCGCATAGGCATAGGGCATGGCCTCGAAATCGGAGACATCTGTCGTGACTTTGCGATATGCTCGGCCTGCCGGAACAAATCCGCAAGGGGCAAGCCCATCGACGGCTACCTCGTCCGTTTCTTCTTTTTTCAGTTGAACATTTAGAAGAGTATTTGGGTCTCCTACCGATGTGCGGATGATCGGTGCTACTAATCGTGTCACCAAAGGGTGCGAAACCCAGTTATTTGGTGTCATCATGTGTCGCGTCGAGTCGCAGCTAAATGTTGAGAGTCAAGCTAAGTAATTGTATTCACGCTTTGGGAGTTTCATTCTGTCACGTCGGAGGTCGCGGGTTCGAATCCCGTCGGCTCCGCCAGTTCGCAAAGCGGTTGCTTTTCACGGTTTGAAGAGCAACCGCTTTTGCTTTTATCGCAGTTGGGTCTCTTGCGAAGATCAGTTTGTCTTACAGTAACCCCTCACCCAGTAGGCAGCCCCTGGATAGCATGTGCGCGGGCACTGCCTCTTCGCGAAGGTGACAATTTCCCCGATTCAGACTCTTCTTCAATCCTCCTTTCCGGGGGCGGGTAATCGGGCGCTTGCCTCGCCTTAAAAGGTCGTGACAGAAGTCCGAGAAAGATCAATTGACACACAGAACTTGTCGGGTATAGGCTGCGCACCAAGTTTTCGCTTTCTTCTCTTATCTTATTAGGCATCATCGATTGCTTACTGGACTGGACACGAGAGGAGATTCGCGTCATGACTCGCATACTGGCTTTCCTTTATGGCGTACTGTGCTATCTGATTTTCTTCGTTACTCTCCTTTACGCCATCGGCTTTGTCGCCAACGTCGTCGTTCCCAAGTCGATTGACACGGGAACAGCAGTGCCGCTCGCATGGGCGTTGCTCATTGACGCCTTGTTGCTCAGCGTTTTCGCGATCCAACACAGTGTAATGGCGCGCCAGTGGTTCAAACGACTATGGACCAGAATGGTGCCTCAACCTGTCGAGCGCAGCACGTACGTGCTCGTGGCAAGTTGCGCCTTGTTGCTGCTCTTCTGGCAGTGGCGACCGCTGACAGCGATCATTTGGGATGTGCGAAACCCGACCGGAGCTATCCTGTTACAGGGACTGTTCTGGATCGGCTGGGGCCTGGTTTTGGTTTCAACCTTTCTCGTTGATCATTTCGGCCTCTTCGGCGTGAAGCAGGTCTATACCTATCTGAAACAACAACCAAGCGAACCACAGCCTTTCAAGACTCCAGCGGTGTACAAGACAGTGCGGCATCCACTCTACCTTGGCTTCATCATCGCCTTCTGGAGCACGCCGCGCATGACTCTGGGCCATCTTTTCTTTGCGATAATGACCACCGCTTACATCATTTTGGCCATTCAATTCGAAGAGCGGGATCTGATTCGATCCTACGGTGATCAATACCGCGACTATCGTCGTCGAGTGTCAATGCTCATACCAATGCCTCCCCGGAAATGAGGCGCTCTAAACAGTGGTCCGGTTCAGCTCGCGTATGGCGTCGGGGTTCGAGTCTAGTCGGCTCCGCCATTTATGAAGCGGTTGCTTTTCACGGTTTGAAGAGCAACCGCTTTTGCTTTTAGACTCTCAACCATGATTCCTGTTCGCGAAGCAATAAGCATAGTTCTCCGGCAGACATCCAGGCTCGCGGTAGAATCCGTTGTATTGGGTGACTCGCTGGATCGAGTCCTCGCCGAAGACATCATCGCCGACTGCGATCTCCCGCCCTTCGATCGCGCCCAGATGGATGGTTATGCAATTCGCGCGGAAGATGTCTCCACGACGCCGGCGCGACTGGGGATTGTCGGTGAATCGGCAGCGGGTAGCGGCTGGCATCATGAAATGAAAGCGGGCGAGGCCGTACGGATCATGACGGGCGCACCGGTGCCCGTGGGCGCTGACGCTGTGCAGCAGGTCGAGTTGACTCGCGAATCCAATGGTCACGTTGAGATTCTTGAGTCAGTGGACATCGGTAGATCGATTGTTAAGCGAGCCTCCGAGATCAGGGCCGGCGAGACGGTGCTGCGAGCTGGGGAAGATATTAACGCGGCGATGATTGCGACGCTTGCGTCATTCGGTTATGCGCAGGTGAAAGTTGGCCGCCGGCCACGGGTGGCCATTATGGCTACTGGCAGTGAGCTCGTCGACGTAGATCAGAAGCCTGGCAAGGATCAAATTCGTGATTCAAACAACTACACGCTGGCGGCATACGCGAGGCTAGCCGGCGCTACTGTAGATCGGTTGCCGCTGGCTGGTGACGACACCAAAGAATTGAAGAAGCAGATGGCAGCAGCAGCCGAACGCTCTGATGTCCTGATCACCTCAGGTGGCGTTTCCATGGGTGTCTACGATTTCACCAAAGCGGCCTTGAAAGAACTTGGGGCGGAGATTTTTTTCGAGCGCGTCTCGTTACGTCCGGGTAAGCCGATGGTCTTTGGCCGGCTCGGCCACACGTTGGTGTTTGGGCTTCCGGGTAATCCCGTTTCAGTTGCTGTCACATTCAATCTGTTCGCGCGCGCGGCGTTGCGTGCGATGCAAGGCGCCAGAGAACCGGCATTAAAGGAGGAAACGGCGGTTCTTGCTCGTGACCTGAAGGGATCAATTGATCGCGAGAGCTACCTTCCGGCGGTCTTGCGAACAGATGAAAAATGCACTTTGCTGGCTGAGCCTTTGAAGTGGGGTGGCTCATCTGATTTTGTCGCGTTTGCGCGGGCAACAGCGCTCATTAACGTGCCGCCTGGTGTGAGAAAAATCGAGGCTGGTAAGCAGGTGACTGTGCTTAGACTGCCGGGTTAATCACTTCAGTTAAGGCGAGGGGCTCGGACAGGCATTCATGAGCCAGTCATCATAGGCTGCAAACGGTTGGGCGATTGTGATGGGTTTGCCATCAAAGAGGACATCTTCTATCTCTATCCCATCAATCTGATCCAACGCGCTAATATTTGGAACCGGCTTCACGTGGTGGCTGCTGAGCGGCTCTTTCGCCCATTCAACCGTCCTGGTTTGGGTTTGCGAAAAGACGGGGGAGCACCGCGAAGATGCTAACAACCAGGATTGTGGCGATCGCTGGTGGGAAGAAACGTGTCTCATAGACTTTTGATTGTAACGCCGCCTGTCAATTGCGTAACGACCTGACAGCGTGGGTTGAGCGTCACGACTGCACAACCGGATTTTCGCGAGACGATTATTCTGTTATGCTCACCGAAAAGTAAACACATTTCTTCCAGGGCTGATGCTGCCGACCTCTATGTCTTCGACGTTCACTGAAAGCTCCGCAAGAACGACCGCCTCAGCTGCGCCTCTCGCTCACCAGGCGATTCACGACACCGTGGTGGGCATTCTCAAGCAAGGCCGGCCGGGCGCGTTGTTGGACGTGCCCGCGGGCGAGGGCGCCCTGGCCGCGGCCTTGATCGCCGCAGGTTTTGAAGTGAGTTGTTGTGATCTCTATCCTGAGATCTTCCGTCTGGAGGGTGTTCCAATCCGGCCGGGCGATCTAAACAAAGATTTGCCGTTCGGGGACCGAACGTTCGAATTCATAACCTGCCTCGAGGGCCTGGAGCACATCGAGAACCCGCAACAGGCCATGCGCGAGTTCGCGCGTCTGCTGCGACCTGGTGGGACCTTGATAGTGAGCATCCCTAACATCTTGAATATTGAAGAGCGTCTGAAGTGGTTAATATATGGTTACACGTCTCACTTCAAACCGATGACGCGAACAAATGTCGAGCGCCTGCGCGCGGAATACGACAACCGCGAAGAGATCGCCGCGCACGTCAATCCGATCGGTTATTCCGAGCTGCGTTACGTCCTCGAGAAGTATGGTTTTCAAATCGCGCGCGTGTATCGTGATAAACCCAAATCAAATGCCTGGCTTTACTGGCCGATAGTATTGTTGATTCGTTTGATTGCCCGACTAACTCCGGCCCGCAAGCGAACGGAGCGTTGGACTGAAGAGTTGGCATCGGATGAAGTTTTGCTGGGAGGGAATACTTTGATTGTGCAGGCTGTCCTTGAGTGAGGTCGACGGGGTGATTTCAAACGCAAAGGTAGGCAAAGGATTTCGCTAAGGGACGCAGTTGAACTTCAATGTCGTTCATATGAAGGATGGAATCAGAAGGATCGTCACAAGCTATGAATTACCTTTGCGCCCTTTGCGAAAACCTTTGCGTTAAAATCTCTTCTTGCTTATGGAGCGACCTGAAAAAAGCATGTCCGAACTAACCCACATCGACGAACACGGCCGCGCCAGGATGGTCGACACCAGCGAGAAAGCGGTCACTGCCCGACGCGCGATCGCCTCAGCTCGCGTTTTGATGTCCGCCGCTACCGTGTCGGCGATTCGCGATCACACCACGCCCAAGGGTGATCCACTGGAAACCGCCCGTCTTGCCGGAATCGTCGCTGCCAAGCGCACGGCCGAACTTATTCCGCTGTGTCACAGCTTGCCGCTGACACATGTCGATGTGCGCGCGGAGTTGCACGAAGATGGCGTCCATTTGGAGGCAGAAGTTACCACCCGGGCGCAAACCGGAGTCGAGATGGAAGCACTGACCGCAGTCTCGGTGGCCGCGCTCACGGTCTATGACATGTGCAAAGCTTTAGATAAGGCAATGACGATCAGCAACGTGCGGCTCGAACTGAAGACCGGCGGAAAATCAGGCGAATACCATCGTGGCGCAAATCAGCCGGGAACAAGCTGAGCATGATTGACGTTCATGATCCTGGCTATGTCGCAGACTTTTAGTCTGTGATGTTTGATTATCAAGGTCCACAGACTGAAGTCTATGCCACCGGCGGAGGATTCATTTATGAAATACGGGATTTCCCACGACGCTCGCCCCCAGGCGATGACGCTGTTGTTCGCCGCGGGACTTTCGATCGCACTGTGGTTTATTCCTTTCGCCGAGATTCTAAGTTATCCCTTCCGCATTTTTGTGACCTTCATTCACGAAGGCGGACATGCCGTGGCGGCGCTCGTGACCGGGAACTCGGCGCAGAGCCTGAGCGTGGCCATGGATGCCAGTGGCGAAACTTACACAACGCAAGGTGGGATGTTCTCGCAGATGCTGGTCTCCAGTGCCGGCTATCTGGGCGCGATGACTTTTGGCTCGCTCCTGCTCGTCTTGATTCGCAAGGCGATGGCGGCACGCATAGTCCTGGCTGGCTCGGCTGTGCTGATCCTGATTCTGACGACTGTGTTTGGACTTATTAAGCCTGTGGTGGCCGGATCGTGGGGCTCGCTCACCGGCATTCCTTTTACCTTTTTCGCGGGCATTGCATTGGCAGTCGGGCTGTTGGCCGTGGCGCGGTTTGCGAGCGCCCGCGTCGCGACTTTTGTGTTGAGTATGCTGGCCGTACAATGCGTGCTAAACGCCCTGCTTGATTTGAAGACCGTTTTCTTTCTTTCGTCGCCCCTGGCCCCGGCGGTCCATACGGATGCCGCGAATATGGCTGCCGCCACCGGCATACCGGCAATCTTTTGGACGATCATTTGGATCGTAGTTGCGTTTGGAATTCTGATGGTGGCGCTGCGGTTTTATGTCGCCGCGCGTGACCGTGCGTTTGATAGAAAGAGAAATGCAGACTCGTTCGCAGAGAAAGCAGACTGGAAGCTTCAAAGTGACTTTGAGGACGAGCCACAGATGAACACTGCCCCACGTGGACAATAGGTGTTATTTCCTGCTGGGACGACTCGGACGTCTGGAATTTGTATTCCGCTATGGCTTGTTTGATTGGTTCGCTTTCACATTCGCTCATTGATAGAATTGCCCGCCCGGGTCAATGAGCAATGGACAAATTCATCGAGAGTCTCGACCTGCAGTTTACTCGGCTCCACGGCGATTCGCACAAATTGATCGGCGCGATCTCTCCTGAGTTGCTGTATCATCAGCCGCCCGGGAAGTCGAATTCCTTGCCGCTTCATTCATGCGGCGAGCATATTCTACGCAGCGCGGCCGTCGTCGAGCGGACGTTTGGTGGCATTACTACAAACCTGTGGGACGATCCGTTCGAGTGGACCCTGCCAGAGACTTTACCGACTCCGGATAAGGTCGCCGGCTATCTTGATGAAGTTGACGCTACCCGGAAGCGTGGCATCCTCCTTTTCAAAGGTGACGAAGATCTTTTGAAAGAAATTATGGCGCCGTCCGGGCCCACGCAATTATTGCCGTTGTTGCTGGACACGCTGGCGCTGGCAGCGCATCATCAGGGCCGAGCCATGGCGACTTTTGAAATTCTGCGAGCGGCAAGACCAAACCAGAGCTAAGTACTGAATCATGTATTGCCCACAATGCGGTCAACAACAGGCTACGGACTCGATGCGCTTCTGCGCCAGGTGCGGATTTCCGCTTGAAGGCGCGATGGAGTTGCTGGCCCATGGCGGGATGTTTCCGCGCTATGAAGCCGCAGGCGGAGAAACAAGAATTTCGGCGCGCCGGAGAGGTGTGAAGCAGGGCGCTTTATTAATGCTAATCGGCGCTGTCCTGGTGCCGCTATTGGGAGTGTTTTCCAGTTTTGCGCCGTTTACGATCGGGAGAGCCTTCGAATTCTTTGCAGCAGCCGCAGCCATTCTCTGCTTCGTCGGTGGTCCCTTGCGGATGCTCTTTGCCGCTTTGTTTGAAGAGGGAGCCCCGCCGCGACAATTCAGGATGCCTTCTACCTACGCCCCGCCGCCGATTCCTCCATCACCCGTGCGAGTCACGGCTCTGCCTCAAGCCAGCGCAACTCCGACCGCCGGATGGAGATCGCGACCTCAAACCGCCGAGATCGTTCAGCCTCCAAGCGTCGTGTCGGATCATACCACCCGGCTGCTGGAAAAGTCTGAGCGTGAAGGGGACTAGTCTTTCTGTCCACACCCATTGCCCAAATGCGTCCTCGCGGGCACAATCAACCGGGAATGGCAATCTCTGCTGACTTGGAAATCAAGAGCGATTCTTTGACTGGGCGTCTGCGCGCACGGATCGAGCACGAAGGGCCGATCAGCTTTCGCGACTGGATGGCTGCCGCGCTTTATGACGAGCGCGACGGCTACTATTGCCGTTCGGACCGGGTGCGACAGGGCCGCTCCGGCGATTACCGCACAGCGCCCGAAAGTAGTCCGCTCTTTGCCGGTACCTTTGCCCGATATTTCTCGCGGTTATTCGCCGAACTCGGCTCGCCGTCTTCATGGACCATTTTTGAGGCGGGGGCCTCCTCTGGTGCATTTGCCCATGGAGTCTTAACTGCGCTTCAAGCGCATCATTCCCGGGTCTTTGCCGCCACGAACTATGTGATCGACGAGGTTAGCCCGGATGCCAGGCTGCAGGCGGCGGCTCGCCTGTCCGATTTCGCGGATCGCGTCAGATTCGAACGGTTGCCAGAAGTTCCTTTGCCGGTCTGCCCGGGGATCGTTTTCTCAAATGAACTCATTGACGCGTTTCCAGTCCAAAGGGTCACGATGCGCGGCGGAAAACTGCGCGAGCTTTATGTCGGAGTAGACGAAAAGAGTTTTGTCTGGGTCGAGTGTGATCCGGACCAGCCCGTGCGAGACTATTGTCAACGCGCCGGGTTGCATCTTGCCCAAGGTCAAATCGCCGAGGTCAATCTCGAGGCTCAACACTTTCTGTCTCGGGCGGCTTCATTGTTGGAACGCGGGTTTGTGATCACGGTTGACTATGGAGATGAGCGAGACAACCTACTGAGCGCGCCGCATCGATATAACGGAACCTTAAGAGCATTTCGCGACCATCGACTGATTAGCAATGTTCTGGCCGCTCCTGGCGAACAGGATCTGACCACTACAATTGACTGGACTCAGATTTGTGAGGCCGGCGCTGTCGCTGGTCTGAAAACGCTGCGGTACGAGCGACTTGACCAATTCTTTTTAGAGGAAGGTTTGCTGGATGAGTTGGAAATGCGCGCCGGCCTCTTATCCGATCCTGAGGCGTTGCGGCTCCGTACCAGCGCGCGCGAGATGATCATGCCTCATGGCCTGACTGCGTCGTTTCAGATTCTGGTGCAAACGAAACATCCTTAGTGCCGCGCGTTGAAGTCCTAAAAATTTAGTTGACAACCCGGGCAACCTTCGCCTATCCTCCTAAGCTCTTAGGAGTCGACGGTCTAATGGCGCGACGAAAAACTGACAACCTGACACCGCTTGAGCTCGAGATCATGCACGTCCTTTGGGAAGTTGGGGCGGCCAATGTGCAGACCGTGCAGCAGCATCTGCAACGCGAACTCGCCTATACCACGGTCCAGACCATGCTCAATATTCTTCATCGTAAGGGGAAAGCGAAACGAACGCTCAAAGACCGGGCATATTTTTATAAGCCCGCGGTTAGCCGCAGCCAGGTTGTCGGCCAGCACATGAGCGACATCGTCGAGCGTTTGTTCGGCGGCTCGGCGGAAAGTCTGGTCATGAGCCTGATGGAAACAAAACATCTGACGCCGAAGAAGCTCGAGCGGCTGCAAAAGCTGCTCGAAGAAAATCGCGAAGGAAAGAAATGAGAGTCGGAACCCAACTGGTTTTGACCTTTCTTTTGAACGCCTCGTGGCAGCTTGCGCTGGTCGTAGCGTTTGCCGCCGCGTGTGATTGGTTATTGCGCGGGACGACGGCCCGTTATCGGCACGGGCTATGGGTGGCTGCGCTGGGAATGGCTTTTGTTCTGCCAATGCTGGGTCCGGCGCGGCTGATCAAGACGCGCTTGAGGTCAAAACCGCACCTAATCGAAAGCGCTAGCAGGCCCGTCTTTGTCACGTCGACCTATTCACCCGATCTCGATTCTCTGGAACCACCGGCAACGGAAAAGCCGGCCGCGCCACCGGCGGACGAACCAGCCCAGCGAAACCTTCTGACTGCGGGGATTCACCTGAACCGGCGTTTGGCCGTACTTCTGATGGTGCTGTATGGACTCTTTCTCATGTACCGGGCCGGCCAATTGATCCGGGCCTGGCGCAGAACGAAGGCAATCGTTCAAAGCGCGTACGATTGCGAATTTCCCGTGCAGGTCAAAGCGATTATTGAGAAATGTCAGAGGGCGATCGGCGGGGAACGCGTGCGCATTCTTTGCTCTTCTTCAGTGCCGGTCCCCATCACAGTCGGCATTTCCATTCCGATGATCATCCTGCCTGAGAGTCTGGTCTGCGACGTCGATCAGGAATTACTGACCTCAGCCATTGGCCATGAACTGGTGCATGTCACCAGGCGCGACTATCTGGCCAATCTAATCTACGAAATCATTTACCTGCCTCTGTCTTTCCATCCGGCCGCGGCGTTGCTGCGCCGGCGGATTAAGCAGACCCGAGAACTTTGTTGTGACGAGTCGGTCACGACAAAACTTCTGAAAGCTGAAACCTATGTGCGTTCACTGGTGCGATTGATCGGTGCGGCGCCAGTCGAGCGCCGTCCGGCGGTCGACACGACTATCGGGATCAGCGAATCTGACATTCTGGAGGTACGAATCATGTCATTGCTCAAGACACCAAAACTAACCGCGCGGCGTAAGAGGTTGATGTTAATCACGGCTACTTTGCTGCTGGTTGCGCCGTGCGTCGCGGCCACCTCGTTCGCGTTGGCTCTCGATATCGATCGGCAAGAGCCGGCTGCAACGGCGCCCACGGAAAAGGCCGATCGGCAAAAGCAGGAGCGGGAGCGTGAAGAGCTAAAGCGTGCTGTACAGGAGTTGAAAGAAAAGGCACAGGCCGCGCCGGCATCACAACGCGCCGAGGCTGAAGCGCGCTTGCTCGAAGTGCAGCGGAACCTGGCATTGCATGAGCGGATACTGCAAGAGTACGACGCCCAGCGAGAGCAGAAAGAAAAGAGAGTTCAGGAGTTGCAAGAGACTCTCGCGCAGTTGGAAAAGATCAGGCCGGTGGATGGAGCGCGGGTGGAAGACCTCAGGAAGAAGCTCGCAGAAATAGAAAGCCAATCACCCGAGCTGGAAGCGCGATTGCGCGAAGCTCAGCAGAGTATGGCCGCGATGAAATCACCCCAAACTGATCGAAAAGCCAGAGTCATCTATCGCGTCGAGCCGGAATATCCGCTGGATGCTCGCGAAAAGAAGATCGAGGGAACTGTGGTTTTGACGTTGACGGTTGATCACGAGGGTCTGCCGCAAAACATAAAGGTAAAAAAATCTCTTTATCCCTCGCTTGATCAAAGCGCCATTGAAGCCGCTCGCAAAATGCGTTTCGAACCGGCCATGAAAAATGGCCAGCCGGTTTCCATGTGGATCAGCGTCGAAATGGAATTCCGGGTTGAGCCCGGACAATACGATGCACAAAGAGCGATTGAAGATCGCGTCAAACGTGAGGCTTACGAGCGCGAGCGAGCGGGAGGCGCTGGGGATCTCGAATTGAAGCGGAGAAAGGATCTGCAGGAAGACGAAGAAAAAGCGCGCCGGCAAGCCGATCTCGTGCGAGGTGCGACCCTCTCGATGGATCGAGCCATCCAGATCGCCACCAGCCAGGTTCCCGGCAAAGTCCTCAGTTGCACCCTGCGGCGCGAGGGCGACAAGGTTTTCTATCACGTCGTGATCATCTCTGAAGGCGAAAAGAATATCGCCACTTATGTCTGGGTCAGCGCTACCGACGGCCAGATTCTGAAGACCGAGAGAGAAGAACGCCGGGAAGAAGGCGTGAGCGAGACCGTACAGGGAGCACCGATCTCCGGCGGCGTGCTCAACGGCAAGGCAGTTAGTTTGCCTTCACCGGTGTTTCCCGCAATTGCCAAAGCAGCCCATGCGTCAGGCGCGGTGACGGTTGAGATCACCATCGACGAAACCGGCAACGTCGTTGCAGCACGCGCCGTGTCGGGTCATCCATTGTTACAATCCGCGGCAGTGGATGCAGCGCGGCAGGCGAGCTTCAAGCCCACTCGGTTGAGTGGCGAGCCGGTTAGAGTCTCCGGGGTGCTGGTCTATAACTTCGTGACGCAGTAACACGGAGCAGTAGCCCGACCGTGAGGAAAGGCTTGGTACGACTGAGAGGCGGCCAATCATCGGCCGCTTTTTCTTTCTGCGAAACCTGCGCGCCGCCCATCGGCGCATCCTTCCCCCGTTGCCCCAAAATAGAATCTACTCGAAAGATGATTCGCTTCCTTGCACACAAGCATCGCAGGCGTATAATGCCTCCACTAAATCGTCCACAAAATCCGTTTTCTTGCGTAGGCTGAGCCCTGTTAATGGCTTCAAATCTAGCCTGCTGAAAGCAGTGCTCGTCACCATCGTGCTGAGTGCGATTCAAGCGAGCGCATTCGCAATCTCTCCGATCATCGCGGTCGGGCCGGGCTCACCGCACGCGCCGGTCGTTAAGAGAATCAGCGTGAATGGACAGAACGGCAATGTGACCTTCGCTTTTGAAGCTTACCGAAATAGTTTCACGGGTGGTGTGCGTGTCGCTGCCGGTGATGTTAACGGCGATGGGGTGGCGGACATTATCACCGGGCCGGGGGCGGGCATGGGGGCCCACGTCAACGTCTTTGATGGAAAAACCGGCCGTCGCATGCGCAGCTTTCTCGCCTTTCCCGGATTCTTCCGCGGTGGAGTATTTGTGGCTGCCGGAGATGTTAACGGCGACGGCAAGGCGGATATTATCGTGGCGCCCGATAGTGGCGCGCCGCCGATCGTGCGCGTGTTCGACGGCGCGACGGGAAAGTCCATCAGGACCTTCTTCGCTTACTCGGCATTTTTCACGGGTGGCGTGCGCGTGGCCGCCGGCGACGTTAACGGCGATGGAGTTGCTGACATCATCACCGGCGCGGGCCCCGGCGGCAGTCCACATGTGAAAGTCTTCGACGGAGTCAATGGGAACCTTTTGGATAGCTTCTTTGCGTTTGATGCAAACTTCCAGGGCGGGGTGTATGTCGCGGCCGGCGATGTTAACGGCGACGGCAAAGCTGACATCATCACCGGCGCCGGGCCCGGTGACGGGCCGCAGGTGAAGGTTTTTGATGGAACTCAACTGAATCTCCTGTTCAGCTTCTTCGCCTACGACGCGAGCTTCACGGGCGGGGTGCGCGTGGCTGCCGGCGATGTCAATGGCGATGGCTTTGCTGACATCGTAACCGGCGCCGGACCCGGCGGCGGGCCACACGTGAAGGTATTTGATGGCACCCAACTGATTGTGCTGCACAGCTTCTTGGCCTATGAGGCGAATTTCACTGGCGGAGTATTTGTGGGAGCGATCGGGTCGGGTCAGCGTGTCGGTGGCCAGTAAGTGGTCGAGTGTGAAGAATAGAGCCCTCCCTCACGGTCGGGCTACTGCCCCGCTTACCGGACGCTGCTTGTCTAATGCAGAGAGTTACCTCCCCGGATCTTCATCCGTCACGCGATACTTTTCTTTCTCTTTCTCGCGCTGCGAATAGGGAATGCCTTTCTCCATCCATTCAGGTGCGGGTGCGCCCTTCAAAAAGTGATCGAAGAACTCCTGCAGGCGGCGCGTATAGTCCTTTTGATTGATGCGCTTGCGCAGGCCGTGCTTCTCGCCGTTGTAGCTGAACATGTAGGCCTCTTTGTTCAATCGTCTGAGCGCGAGAAAAAACTCGATGCCCTGATACCAGGGCACTGCGTCGTCTTCGTCGTTATTGATCATCAGGAGCGGCGTCTGCACGCGGTCAGCACGAAAGACTGGCGAGTTTTCCAGATAGCGCATCGGGTATTCCCACAAGCTGCCGCCGATTCGTGACTGCGAATGTTCGTATTGGAATTGGCGTGGCAGCCCCGAGCCCCAACGAATGCCGCTGTAGGCGCTGGTCATGTTTGAGACCGCAGCCCCAGGCGCCGCGGCTTTGAAACGATTGGTTTGGGTTACCATATAAGCGATTTGATAACCACCCCAACTGTGTCCCTGAATTCCGATCGCGCTCTCGTTGACGAATCCTTTGTCGACCACGGCCTGGATGCCAGGCAGCACGCACTTCAAAGCGCTCTGTCCGGGATAGCCGGTCGTGTACACAATGTCGGGCATAAAAATCAGATAGCCGTTGCTGACATAATAAGTCGGGTTGATCGAAGTGCCGGGTCCGGGATTCCGAAATGCATGCAGACCCTGCGTCAACTTTTCATAGATGTAGATGATCATCGGGTACTTCTTTTTTGGATCGAAGTTGTCGGGCTTGAGCAGCAGGCCCTTTAAGGGCACGCCGTCAGTGTTCTTGAAACTCACCAATTCCGCGCTGCCCCAGTTAAACGGCGCGCGCTGAGCATCGCCATTGCTGACCTTCTTAAAGTCTTTAAAGCCAGACCCGGTGACCCAGATGTCGGGGAATTCATCGAAGCGCGAAGCGGTCAGCATCAGAACATCGGCGTTTTTCGCTTTGGTTGGATTATTGAAGTCCTTCGCGCCCATCAAGAGTTTTTCCGGCAAGCCACCATTGACGCGGTCGCGATAGAAACCCGAGTCACGCGTCTCTTCATTCTCGACATGAAGCAAGAGGGGCTTGGCCGGATCGATTGAGCGCTCCTTCGGATCCAGCCGCACGTAACGAAACACGATCTTGTCTCGACGTCCGACGCCGTCGGTCAGGTTTCTAGCGTTGCTGCCATCGGGAGACACTTGCCAGACGTCATAGCGATCGTAGAGCAAAACTTCGCGGTCGTCTTTAGTCCAACCAGCGAATCCGTATGACGGTGGGGTAGCCGGTTCGTCATTCTCTTCGTTGAAGAAGTTGGCACCGAGACTTCTCGTCAGGTTCACGGTTCGGCCGTCCGCGATCGAAAACGAATTCCAGTCCTTGCCGTCAAAGAAAATTGAATACTTTGCACCCGGCGAAAGTGAAGCGCCGAAACGCTGCTTTTGTCCGACAAGTTTTCGCGTGCCGTCATTGGTGTTCACCAGATAGTAGTCAGACAGACCCGGATCATAGTCATTCATGATCCGGTAGGCACGGTTGTCGGCGCCAATCGCGTAGCGGCCGTCGTTCGAAGGCGAGACAGATTCCATTGCCTCGTCGGCAAGTTGCACGAATTTCTTTTCCTTGATCAGGTAGGTGGCCCGATAGGATCTGTTGCGTTCCTGCTCAGCGCGGACCTTCTGGATTGGCTGAATGTAGTCGTCTTTCCAATGCCACAGATCGACCAGCACCTTTTCATCAGACGGCGTTTCCTCGCTCGGATTCTTTTCCGGATCTGGCGGTGGTGCAGTTCCCATGAACAGATGACTGCCGTCGAGTGAAAAGCCAAGGTTGGCCTTCTCGCTCACCACGAAATCTTTGCGGAAGCCCGGCGAGGACGTTGAAACGATTTCGGCCGCATTAGTAGTGGGCGCGCCGGCGTGGTTGCGGTCCGAGCCCTCCCTTATGGTTGAGCTACTGGCCCCTTCAATGGCGTTCGCGCTCCCATTGCGATTCCAAAGATAGACTTTGAATTTTGGTTGCTTCGCTTCCGCGTCATCTCGATCGCTGATAAAAGCCAGTTCCGTTTGATCTTCGTCCCAGGTCGGCTTGAGATACTTTCCTTTACCGTCCAGCAGAGCAACAGGCGCAGCATCAGTTTGAGTCGCCACAGCGTAGAGGCCATTCGTTTCTTCCTTCCTGGAAGAGACTGCGAAGACTAGAGCCCTGGCATCTTTGCCTAAGGTGTAATCGAGTGCGTCATTGAAAGTGCGTTCAGTTCCGCTGGTCATGTTTCGCAGGACGAGATCGCCGCCGTACTCTTTCTTCTTTGCAGCAGGCGCTGACGAGCTTGATGAGCCCTCCCTGACGGTCGGGCTACTGCCCCGCGTGGGATCCGGTTTTGGCTCCAACAGGTAGGCAATGAAGCCCGAACCATCTTCCGGGACTTGAAAGCTCTTCACCTTCTCAATGCGCGTAACCTGGCCGGTGGTTGTGTCCATAATGCCGAGCGCATTCTTTGGCATGTCCTCGGGCTTCTTCTTGTCCTTCTTAGCTTTGTTCACTTCGGCTTGGTGGGCTCAATGCTGAAGACGACGAATCGACTGTCAGCGGTGAAGGCCGGAC